>Ga0209611_10001147_pt1 | contig 43907 bp, 40 predicted proteins | sample S1TSphgellanicum_3_FD_187693 | JGI IMG/M metagenome (GOLD analysis project Ga0209611, IMG submission 187693) | Host-associated microbial communities from peat moss isolated from Minnesota, USA - S1T2_Fc - Sphagnum magellanicum MG (SPAdes) (version 2) | ecosystem: Host-associated > Plants > Peat...
AATATTTAAAGATGTATAAATTTAGGCCATTATTTTTATGACACATGTCCATGTTGTACACATTTAGTTGCATGTTAGTTGCACACACAACCGTATGGCCCAAAAATTATACAATACCAAATTTGTAATTACAAACATGACCAACTAGGAATGAAAACGAGTTGCATGCTAGTTGCATAGTGACTGGTTGCAAATGACAAGATTTCTATTTATGTTAGGAACAACCTGTTCCTCTGAATGAGATTCTTCACCAACAAAATGCAAGAAGGAAATGACATGCTTGTGCACATCAACACAGTGAAGGCCTTTGTGGACCAACTACGTTCCATCGAGCTGAACATTACGCATGAAGATGTTTACATGGTACTCCTCATGAGCCTTCTTCCATCCTTTGATAACTTAGTCACAAGCTTAGAGTCCATGTCCACAAAAGATGTAGACCTTCAATTCATTGTAGCAAGGTTGTTTCACGAAGTGTCCAAAAGAAAAGAATGTAAGAGTTCCAAGACTACCACATTAGTGAACAAAACTCACAAGTCAAACGAGAAGCTTTGTTTCTATCGTAAAAAACCCGGACATTTTGTGAGAAATTGTTTGAAGAAGAAAAATGATGAAAAAGAAAAAACTAATCAAGCTTGTGAAGATCACAAGCAAATGTTTGTTGCGGCATTGAGTGCCAATGATCATACAATGTATGATTGGATTGTCCATTCCGGTGCAACGCAACACATGACATTTGAACAAGAATGGTTTTACCACGTATGAACGCATTTCCCCAAAGAGGGTGTTCATGGGCGATGACATCATTCTAGAGCCCATTGGCAAAGGGAGCATCAAAGCCACAATGCAAGTGGGAGGCGAATTGACACACAAAACCATCACCCAAGTTCTTCATGTTCCAAAAATGAAGAATAGTCTCATTTCAGTGAGTAAACTCATTTCTGAAGGTTGCAAAGTGGAGTTTGACAAGGATGGTTGTAAGGTCAATGATGTTTGAGGAGTTGTTGTGGTGCAAGCACAAAGGGACAAGAACGTATACCTTCTCAATGTGAAGGTGCGTAAGGACATGGCACACATTGCAAATTCTTTGGAGGAAAGTGCGATGCTTTGGCATAAAAGACTTGGCCATCTCAACTTGGCAAGCCTTAAGGAGTTAGATGCCATGGTGGATGGCATGAGTTTGAAGGAAGTGCCTTTGCATCACATTCGTGAAGGATGCGTGAAAGGCAAACATTAAAAAACATCATTTCCCAAGGACGGAGCGAAAAGGGTTTCACAACTTTTGGAGATTGTGCACACCAATGTGTGCGGGCCAATGAAGATCACATCCCATGGTGGAGCACGATACTTTCTCACTTTCATTGACGATTTTTCAAAGAAAACTCATGTCTACCTTTTGAAGGCCAAAGGAGAAGCATTTGAAAAATTCAAATAATACAAGGCATTGGTGGAGAACAAAATTGGTCACAAAATCAAAGTGCTACGATCCGACAATGGAGGAGAATTTGTGTTTAAGAAATTTGACACATATCTTACGGAATGTGGAATTCAACAACAAACAAGTGCGCCTTATTCCCCGCAACAAAATGGTGTTGCGGAACGTGCCAATAGAACCATCATGGAATGTGCAAGAAACATGATGTGGTAGGAAACCTGATGTGTCTCATTTGAGAATTTTTGGTTGTAAAGCCTTTGCACATGTCCTGACGAGAAAAGGACCAAATTAGAGTCCAAGTCCATGCCCTGTGTGTTTTTAGGATATTACGAAGGCACCAAAGCGTATCACTTGATGTGTGTAGAAACCAAAAGAATCATCAAAAGTAGAAAATGTCATGTTCATTGAAAGGTCAAAGGAAATAGGTGGTGTACCTCATCTCGAGAAAGAAGAAAATGTAGTTGTGCATGTAGAAGTTGAAGGAGAAGAACCATTGACCTTTAGTTGAGATACACCTTTGAATGAAACAAGGATGGAAGGAGTGCAAAGTGAATCCACACCAAGTTCTTCATTGGAAGAAAAATTTGTTATTTCCAATCATAACCCATCTAGTAAACCTTCACAAGATATGCTGAAGGAAAGACCTTAAAGGCAACGAAGGGAATGGCCTCGGAATTGGTGGATTGCTACCAAGGAATTGGAACGCGGCACCGTTGCATTTTTGGAGGAGCCCCAAAATATTGAAGAAGCATTGACATGTGAAAATTCCAAGGAGTGGGAGTGTGCGATGCAAGAAGAATATGAATCCCTCATGACAAACAACACATGGACTTTGGTACCACTTCCCACCGGTAGGAAACTCGTTTCTTGCAAATGGGTGTTCAAAATCAAACAAGGCCCAAATGGGGAGGTGGAATGGTACAAGGCTAGATTAGTGGCAAGAGATTTTACCCAAACCTATAGAGTGGATAACAAAACTTTTGCACCTGTTGCAAAGTTTACATCTATTCGTTGTATTCTTTCATTGGCAGCCTTGGAAGACATGGAGATCCATCAAATGGACGTGAAAACTGCATTTCTCAATGGCGAGCTTGAAGAGGAGATTGACATGGAATAACTTCAAGGGTTCATGCACCAAGGAGGTGAACATCTTGTGTGTAAGCTTCACAAGTCCTTGTATGGTTTAAAGCAATCTCCAAGGGCACGGAATCAAAAGTTAGATGCGTTTCTCAAAAACATTAAATTTATGAAGAGTGAGGCTGATCCTAATGTGTATGTTACACAAGTGAAAGATGTGAAGTTTTTCATTGTGGTCTATGTGGATGACCTCATTTTGGTGTGCAACGATCAAAACAAACTTTTGCAAATCAAAGAGGAATTGAGTCAAAAGTTTGAAATGAAGGACCTTGAGGAGTTGCATTTCTTTTTGGGGATGGATGTGGAAAGGAATCGTGATGAACAACTTCTACGCATCAACCAAATCAAATACCTTAAAGAAATATTGAAGCCTTTTGGAATGGAGGAACGTGCCATTGGAGTTCCATTGGATCCCAAGGTGAAGTTACAAAGGAATGCGAATGGAAATGATGAATCAAAGATATTTCCATATCAACAAGTGGTTGGGTCTTTGATGTATGCCATGTTGTGCACACGACCTAACTTGGCATACCCAATGAGCGTGTTGAGTCAACACATGGCGAACCTTAACATGGAGCATTATATGGCCGTCAAACGAATCTTTCGATATTTGCAAGGTACGTTACAAATGAAATTACAATTCGGTGCAACACCATCCAAGGAAGTTTTTGGATATTGTGATGCGGATTTGGGTGGTGATCTTGAAGATAGGAGGTCCACCACATGGTTTGTTTTCATGATCGGAGGTGGAGTTATTTCTTGGAGCAGCAAACGACAACCTACAATAGCATTGTCCACCACAAAAGCGGAATACATGGGGAAGACGCAAGCCACAAAAGAAGCCATATGGATAACAAAATTGATGATGGATTTAGGATACATGGAGGAAAAGAAAATGATGGTGATTTGATGCAACAATCAAAGTGCAATATCATTGACCAAGAATCCCACTCACCACACACGAACAAAACACATTGATGTACAACATCATTTTGTTCGAAAACGAGTTGAAAATGGGGAAGTTCGATTTGAATATTGTCCAATGGAACACATGGTGGCGGATGTCCTTACTAAGGCATTATCAAAAGAATGACATCATAAGTTGATAAACATGTTCAGATTAGAAATTTCATAGAGTGGGAATGTTGAAAATACTATTCGTTTCTAATTCCCAATGTTGATGAATGTGTTAAACATTCATCAAAAGGATGAATAGTATTCACATCCTTGTAGTAGTTATGTTAGGGTTTAGAAGTGGAGACTACTTAGGGTCTGGCTGCGACTAGGGTTAAGGTTTGGTGGCAGCTAGGGTTAGGTGGCGACTAGGGTTAGGGTTTGGTGGCGGTTAGGTTAAAGTGGCAGCTAGGGTTAGGGTTTGGCGGCGGCTAGGTTAAAGGTAAGTGGCACTACTTTAGGGTTAGGAGATAGTATATAATGGAGTGGTTTTGAGTTGTCTTTCATTCTCTCTTTTCATGGTTTTGAATGCACATAGAACCTTAAGCCTTGGTAGTAGTTACAAGCCATAGTTTTGTGATTGTAGCATTTGAAGTAAACCCTAAACCTTTGTGATTTCTTGTTAGTTAATATGATTGTTTCATTTCATGAACTTTGAATGTTTCATTTCTTGTTTTTTTTCAAGTTGTTTCCAATAGAAGGACTTGTTGTTACACCAATATCCTTGCATGTAGGTGGCATGTGACAAAGCGTTAGAAAGCTCTTGACAAGGGTTACAACTTTGTTTTAAACCTCATCTCAATTGAAGGTTTGCACACAAAGTTATGGGGCCCCAAAGTCGCAATAGTCCCAATTTCGACAATTTCGAAACTCCCACTTGGGAGTCCTGGGACAAAAAAGGCCATTTGGATGTGGGCCTTGTGGAGAGGCGCAAAATGTATTATGAGGGGGGAAGGTGGTGGCTCCCCTAAGTTCGGGTCGTGGTTCGTCCTAGCACCAAAAATGCTCCAACTATGCATTAATCACCTTGTGTTGGTTTTGTGCAGGTTCGTGTGAGTAGTTGATGTTTGTCACTCTTCCTAGTTCCATTTTAGAGCTCCAACATGCCCCTCTACCCCCTCAAAGTGCTGCGAACCAGGGAACGTGCCCCGACTCCTTGCTTTTTCGTTGTTTTCAGTTTGGATTCACATTTGAGTTCATTAAAAAGCTTGGGAGTGCGTCATATGGACTGGCTTGTTGTTGTGATTATGAATGGGTAGAGGGTTAAAGGTTAATCCTAAGCCTCTAGACATCTTTTGGATTTGGCGCAAAAGGCCATCAATCCAAAATTTGCTATGACCACACTTCAAATTAAAAAGTTCTAGATTACTAGAAGCAAACATCATTTTTTTTATAAAAATGTGTTTGCTCCTTCTCACCATCTAGAACTTCACACATGCCCTCTTTAAGTTGTGGGCTTGGATTTCATAGGCACACTCAACCTACCTCAACTTCTCTACTGCTTGTAAAACCAAATACTTGTGCCCTAAAAAATTTTCTAAGCTTGGAGGATCTTTAAAATTGTCCTTGCACTTACATTCATGAACAACTATCTTTTGGCACAACATATCTATGGTTTTTTGAGTGTAACCAAAAAAATAAAATAAAAATTTGCACATAACAACTTTAAGCAACAAGTAAAAATAGTTACCTCCATAAAACAAACATGTGAGGACAAGAAGCTTTGCCAATTATAAGGTCCATATCAAAGAAAACATCAAAGAAATGTCTTGTTCTTACAAGGTTGAGTTGTGGCCATCACCATTCCAACCAAACAACAAAAAGAAAGATCTTTATTTGCAAATGGTACACAAGTTAATGATTAAAAGGAAATTCCAAAAAAATGCATCCACAAATAGGGTTTATGGAGAAAGTTCTTTTGATGATAGGTTGGCTGCTATTGATGAGAATATGAATTCCCATAAAATCTCAAATCCCAATGCACTCCACCTCATTTCTATTGCTCTTCTTTGTTTTCCTTCTCTTTTTATTTCTCCACCATGCAAACACCTTCAAACTCCCTTTCAACAAAAAAAAAAACCCCTGTAATCTTGCCCCATTTGACAAAAATTCTACATTCCCACTCCTGAGTTTCAAAAGATAAAATGCCCCCTTTCTCACCCCTTTAAAAAAACAAAAAACCAAAAAATTACAAATTTCCCAAAATTATATACAAAATTATGGAAGATTCGCAAACACAAAGTCAGATGAAGATATTGTGTGAAAAATTTGGAAAGGTTTTTACTTGAAGAGGGAAATAGAAACTTCTTGCATAAGAAGAAAAGAGCAAAGGCAGAAAGAGAACAACAATGACCATAGACCCCTACGAAAGACATATAGATCTTTATAAGTGTGCACATGTCATTATCCTAGGCAAGGCAATATCCGACCCCTTGATTTAAGGGCCTTGAAATGAGGAGACAATTGCATTTCTTGGCATTTTGATCTTTTGTAGTTGGAAACTTTCTATTCATTATCCTTAATTTGAACTTCGCATTATTACATGTTACCACTGACAATCAACTATTTAATTTTTTTCTTATGTTTTCATATGGTTTTCAATAATTTGTCATTATTTATGTCAATGCCAAATTTAATTTAATTTAATATACATTTCATGGACATGAAAAAACACATGGTTTTTTTTTCATATCCATGTTGGTGGATAGGGAAAAAGAGTGAAATAACTCTTAGGAAAGGTGAAAGATAGTTATTAAGAAAGTTAATAAGAAAAGGAAGTAGTTATTAAGAAAGAAATGAAATAAGTAGGCTTGAACATGAGGTAGTTATTTCTAAAATTATCTTTGGAATGATCCATTGATGATCATACGAAGGATTCCAAAAAATTTCAAAAAAAGGATTCCCCCATGTACTAGTTTTGATTACTAGTCATTGGAATTTAATATTACTTGAGCTTTGTGTTGTTCCGCACTACCAATGATGATCAATTGAGATAAGGTTAAAATATTAATATATTTTAAAATTTGGGCTTCACATTGCTACGCACTACCAATGACGATCAACTTTTTCTTCATCTTATGTTTTCATATAGTTTTCAATAATTCATCATTAGTCATGTCAATGTCAAATTTAATTTGATTTAATATAAATCCTATGGACATGAAAAGACACATGTTAATTTATTTTTTCATATCTGTGTTGGTGGATAGGGAAAAGAAGAGAAGGTAGTTATTAGGAAAGAAGGGAAATTATTATTAAAAAAGTAAGTAGCAAAAGAGGTAGTTATTAGAAATAAAAAAAGGTAATTAAACTTTGGAAATGAGGTGTATATGGAATAATGGTCTCTGGAAATAGGGATGACCATACCATAGATTTCAAATTTTGAATTTTTACAAAAAGGAACCTTGAAAATTTATAAAAAAGCACCTTCATATCGATTCCTCAAAACAAATTGTCACTAGAATTTTACCATGGTGTTAATAAACTAATACCAATGTTAACACACAATAAAAAGAATGATGAGAACGCTGAACGAACCTTAAAGATTTTTGAGAAGTAGCTTAACCTATTGAACAAGTGCTACTTGTTCCAAGATTGCATTGCATGTTTCACTTGGTGGCTTAAAGAAAAACACATGCCAAAGCACCTGTCCTAAAAGGTAGTTATATGGAGAATTCAACAAAGTTTTTTGTAAATTAAACCTAGTTTGGGCATCAATTTCAACCTTTGCTTGTCATTTCATGCCCAATTAGAGTACAATTGTAAAGTTAGTTGAAGTGGGCATGAAATTTTGAAAATTGGGGATCAACTCATCTTTGGAAAAATAAATTCATTATTTGAGATAATAAGAATAGGGTATGAAAGAGTGTCTAGGGCAATTATTTAAATATTCAAAGAAAAGTGATATTTGATTTTTTGATTAACTAAAAGAACTATGATGATTTTCAAATTTCAAAATGTTATTTATGCCTGTTCATTATTAAACTAGTTCTTTTCATCACTTATAAGAGCCAATCATGTGTAATTTTTAGTATCAAAATTTTAAAAACGTGGCAAAAAATAAAAAGAAAAAAGAAAATGCTAGTTTTTATTGAAAACTTGCCAATAATTTGAGAAAAAAATGCTTTTGGGAGAAATTTCATCATTTTTTAACACAACTTTGAATTTTGGATAATATTTTGCCATTATTCTACACTTTATTTGGACAGTCTTCTATAATTGTGTTATCAATAAAAATACTAAATATTCTTGAGATTCTTGCCAATTCATACTACCTCACAAAATATCTTTTAAAAACATTGTTTCCAACTTCCGAGTCCCCAAAATACAAAAAAATAAAAAATAAAAAATAACTTGTAGGCTAAGGTAAGAAATATTAATTTTTCAAAAATGTTGTGCTACTTTCATCCCCTATTATTTTTTCATTGTGTTGACAATCATCCCCATTTTGTCATTGATGACCTATTTCCCTGAAACCAGGGATTCTCATCCCTAGTTCTGATCACTATATCAATATTTTATAATGTTTAAGGGTCTCCTCAATTCATGGGAACGTCACGATAACAATGGCGAACATTCGTTCGAACATCGGAGGCAGGGCGGTAAAGCCGTGGCCTGGCCCAAGCAAGGCAAGGAGGTAAAGCAGCGTACCACATTCTCGTCGTTTCCCCTCGCTCGTCCCTCTCTCCTTGTGGTTTTCACGACGCTCGCGCCTCGTCGCTAAGGTATGCACTCGCCTCGTTACGCCCCCGCTTGTCCCCTCTTCTGTGGCTTCTCTCCTCTGTCTCCTCTGCCCTTCTTCTCAGCCTCCTTATTCCCTTCCCAACGCACTTCGCCACTTCGTATTTGATCCACTATTGCTCCACTTGTGGCATTTTGTACCTCAGTAATAGATGTTCTTTGCGACTTGAAGGGATTGATTATCATCATCGTCATCATGAAAATTCCTAGAAGAAGAATGTTCGTTTCTGCCTTGCTTTGAACGTCAGCCGAGCAAAGAAAAGGCAGGGTTCTCGTCTTATGAGCAATGAATTTGTGCCCTAAGAATGCAGTTATGCGCATTAAGTTTCCCTGAAGAAGAGGATCCAAAATTGCTTCTTCGAATCATAAGGATTCACGACACGAACAATGTAGATCCGGACAATTGCTCAATCAGTAGGGTTCTGAAAAAGCTCTGGGTTTAGGGTTCTGATAAAGTTCTGAACAAGACAGGGCTTTAAGAGAAACTGAAAGGAGATTGAAGCAGTATTGTGTAATCAAAGTGCAGGTCAATACTTAGCTGATTGTTCTGGGTTTAGGGTTTGGGGTTTAGGGTTCTGAAAAAGTTCTGAACAAGGCAGGGCCTTGAGAGAAACTGAAAGGAGAATTGAAGCAGTAGTGTTTCATCAACAGTACAGGTTGAAACTTATTACTTAGCTGATTTTTTCTTGTAAGTCAGGTGCTGCAGCAAGTGGATGCAGAGATGGCGACAACCAGCTGCTGCATCAGGACTGGAATTGTGTACACAACTTTGGAAGTACCAATGGAGAAGACACAAGGAACTGTTGTTGCCGGACAGTGTACCATGGTGTCATTTCAGGGCCTGAAAGCAGGAACTGTAGAGTCAGTTTCAGACATATGGTCATCAGCATTGCGATCTGCTTCTCTTTCAAAGCTTGCAGCATCTACTGGTGCATTCTCATCAGGTACACTACTGAGCAAAATATTGTCTTCCTCTCTGGGATGCTTCTTTACCTACTTGAAAACTGTACCAGAGGCTGCATTGAAAATTGCCGGTGTTCTGTAATTGCAATGCGAGAGTTTCTTCTGTTCTTGTGTGCTACATTGTGCACATTATGGCAAACAAGGTTTAGGGGTTTAGGGTTTGGGGTTTACTTGTGCTCTCAGCATCTGTGTCTCAAGATCCATCTGTTCTTATCCCTTCTATGCATTTTTTGATCAGTCTAGAAACAAACAATACGCATCTATAGTCAACCATCTGCATAGCTCACATTTTTTATGATGAAGAATTCTTAAGATCCCCAGTAGAAAGTCCTTCAACTGGGCCTGTCTGTCAGTTGACATTCTTTGTTCTCATCTTGCAAGATAACAACTGTGCCTCTGCTTTGTTTTCCACATCCATTTGTACTGTAATCTCTTATACACAGATATTGTATCTGTTATCATTCATGGCTCTCTGCAACAGAGTAATCTTACATTGTGCACTTGTTTTCAAACAGTAAGTTCACCTGCTGGTGCAAGAGCAGCAGTGGCAACTGTAAGCACCCCTAAGAGGGAAACTGACCCTAAGAAGCGAGTGGTCATTACTGGCATGGGTCTCGTATCAGTCTTTGGAAATGATGTTGACATATTCTATGAGAAACTTCTTGAGGGAACAAGTGGCATATCACTGATTGATAGATTTGATGCCTCCAAGTTCCCCACAAAGTTTGCTGGACAAATTCGTGGATTTTCTGGAGAAGGCTACATCGATGGAAAGAATGACCGTCGACTTGATGACTCCCTTAGATATGCTTTGGTCAGTGGGAAAAGGGCTCTGGAAAATGCAGGCTTGGGTGGAAATAATCTTAACAAGGTAAGATCCTGTGCCAATGTTTTCTCTAGATGTGCTGGTTATAGTACCAGTTCTCTTCAGAATATTCTCCTCGACTTTGCTTGAAGTACTAGTATGTCCTCTGGAGATGGTGATCAGAGGATAATGACATTTTCTTCTGGTTGTAAGGTGGTTGGTCACTACCATAGATGCTGCTGTTGAAGGTCACTGAACATGTGTGTGACTTTTGTTATTGTTCAAACTGCTCCTGAGTCTTCTCTATTTTCTATCTAGTTTCCTCTTTGTTTGCATGGTATTGGATCTGAAATCTCTATGACCTCATCATCAGGTCCATCTCTCAATTCCATTTCAGGTTGACTGAAATCATAGGAATAGCGAGGTTGTCAATACTTATGAAGATATATTTGTTCTGTTTGTATGTTTTGTAGATTGATAAGCAGCGAGTTGGTGTGCTTGTTGGAACTGGCATGGGTGGCCTTACAGTTTTTTCAGATGGAGTGCAAGCACTTGTAGAGAAGGGCTACAAGCGAATCACACCATTCTTCATTCCTTATGCCATCACTAACATGGGTTCTGCACTACTTGCTATCGACTTGGGTCTGATGGGTCCCAATTACTCGATCTCAACTGCCTGTGCAACTTCCAACTACTGCTTCTATGCTGCTGCAAATCACATCCGTCGGGGAGAAGCAGATGTTATGGTGGCTGGAGGCACAGAGGCTGCTATTATTCCTGTTGGTCTTGGTGGATTTGTTGCCTGTAGAGCTTTGTCACAGAGAAATGATAATCCACAGACGGCCTCCAGACCTTGGGACAGGGATCGTGAAGGCTTTGTCATGGGTGAAGGTGCAGGTGTCCTGGTAAGACCTTCTAGACCTTATTTGTTATTTGTTTAGGTGAAGATTGTTGGATGACTACACTCAGCTACATTTTTTCATGACTGTGGAAGCAGGCTTTCATGTCTGTGGTGACTGATCAAAGTTGGAATAACATCAAGGGTACCATTCATTGCAACGTCTCAGAGTCTTTCCTGACACACATCTTATTTTCAGGGGCTAGACTAGTTTGGTGAAGGTGTGTGTCAGCTTTGCTTTGGAAGACTGGTTCCTTCCAGTTTCTTATTCTGAAATATTGATAAAGTGGGCTTATGACTTCACAGTGTATCCAGGTGGTTTGAGACAGCAGTGGTCTCTCTCCCACGGCAGTAATGGCCTGGTTTTGGGCTCTGTCTGAAATGTAGAGATTTGAATTGTTGTAGATTTGAAAGTAATACAGTCAACCTGTGCCAGCAGCAGCAAAAGGGAAATCTTACTTTCCTGAACTGAAACAGCATGCATGTCCAGAAGAAGAGACTCTGATGTGCCTTTGTCTTTGTGAAGGTGATGGAGAGTTTGGAGCATGCATTGAACCGAGGAGCACCAATTCTTGCAGAATACTTGGGTGGAGCAGTAACATGTGATGCCTATCACATGACTGACCCTCGTGCTGATGGTTTGGGTGTGTCTTCTTGCATTGAAAAAAGTCTTGCAGATGCTGGAGTTTCGCCAGAGGAGGTGTGTCCTTAAGTCTTTTACCATTTCAGCTTATTTGCCATATATGGTTATGTACACTTCCAGCATTGTTGTGGGTCCAGGGTCCAGGTTTAAGGTAAAAGGTGTAAGTCTATGTTGTGCTAGTGGATTCCCCCCCTTGTGCATTTCACAGAATAATATCTCCTTGATTTCAAGGCTAGCTGGCTTTATCCAGGAAGTTGTGATGTGGTGATATGTCAAGCAGGTAAACTATATCAATGCTCATGCAACCTCAACTGTAGTTGGTGACTTGGCTGAAGTCAATGCGATCAAGTTGGTCTTCAAGAATACTTCAGATATCAAGATGAATGGAACAAAGGTGAGATACATTGCTTTTTTCTTGTCCCAGCACACTTGACCTTGTTTTCCCCACAAGAAGCATTTAAAGAGTACCCAAGTATTTACTTGAATCCAATGCCCCTCAGAATCATGCTCTTGTGTGGTTGCAGCTTTGCATGCAAAACAGTGACCATAAGTAGCTTTCTTGAGTTTTTGTCGTTTTACAGCTATCTGTTTTACTGAGCATCATTGATCGGTCTCAGATGTAAGTTTTGTGAGGCTATTGTTGCCCTTTTAACTGCTGTGAAATGTTTTCTTTCTTCTTGATCTACTCCAATGGTAAAGTGTCCAATTCTCTGTGAAAGGGAACTATTTACTTTGGTTGGTTTGCAATGAATGTCAAGTTGGTAATCAAGACTTTGAGCATAAGAACAGTTAATAGTACTGGGTTGGCAAATTGAAGCACAGACTTGTATGTGGAAAATTCTGACAGATGTGGAAGCCTGTTTGTTGTCACCAAAATTGAAAACCTACGGTGGCAGGTCTAGAGGTACTGATTCTTGACTGTTTTGTTTGCAGTCAATGATTGGGCATTGCCTTGGTGCTGCTGGAGGGCTCGAAGCAATTGCAACCATCAAAGCCATTGAAACTGGCTGGTTGCATCCAACCATCAATCAATTTGTGAGATCTGATGAAACTCTTTTGGCTTGATTTTTTAAAGATCTTAAAATCCTCTGAGTGCCATTGAAAAAACCTGGTGTTGACATCTTGTAAAATTTTGTGAAGAGCGTCAGTACAACTAGCAGGCATGAAATCATCATACACTTTTGCAGTTTCAGATCAAGATTTCCAGTGTTTGGGTGGAAACTCTGCAATGTTCTGAAACTGATGTCTGTGAATAGTAAGTGGAATATTCTACTAAGCTTGAACTTGGAGTTGCATTTGGGTGTTGCAGAACATTGAGGAGCAGGTTACCTTTGATACTGTTCCAAATGTCAAGAAGCAGCACAAAGTTAATATAGGTAAAGTACCTAATTTTATCTATTCTATTGTGCTGCTTTTGTGTTCCTTATCGTCCCTTAATTAGGAAGGATGCACCCGATCAGCAGTAGCACAAATTGTGGCATTCAACCAGAAACACACATAAAGGAAGCCTCATGTGTAAAGTTGATTTTATACATTATTCATCCAATTTATTCATGTGAAAAGGTCACAGGGTAGTATCTACTGAGGAATTGACTTACCTGAATCACATGAAAACCAACCAATTCTTGTCATGCACTGCAGCTATATCCAACTCTTTTGGGTTTGGTGGCCACAACTCATGCATCGTCATTGCTCCATATAATGCCTGACAATATGTCTGCAAAGGTCAGAACTTTCTTGCAGCATGTAGGTTGAGTTGTTGAATAGATTTGAACCCTGAGAAAGGTGATAGAATCATCATGAGTTTGGGTTGCTAAGTCAGAAAGGGTTAGGATTGAGCAAAGGCTTTCATTGTACCTGGAAAGGACATGGATGCTGTTTTAGACAAAGCTGGGTTTTTGTAAACTAGAAGGAATTGGAGTAGGTATTCTGTCCTTGCAAAGCCTGAATTGAATAGGTCTTCATAGATTCTTGTTTTTACTGTAAAGAGGAAATCTGATTTATTACGGTCAGCCATATTTTCAATGCTGGTGTCCAAATTAGAACAATCAAAGTTCAATTTGGGACCTTCAGCAATGTAAAATTTCTTCACATTGGTCCTACAGAGTAAGGACAATCTAAAGATTCTTTTGGCTTGCTCTCATTTGATCTGTGCTTGCTGAATCTGTGCCTATGTTTGCACAATATGGACCAAGCAGGCCTTAGAGATTTTTTAAAGAACCTCCGGTTATATATCAGAACCAGGCATGTAAAATAAAATAATTTTGTCGAGTGCAAAAGTCACTGAGAACTCATGAAGTGTTTTGTTGAGGAGACTCACTGAGAACCTCCGGTTATGCGGGAACGAAGTTCCTTTTTTAAAAAGGAAAAAAAGAGGATAAACGTCACAATCACACAGGCTGAAAGGAGCCTGTATGAGATCCTCCGGTTATTATTTGCAGCCCCAGTCTCTCTTATATAACCTGACCGGATCCGGACTCGACAGAAGAGAGCCACTGATCTCTTGGGGTTTGTTGCCATTTTGTTATCTTCTTATCCCTTTCTTCTGGCATTCAGGCCTGCACCCATTTGCTCCACAACTCCTGTGGCATTGGTGAGAGAGAGACACACACACACACACACACACACACACACACACGCCCTCACACACACACACAGTGACGTGCTGCAAACTGAATTGTAGACTGGATTGGATTTGTTTGTGCTGTTGTGTGATAGATAGATAGCAAGCGAGGAGGTGGAAAGAACTGCGTTGGAATAGCAGCTACATATATAGATATATATTTGCAGCAATGGCTTGCTTTGCAGTGGCGTTGCCCCCGATGATGAACCAGGCAGCGGTAGTTCTGCAGCTCAAGGACCAGAAGAAGTCCAAGGGTTTCTTGGATTGGCTCACTGAAGCTCTCGACAAGTCCGACATCACAGAGACTGACGCTATTCTGAAGAAGGTGGAGCCTGGCAAGAGTTCTAACAATGGGGCCGGTGTTGGCAAGCCCTCCGCTGGCAAGGCCAAGGGACCGGCACCAGCTCCTCAGAAGAAGGGAAAGCTACCCTTCTTCGGCAAGTAATGTGTGGTGTCTTCATGCAGCTAGTACTCTTGCCACAAAGACTGAACGGCTGGTACTACCCATTTTCTCTTTCCTTTAAATCCAAAGCCGTTGGTAACTAGAGTTGCAGCTGTGTAGTGTTTCATGTCAAGGTTGACAGAGCAAGATTTCTCAAGAGTTTGAAGAATCGAGCTCTTCCTTTCTCTAGTTCACATTTGAAGCTGCAGCTGGAAGTTAATTTGTTGAACTGCTCTCAAAGATTGAAACTTTCAAACCTTTTTTTTAACAAATAATGACATTGAGAAAATTTCAGTGGATTGTGTGATAGTTCTAGCCACAGACCTTCTTGTCAAAATCTCACCGCAATTTTGGGTCTTTGTAATTAAGTGGTTTGAAGCTTTTTGTATGATCCAAATGTTTCAAGCTTGAAATTGCAGGACATCTGTGGATCATGTACAGGTCTGAGGAACTTTGTAGCACCCAATTGTGAAGCTTTTTGTGGAGCCTGAATTTGCACATTAGGTCAAATTTTTGTGGAACTAATTTTCTGTACTGATCACAAGGACTTAAAATGCCACCCTCTTCTGCCAATATCAGTAACAGTGCAGCTACTTTGGAGAACTTTGGTACGTTTAAGGGAGATGCAGTTTGGATCTTAAAATGACTGGCTTGAGGTCCTTCAGTGGTATTTGACACAGAAATTGATCCAGATGACATGGGGTACAATGCTGTGCTACAACACCAATGGGTAATATTATCCTCAAACTGGTCCCCTCCGCCGACATGTGGTCTCATGAAATACTCAGAACTGCAGTATCTTTGGAATCTTACATTTCAATCATGACTAGATATATCTCTCATGCACACAAGTTCTGTGTACCCACATGGGTATTTTCTTTGGCCATGCTTTTACACTTGTAGCTTTGCCAATCATGTTTCAAATTTTGATTCCATAATCCATGTCCTGCCAGGGATGGCTCTCCATAAGCAAATCCGTGGAATCTGGCCCCATGGATGTAAGATTTCAAGAGTAATTGGAGAAATTATCATGTGCAAAATTGTGGCTCCACAAATTATCAGTAAATTAACAAAACCTTGGAAAGAACTGACAACCTAGTGGTCTCCAATAGATTGTACCTTGTTTCTGACTGCAGTGATTGTGACCAAAGCAGAGGCACTATGGTACATATTGCAATGCCTAAAGTGAGAAATCTATGCTGGTTGGGGACTGTGCTTATGTTTGGTGCTCTTCCATGTTTACATAAAATATTTAAGAGTCAATTTTCCTGGTTGGAATCTAACACAAAATATCCATGCTTTCACACCAAGACCTTGAATCTCATGCAGAATTGACAGACATTTTAAGGACCCTCTATAGGCTGCCCCCCAAGTGTTGTCTCAAATTATATGCCACTTGCTTTGCTTAAATCAAGCCAGGTTGTGACAGTTGGGGACTTTGATCATCTTCTCCCTAAACAAAGATATGCACTATTATTGTCAATGTAGTATGTATACACAAAACAAAATAACTCCCTAAACCTTACAACCTTAATCCAAATTAAATAAGCCTAGGCTTGCTAGTCTTAAAAACCAATCACTAAACTAAGAATTCCTAAATTGCCTAAGTTGTTCACATATTCCCATTGAACAGAACTGACAATGTAGTGAGAAGAACCATATAGTACTTATATAGTTAGGAATTATTATGCTCTTGCAAAAGCATGATATGAGATCATCTCACTATTAACTCATATAACATTACTTGAAAATTGGGCTTTCAAGTTTGTGTTCACATGATGTTTTGCATGAGAATTTACCCAATTTGAATATCTTTTATATAATTTGTTAAATAAAGTCACTCTTGTAAGAACATTATCACCTTATGGCCTAAGTGCTTATATATGAGCGATGTTCAGCACATTCCATGATAAACCAATGGTTGTTCTTTTGCTAAATATTATATAATGTGGCCTTGTCAATTGTCCTTGTTCTTTTGTTAAAAATATATGAACTAATGCCTCAAGTCATATTATTTCACCTTTAAATTGTGTCCTACTTTCTCATTGAATATGCATAAAACATTCCACATTTAAAAAACATCAATTTCTTATAAGTATTTTTTCTATCACCAACATGGTTAATTTCCACCAAATTAATTAATAGACATGAAAAATTGCTCTCTAGAGACAAACAATAGTTTAAAATTCTATGAAGTTGTGTTCTACCTTCTTGCTGTTTATGCACAAAACCTTCCACATTTAAAAAGCATCAATTTAATAGTTCTTATTTCTATGAACAACCACACTTGAACATGGTTAAGTTCCACTAAATTAATTAATCCAAATTCAAAATTGCTCTCTAGAGACAAACAACAGTTTGAAATTCCAATCTGTCGTACTTAAAAGATTCTGTGCACACTCCAAACATTTGCAGAACTGAATTCCATAACTAGTTCTTAGAGATCTACACAAGATGAGAGTTCAAAAACACACACTAATTAATATAACTATATTTTATTATGCTTCAAAGAACACGTGATTACACACCATAAGCCAAAACAAAATATAAGCCCAGCTTATGGAGCACTACCTTATTCATTGCTACACACACCGAACAGGATACACACACACACACACACACAATATTCTAGACCATGGGAGCTTGAGCTGATACTATAACTGTCTAATCAGGCTGGTCTTATTTTATATTTTGCAGATCTGCTGCATACCTAGCTCCCATGCTCCAGCCTAGAGACAAAACATCAATAGAGAATTATAGTAACTTGATCAGATCTTTAAGTTCTCACATCAGACAAGGAGTTTTTCTGAGACTTTGTTGCCACTTACAAAGCTTGAAATTCAGCTGCACCTGGTATAATGACCTCAGTTATAGCTAGTAGTAGAAGATGTTGTTGGGATCCATATGAGGTCATTCTGGGTGTTCCAGTGACATGCTTCAGCTCCACGAGGGATGTTCAAAGCCGCAAATGCGGGATGTTCTGAGGCCCACAGTGCGGTGTCCATGTGACAGATGGCCACTCCATGGATGACAGAACCATCTGGAGCTCCCAAGGAGGCTTGTACCACCTTGGTTCCTGTCACATGATGGCAGTAGTACAGCTGGGAGGGGAACATGAGGTTGTGGCAGACCACAATGTTCTTTCCCTGGCCCAAGCTTCTCTTCGTGTAGCTCAGGACTTTTACTGGTGGCAGCTTCTTTTCTTCTGTTGTTGTTGTTGTTGTGGCCGGAGCTGAAGTGGGTGCTCCTCTAGTGGACAGAACTTCCAGTTGTTCACCCACCTCCGAGGCAACGAAAACAGCCATCTCTTCTACTGAAGTTGGGCAAGCTCTTTGTTCCCCGGGTAATGCAGGGCTTTCGCAAAGGTACGTTGCAGTCGCCATCATGGCTGCCATTCTCGAGTTCTTATCGATGGCGAATGCTGCGAGGAGCTTTGGCAAGTTGGCTGTGGTTAGAGCAGGCAATACCTTGGCAACTGTGCTCGGTAGAAAAGCTCGAAGAGGGATCGGGTCAAAGAGATTGTCTGCCAAGTGCATGTACGCTCCCTCCACAAGGTTTTCCTCAAGAAAGAAATCCAGTTGGAAATCGTTGATGGTAGTAATGCCCATGGCACGGGAAGCTGCTGAAGCATGTGTCATCATATTGTGACCACCCATGATGGGCGCCTCAGTAGTACTACTGCCGTTTGTTTTAGTTGTGTAAGAATGTATCTCAATGTCTTCATCGCACACAAGTGCAGCAGCTACACAGAACTTGGCACTCAAAGCAGGAAAGCTCATTGCACCCGTGACAGCAGTTGCAAATCGATCAGCTGTAGCTGTACCTTCGACTGGGGACACAGAAACCTTGAGAGTTGCTGGAATAGCTTGCACGGATGGCAGCATTTGATCCCAGAAGATGGACGCAGGTGTACGCATCGCATGAACCACCACCACATCGAGGTGGATACTCATGCAGATCTGTCATACACATTACAACAATATTAATGACAGCTTAGGAGCTTGACAAAAACTATAGACGCTCTGCAAATTGAGCTAAAACTGGCGACAGTTGATCAAGAGGCGGTGCAATGCAGATCACCATTCAACCTGATTCTGGACACAGGTGCTACAGGCGGTACAACATAGAAGTCTCAAGAACTTAGATCAAGATCATCCTTCACCAAGATTCAATATAGTACTTGTTGTTTCTAGTGACTAGTTATAGCACCAAGAGAGAGAGAGGGATGATCAGGTGTTACCAGGATTCCAACAAGAATACTAACAACTCCCACGATCCGCGCCATATTGGTAATCCGACACCTCGTGTGAACCAAAAAAAAAACAATCAATCAATCAATCAATCGTGAAAAGCTGAAATTGCAAGAGAAGATCAAACGAACCAGCTAGAAGAGCCAAGTGACTAGTTTGGGAGTGAGAGAGATGAAAGGAGAGTGCGGGTGAGAAATGAATTGAGTAGCGGGGCTTTAAATAGTTGAAGCTGAGAGCCTGGTGCTTGCCCGGGCTCCACCAGCTCATGGGCCCGGCCCTTCTTTCCCTCTCTTGTATAGAATTCTAATGCTTCACGCTACTACTCCATGCATGTCCAGCCGAACGTCTTGGAACTCAGATGGACCCACCTTGCATGCATGAGTTTACATTCTGAGACAAAATCTCATTGCACGTCCTTACAATCATATCAATTAACTCACATGAGCTTATACAACGTCTGAACAAGTTTCTCAAACTTGTATTAGTACAGAGTTTACATCTACAGTGATGGATAGATGGATTAAAGTACTCAATCCTAAGCCTAAGAAATTAGTGATTAATTATTTCTGTGAGGAGGAGATGGAGGGTAGTCATGAGTAGCTTGTGCAAGCAAGCACTAATCAGCACAGGATGATTCTCTGGAATAAAATTATGAGCAAACCTGAGATTAGATAATAGCTGGACATGGAATAATATAATACTGCCGGACCAATTAGACCAGTCGCATTAGATAGACGGAATCAATCTGGGTATTTCATGTAGGAAGAAGATCCAAGCATTACAAAAAATTAATAAATTCCACTACAATATTATCTACTCTTATAATATTTCAAGGTCTTCGTTATCTAGTGCTGTTCAGATGATGTAAACGATTTTAATCAATATGTGTGTAGTCCTGATCAGGTACCCCTTGCATGGTTGGAAACCTTGACAGAGCAGCTAGTAGTGGGGTTTATGCCTCAAACTAGCAAACTAGCAAGCAGCTAGCTAGTGTTATGATACTGGACGTGATAAAATTCAGTTTAAATCCATCAAATTAGTTAAGCTAATCAGGTTGATGCTTCCAGCCATCCTGCATGCATGTCCTTAATGTCTCAAGTTCTTTTTTTACGTGTAAAATATGTGTGGGAATCTATACAAATATGATCTCGGGTGTGGACACTATACTAGTTGTGTAATTAGTTAGTTAGCAGCTGCTATGCTGCAAGAGAACTGCTAGAATGCAGCTAATCACCAGAGTTCTCATACATAGTACCACGTCTAACACATGCTTCAGCTATCTTGATCATAGCCCACATGTTAGTAGTCATGATCAGTTAGTTGTTAAAGCTTAATCTGTGTGAACTGTTTCGAAATCCGCATGTGTATGTCAAGTGGGAACACTCCATGTTCATGGGTTTGTGATCACTACAGATTAGAGCTAGTGGAATAATTTAAAGAGCAGGTAGGCAGCTAAAAATCTGCACCACTAGATGCAGAAAGCGGACAAGGTGTGTGGAATGGCTCAAGAGAGCAACTCCTCTCTTGACATTAATTAGAGCTAGCACATCTCGCGTGTGCTGTAATAATTAGCAGCAGCTTGCGAGAAGTCCTAACAGGCCCAGGTCGCGTGTGTGGTGAAGTGGGTGCTCCCTCACTCGCGCACAAATGCGTGAGCCAGGAGTGAGGTCAGAGTCGCAGACGGCAGGCAGGGGCGCTCTCGCTCAGAAAGCATGAAGGGAATGCCCGCGCGAACTCCGCTATCAACCAGAAGCCCCGCGGGAGCTCCACGGGGCGGCCTGCCCAGAGGCCGCGCGGGAACTCCGCGCGCGATGGCACGCGTCTGTAGTGCAATCCACCCATCTAACGGACGCTATCGCTCTACAGTTCGAACGTACCCATCTAACCGTCCAATTAAGGCCTGTGGTGGCAGATTATGTCATTTTTCTTGACTATATTGTATGACATAATCTTCCCTTGATGATCATACACTTGGAATAATGGACAAATTGTGTTTGTTAAACAGGATTTATTATTATGATTAAATTGTTGAATCTGGCACCCCAGAACTTAATGTTATGGAATGGTCTTGTCATAGCCCATTCCGTTGGGTTTAGGGTAATGCACCTAGCTTGCCTTGCGCATTATTAAAATATAATTGGCAGGGGCTTGACCATTCCATAGTTCCCTTTTTTTTTTTTTGCAGACTCGAGTCTCTGTGGTGGTAGTGCCAATTTAATTTTCTCTCTTCTTTTTGGTGCAATAGGGATTTGGAAATTTTAGAACTTACAATCTTTTTCCCTGCTTGAAATGGTTTGTAAATTTCAGTTCCAAGAATCGGAACTGAACATCAAACTAAAGTATGATAAATTTACATATTTAACCATACTGAGAAATCATATAAGGATCTCAGTTTTCACATGATTCTAGTCAAGAGATTCAAGTCTAATTATCATCTTCCCTAAAAAAAAGACTTGCTATATATAATATAATAAACCATATGCTATACTGATTAATTTATTTTATTCCATTGATTTGAAAGAATTTATTTTGTCACTTGTTTCTTTCTTTTAACTTTTTCTTCCAATTCTCCCAAACCAGGTGGGGTGCTAATATACAAAATCAAGTTTTCAAAATTCCAGATCAATAATGAGTAATAATCACTGTAATTAATATATAATATCTTACCCTTCACAATATTCCATCCTTATCAATTGATGCACTTCATATTAGATAACTTATTAATTTCTACTTGACACCCATTGCCAAGACTTCAAAAGAAGAGTCCAGTACTGCAAAAGAAATCGTGAAACCTATTTGGCCTTATTTTTGCACAACAACGGATTATCGCAAAACCCACTACATACTTGATGTAATAAGCATTTGAAAAATAAATTAAAATTCACCATATATCCAGTGCAACTCATACAAAAAAAATTTGTGTAAAAAGAAAAGCACCAAAGTCACCAGATTTTCAAGGGTTTAATTTTTTTAATTTTTGCCATATTTAAACAATAAGTTCCAATAGGTCACCAAACTATAGATGGAATCTTAAAACTTTCTACTTTCCTCTCTGACTTATAGCCAAATTTGGCTAATTCCTCTTGTGGTTGATCACCAATGTGGCTACATAACAAAAATGGGGGGAAAAAAAAACTGCTGGATGTGATGTATCCAGTGACCAAAGGAATGTTTCTAGTATTAAAATGTTATTGGATTCTATGAAAGTCAAATTCATCCATATATTGTAATTAATTCATTGCCGTAAAACAACTAATTTAGACCATCTCCCCCAAGTTTAGGAGGGACATGCTGCTTTCAAATATCTAAACTGTTGTCGACGATCTCTACTTAAAAAACCTTATTATTAAGCTTTATTTGCAACCTCATTGTTTTGAATTATGAAGTTTTATTTGAAGGCTTATTACTCACTTCAAAAGTCTAATTTGTAAATGCTTTAGAAATAATTTTCCAAAGTTAACAATAGGTTCTACTCTCAAGTGTCCACAACTACGTGTTTCCAAATAACACATCAAAGACATGCATTTGTTGTTATATTGATGCTCATGGTTTCTAAATGAGAGAAGAAACTATGAGACATCAAAGACTAGAAAAATTCTATCAATTTTTGTAACTTCTAAATTTTAACATGGGATTTCACATCCACACAATTACCCATGTTTTGTTCAAATAATAGCATATCAATCAAAACATTTTGCTTCATGCAAATGGCAAAGAATATCAACATGTGAATCCATTGCCCCCTAGTAATACAAATCAATCCAAAAAGCAAATATGTCTTCCAATCAATGGATTTCTTTTTCTTTTTTTTTTTCCAATTTTGTGATGTAGCCACATTGGCAATCATCCACAAAAAGGAATTAGCATAATTTGGGTACATGTCAAAAAGGAATGTAGAAAATTTTAATAATCCTGCTATATTTTGGCAACATTATGAAACCTATTGTCTAAATATGGCAATTTCAGAAAAAAAATAAAAATTCACAAAATCTGATGACTTTGGCGCAATTTTTTGGGTTGCATTCGACTTTCTTTTTTTTGTCGGCAAGTGGCAAAAATTTGCCCCAAAAATAACTGGGGCTTCCAATGTGTCACATCACACTTGTGGTCCTCAAATTTGTCATAAGAAAAATTAAAACCAAACTATTACTTACAGTGGATAATTGAGAAATTTGAAAAAAATAATAATAAACTAAATGGATTTAATGAAAAAGTAACTTGATAATGCATCACTGAACCATAGATTGAACACTAAATTTCAAAATCAATGATCTAAATCAAAAACCTTATTTAAAATTACAATTTCAATCTAAAAGCTGAATGTGAAATAAAAACTTCAGTGAATAGAATGCAAACAAACTCAAGTCTACCATTGCAATCATTTTAAAAAATCAATTGAAATTTGAAATAAAATGTGAAATCATAATATAGTAAATGTAAATTGAACGAATGATCAATATGAAATAGGTGTCTGCAAGTGAAATTGTTGTCAAAACCAAGATTCAAATGTAACACCAAAATGTTCCACATAAACGGATACATCAATTTGACCACAATACTTCACAGGTACCATACAGATGTCGGGAAAAACTAACCTTGCACATATTGTACATATAACACTCATTTCTACCCATTAGGCAACTTGCAATCCGCTGTCATAGATGTCTCCATGTTGAGTATATCTTGACATCCTGTTGCCTCCTCAATGATTCCGCTCATGAATGGGTAACACCCAAAAGCCTACCAATTTATTACTGGTTTTCTCACAATTCACAAAAAAGTTAGAAAATTAACCATCAACAAGCTGCTTTCAAAGACCAAAGGCTAATTTATAACCCAAGTTCTAGTTGAATAAATGAGTTACTCAATACATCATGAACTGCCTCTGTAGCATGGCATGGTTGGCAAGATCCTGTATTGGTGTAATGGTGTATGAAACATTACATCTAATGTCCCACAAGAAAAAGGGTAACAAGAATCATCTTAGATTCCTGGCATGGCAATGTGTGGTTCTTGCACAAAAGAAATGGACACCAAACCTGCCAAAAAGCTTTTCAGTTATCATCTATAGTATGCCATTTGACGACTAGAAGTCCAGGGAGAAACATCAGCAGGGCGAGTAACAATGTCAGGTTTGACCGCATTTGTTGTTCCATGTTTCTCCCTCTCACTTCTCTCTGTCCTTAACCAAGGTTCAACAACCTGAATCAAATTCTTGGCTGTGTTTGGAGGATGCAGCTCTGGTAGCTCTGAAAGCCTCTCTGCTCGTTTTAACTTTCCATCCTCCACATAAGCAATGTGTGTTGCCCATGTCTCCAAACCATCAAAAATGTGCGTTGCATAGATTAGGGTTGCTCCTCTCTACAAAATATGGGAGTGTCAAACCAAAGCATGTCAAACCACAGAGAGTTAACAACTATACACTGGTGTTCTAGCCTCAATACATGCAAAAAGGATTTTACACTGTTCCACCAGTTACCATTACCATAAGTTTCACATTATTGATAGACAAGAACATGAGCTACAACCATGGGAAGTCTTGTTATAGGAAACACCTTATTGTCCTCTCTTGTCATGGCTGTAGAAGAACCATGTTATATTTTGGATCTTTGGTTCCAATCATATGTAAATCAACTGAATGAGTTAAATAAGAGTTGAAGAGATAGTTGTGACACAATCCCACCCACCTCTTCACACTCGTCCACAAAAAAGGAAAGCAAATCCATCCGCGCAACAACATCAAGATCCACTGTTATCTCATCCAGCAAAAGAACCTGCAAAGAAAACGAAGTTTACATATTCAAGGGACACAATATTTGCAGAATATGTGGGGGACAAAACACATGGAGAAACGGTGCACGTTGTTGGTCCCCAGAAGAAACAAGACTAAGGCTACCTGAAAGGGATGCAACAGGCCCATGCAGATCTGGACTCGGCGGCGCTGGCCATCAGACACCTTGTGCATACGCCATTGTAGATCAATGTCCAACAGATCAATCAAATGATCCCTTCTCACCACATCCACACCCTCAACTGAGAACAACAATCCCGCAGGAGAACATATTTCAATACTTCAGGAATGGGAAGTATCTCAAAGATTTCACATGCTGGACATGTATCCTTAACATTCCTTTAACCAACACATGAAAACTGTCTGTCTTGCAGGCTACATAGTTGTTCACCAATGCCCCCATGATTGTCACATTGCGATTCAACTGGCAATGAATATTTGCAGACCTGGTGTAAAAAAATTCAAGGGGTACTAGTAGAGACTCACCTCCAAAAATCATGTGTTCAGCTGAGAAATCCCCTTGCAATGGAATCTCACCCTGTAACCCCATGGACACACCTCTCAATACTTTTGCAAAAATCAATAATCAACTGGAGACCATGGAAACCCTAAAACCTGTGAATGATACAGATTCAACATCACAAGAAAATGAAAGTGCAAACATAACTGTATAGTGGTGACATGTTCGATTTCTCCCAAAAAATTACATAAGCAGAACTAGTAAAATTTGAGAAAACAACAACGAGAAAAAACAAAAGAAGAGAGAGCAAAGAACTCAAGGCTCTCACATAAAACCCACACACTCCCAAACTCCAGGTAGATTACCTGATTTTATGAATCATGACTGGTTGCAAAAGACAATGGTGTGAGGAATGGATGCAAAATCAGTAAGAGATGACAAAAGAAAACTTGTGACAGATGTTGCCAGCCCAAAGTGATCAAGTGTAAAGTTGGACATATGAGTGGCTACATTAGAATACAGAATGTTGGACATACAGCAGTGACAATTGAGTGGCATTAATGAGAGAGAGGTAGTAGAGAGGTAGGTCACACCGCACAGCCAACAGTCCTGCTCCAAGAACCACCCAAGTAAGCCAGATCCCCAGCGCATGTCAGAGCTGTGTCATGGAATGCGGAACGCCCCAACACTTGCACTACATTCTTCCCTCCCACCATATGCTTCCCTGCCAGGATTCGCAGCAATGTCGTCTTTCCTGAAAACCACATCATAAAAGGATGTCAATGCATGCCATTATCATAAATTTGCCACTGCCATCTCTCTCCGTCATTATGGCAAGAACAGGAAGAACAATACCATTTGTCTCTGCTGCACAGAAATGGATTTTTTATATCTCATCCTTGCTGCAAATGTCTCCTTCCCTGAAAGGCAACCAACCTGAGAAAAAAAATGACACAGATTTCAACAACTGAGTAGACAAGGGGAAGGGAAGCAAACCAGATCCATTTGCGCCGATGAGGAGGCATCTAGATCCAGGCTTCAAATGTAGTGAGAAATCCGTGATGAATGGAGCTTGGCCTGGATATGCAAACTGCAAGCCTGTTACTTGCACACTATCATCATCAATAACAACCTCCTTTGCAGCAGCATCACTCCCCATGGCGTTCTTCACAGCCTCCTCAAGTTCTCTCTGTTATGTCTTAGCAAAACTCTTAATCTTTTATGGAAGAACTCCTTTCGTTCTTCAGGAGAATCACAAAGCTTCTCTCTTATCTCTCCTTCGCTCCAGATTCTTCTTCTTCTTCTCCTTCTTCTACATGGCTGAATTGTCTGTTTCTTTCTGATGAGTAAGTGGAGTTTGATGATTCAAGGGAAGGAAGGAAGGAAGGGACGTGTTGCCGCTGATGACACAGAGCTCTACCTGCCACCATAAACGGCGAAAGCTGCATTTGTGCAACAACAAGAGAAAAACTGCAGATCGGGATTCTAGTGGAGGAGAGAGGGCCACATCGAGAACACCACACAACAGACCTGCGCCATCTCCTTCGTCGCATTGTATGACTCGACCTGCGTCAGCTTCTTCGTCTGCTACGGCTGCTGCATTCCGTCAGGCACTACTAGGGCTTGGATTGTAGTCTGTCAAGCGCAACTAGGGTTTGACAATCCAGTAAGCGTGCGTCAATGCAATCAGAGAGCTTCAGTAGATGCTTGTGGACGCATTACATACATACATACATACATACATACATCTCAATCCTTTCTTTGTCAGCAAAATAGTGACCAGAATAACCAGATTCCGTCCTTGTGTAAAAAAGCAAAAATGTCAGTGACCTGAAGCAGCAAGATGCAAAACCCACAGAAATTGAGGATGGACATGGGTTGCAAGCTAACAACAAACAAACCTCAAACAGCAGGAAAAGTTTGTTCACATCAAAACACAAAGCTGATCTGAAAAGAAATTGAGAGATGATGTTGGCCCAGCAGCAATAAAAGTCATGCAGATTTCCATTTGCAACATATTAGCAATCCAACCTGAACAATATTTTTGAGAGATGATGATGATGATTCAACAGGAAGTTTTGCAGAGATTTCAGATGCACCCACCACATAGGTGTATCAGCAGACAAGAAAGAAAAATACTGAAGAAAGATGAGCGGTTCAAACAACAGCAAAACCACCACATGCATGTGTTCAGTGACCTTCAATAGCAAAATGTTTTTGGCATATTCTCCAAGCATGGCAGTTAAAAGGTATAAAGATCTGGCTTGACAGCTGATAAAACTAACAATGAGAGAGGAGTTCTGCTTCGAATTTGATTGGTCTCACAGTCAAGGAGACCCATCACACAGCAACAAAGGACGAGAAAGGGTTGAGCACCCTTATAAACAGTATAAACACAAGTATTGTTTGATGATTGTCAAGCTGTTGCATCCCATTGAAGCTCACACATTATGGTTGATTTGAATTGTTTGCCACTCCGCATGATGCTATTCTCATGCAAGACATTGTCCACTGACCCATACATTGACATCTCAAACCCTAAACTCTAAGGAGGGTCTGTATCTGTGCAAGCAGTAGAAATAGACTGCTTGGTAACAAAGGAAAATACACCCAATTTTGTACACAACAATACAGGAATCTCAAAATTCAAATCCATGAATTGCAAAGCTTGAGAACCTGTGTCCTTGCATTTGCTCATAATCCCAAACATCTTTGAAGGAACCTCACAGACAGCATACCTGCTTGAAAGATGAGTAAGACACAAACATGGGATTCCAGAACTTGGAAATGCACCACAGCTGAGCAATTTCCTCCATAGGCAACTGTGTGAACACCATTTCCAATGGATGCAATAGCAACTTTCTCCAAAGGGGAAGGATTCAAAACTTCTTCATGACGTATGCAAGTCTGTCCATACCAAGGGACTTCTATGGCAACAACAACAGCTTTCTCCCTTTCAAAACTATGTATCCTTCTTCTGCCTTTCTTTCTTTCATCTTTCCTTATTCCTGATGCACAAACCATCATCACTACAGTAATTACCTGCAGTTGAATCACAACACTCCAGCCCTGCAACAGCCATTCATGGAACCTTCTTGGTTATGGAAATTGAAGGGGAAGCACATATTCGAATTTCAGAAACCAGTTGATGCAGTGTCTCTTCTCAAACATGCGTGGCAGTTGATTTCCAACTCTCCCTCTCTTGCTCTTGTTGAGAACCAACTTGTTTGGAGTACTTTTAGACCTTCTGCCCCATCAATGAGCAACTGCATCATCTGCTCCATCTCCAACAAGTGACGGTGCATACAACCTTATAGTGTATGTAGAACACCTTGCAATTTCTGCACCGCAGCTGCATCTTCTGGACGAAACAAAGAACTTCCAGCATTGTAACCTGACATGCATTTGCATGCAGATAGAGAAATATGGATTCAAAAGTAGACCACCTTGGAAACCAACAACACAGACCTTACAAACTTGTTCACACTTAGTCATGAGAAGGAAATGTCTGCACTAGCAGCAGCAGATATAGATGGAGAGTGCAAATCCTGGACTCTACCTCAAGAACCCCAAAAGCTTGCCAGCTCAACACCCTAGACACAAGACTCAGAGGGTTACTATGAGAACTATATGATGCACACTGAATCCTACCTTCAAACAACTAAGCAAGCAGGACAAAACAGGAATGGAAACATCAAGCAATACACACACAGAGTCAGAGCTGCAAGCAGATTTTCCAGAAATACACACCCAGAGTTGGAGCTGTAAGCAGACTTTCCCAGAAATCATGACAATCAGAAGAAGACTTCTGGGGCTCTCAACCCTTTAGTAATTTTCGAAGATTCAGTAGTTGCTGAATTGAAATCAGCAGACAACAGGAGATGATCTACAAATTTGCAAATTCATACAAGGCAGACAATGGTAGTGCAAAGCACATTCATTTGAGACATGCACTACTTGTGACCTCTTGCAATAGTAGTACTCTTCAACAACATGGAGCTTCTACATCCAATGATAAATTGTGAATTGCAAAATTAAAAAACCCCTACAACTTTGCATAGGTACCCTCCACAGTTTCCATTGTGATATATACAGCCTCCTCCCTTGCCAATCAAGAGATTCCACAACCTTGGCTCCACATAATACACTGGTATAGAACCTCTCCTTGCCAATAAAGACACTCTGCAACCTTGGCTCCACATAGTATGATGGTATAGAACCTCTCCTTGCCAGTCAAGACATTCAGCAATCTTGGCTCCCCAGTAAACAAAGAGACTGATGTAATAGAAACACCAAAATGTACTCAGATGAAGAGGCTACAACAAACCCTAAACGCTACACTCATTCTGCAACATCAGCACCACAGTTCACAAACAGACTGACATCATAGAAAAACCAAAATGTACTCAAATGAAGAGATGACAACAAACCTTAAACCCTAAACCCATTCTGCAACCTTAGCTCCACAGTTCACAAAGAGACTGATATCATGGAAACATCAAAATGTACTCAAATGACGAGGCTACAACAACAAGAATCAGGCAGAGTATCCAATGCAAAATCTTAGACATGATAGTAGACTAGGAAATGGCATGGAAGGAATTTTGCAAGAACCTTGGGAATTTGCTTCAGAGACTTTATGATCAGAAACAAACAACAGCGGAAAAAAATCTTGTTTTTCTTTTTTATCTTGTTTCTTCAAATAGAAATTCAAGGTCAATTGCATCAGCAACATGAAAAAAGCCAGCCTGTTAGAAGATCAACAAAAAACCTCTTCAACGCTTGCCACCAGCTCCTGTCTTAGCGGGCTTAGCCTGGGGAGGACGAGTAGCAGCAGCTGCCTTGCCGGGCTTGGGTTTAGAAGCGACCTCGACTTTCTTCGCCTTCTTTTCATCCTTGGTCTTCTTAATCCTCTCCTTGATCTCACGTAAAGCGGCTTCCCTGGCCGCCGCTCGCACCTCCGTCTTCTCGGTCCGCTTCTTCTGAATCACCTCTAGAGAAGCTCCTACAATGGAACGAGAGTAAGGCTTGTTACTCGTCCTTCGTTTCTTCTTGATGGCTTCCGCATGGACATCCTTCTTGTGCTGCTTCCGAAACAAAGCAGTCCACGTGAGCTTCGAGGGCTTCAGTCTATTGTGGAAATACCTCTTGCACTTGCTATTCAAAAACAAAAACACCTGAGAATCGCTCCTGATGAACCGTATTCCTCTCCCGGGATAAATCTTGGAGCCGCTGAACCGGCACACCTCAGTCTTGAGCACCATTTCGACTCCGCAACGGAAACGAAAAAAACCCTCGCAACTCCACTCGAAGCCGCGAACAAGAAAGAAACCAAAAACCCTAATCCCTCTCTAGACCCGTTCTCAAACCCCGAATGCATTATTCATCCAAATACTTTCATCCTTTATTCGTCGGTCCTTCCTTCGGTGTTCATCCATGAGCTACCCCCTCCCAAACTCGACTAGTGTTGATAGCCAGTCATTGAGAAAACACCCGGTTATCAATAAGGTTACTAATGACCTACCTAGTGGTTATTGAATTTTCATAAACTGACCTGGAGATTGGGATTTCATCTAGGTATTTTCATCTTGTCATCGCCAGTCCTCTTTTGTTCATCCATGAGCTACCCCGTCTCCTAACCACTGTTGGGCAGCCATTGAGAAAACCCCGGTTATCATTAAGGTTACTATTAATTTATATAACGATTGTTGATTTTTCAAAAACCTTCTTGGATTATTGGAATTTCATCTTAGGTAGGTTATCAATCCTCAAACCTGAAACATGTATATGACAAAACAATAAAGTTATCTGTAAAGTCACCCTATTTTTCACCCCCTATCCCTCTCTCAGTGGTATCTGCAAAGTCATGAAATTTTATTAAATCTGAGTATGAAATGATGAAACTCAGCATTTAAGGCACAAGGTTCGAGAGTAATTATAGTTGTTGTACAGGTAAGAGCAGTGAAAATATATGTGGCAGCAGTGAAGGCGCTCAGGAAAAAGGAAAGATGAGATGAAACTCAGTTTACCACCAAAGTTAGTGGAAAAACTAGTTTGTGTCCGAGTTATTTCGTTCTGTAAAATTTCAATCCCAATTACGTGTTTGATGCCCTATTATGCCGAAACTGGCCGTTCTCGTCCCCTTAATCGCCTGACTTTACTGATAACTTTAGTTGGCCACAAAACAGAAGAAAATAAAGACCTAAAAAACCTTTAAACCTACCCTAATTGTTGATCTTCTAACAGTCGGGCTTGCTGAAATTGGATTGGAATTGGATAGTGAAATCTAAAACTTGGATTATATTATTGTTGTCCCTCTTGAAGCAAGTTGAGGTACTCTAGCTATACATGCCTTATATTTGAGACGAGTGAGGGCAACCCATGGCTATGCCACTCCAGCCACCCGTGGCACCTCGCCCGGCCCCTCGTAGCGACTGTCCTGGCCTGTTTTTTCAAAGAATCGTCGGTCTAGGTTCTTGTTTCAAACTTCTTTTGAAAAATAGGAACAGACCCCCGATGGTTATTAGGTTGGTTTTCAGGATTCATAACAGCCGTTCTCCCAAACAAATCAAAGACGACTGTTATGAATCCCTAAAAAAAAAAAATTCAGTGTTGGTGAGTAAAAGAGTGCACGTGTATCAAGGCCCCAGAGAAATAATTTAATTTTTTAAATTAATTTTTTTTTAAAAACAAATTTAATGTTGGTGAGGAAAAGAGTACATCCTCGTTTCAGGACCCTAACGACGGGTTTTCTATCTAAGGACCTCGTTTCAGGTCCCCAACGACGGGTTTTCTTTTTGGGAATTTCGTTTCAGGTCCGTCTCGAGGTCTGGACCGGGTACTGAGAATCTCGATTCAGGTCCTTTATCGAGGATTCTGGCCACCTCGGTTCAGGTCCTCGAAGCTGTCAATTGGGTAATAACTGTCACAAAGATCGAAATTTCCAAATCAAAAAATTCCTCAACTTACTTGGCCCCCCCCCCTTCTACAAAGCACACCACAGTGGTGTCTGTTTGTGTGTCTGGGCAATGCCTGGAAACTGCCCGGACAGACAGACAGACACACACCACTGTAGCTTTAATATATAAGATTGTGATAATTCAACTTTTACCAAACCTAATTATGATGGTGTTGGGTGCATGTTATGTTACATTACCGATTAAACGAAAAGATGAAAAAAGTTGTGTCATCAAGTTTTGGTTTAATCTCAAGATAGAGTTGCACACTTGTTTCATTGTTGTAATTCAATGAGCTTCGATTGATTCAATGCGTTGGCATCTTGCCAAATTTACAAAATCTGAAAATAGAACATTGTAAGTAGTGTTGTGCATGTATATTGTTTATAACTTACACTCCATGTAAGTGTGTATAAGGGCCCACCTACATCCATACAAGTGTATGATGTAAAATGTGCAAGTGTAAAATTGTGTAAAGTCATATCATGGCATGTAAAACTATTGAAATGTAAACGTAAAACAAATACATGACCAATTAAATTAGTGTAAAAAATGTAATTTTGGGCGTGGGCAGGGGAGGGATGGAGAAAAGTTTCCAAAGTTTTAAAATATTTTTGGTGATGGGCAAACCAAAGTGGCATGTTACAAAAATAAAAATGAAAATGAGCTTTGGGATGCCAAAACTAATTAATATGAATCACAACAGGTACTTAAGCTCTTGTAAACGTTTAAATAAAAAATGACATTGAACTAAGTTAGGATTATAAATTCTACTTGGGCAATGAAGTGAAGCAAAATGCACCCAAAATATTCCCCCATAGCATCACAATTTGTTTCATATCCTTTGCTCAATAAGTTTATTCATGTATCATATTGGTAATAAAAGATTTTATTTAAGAAATATAAAAAATATACATTTTTTGTGAAGGGCCAATCAAAGTAAGCCATTTCAATATATATATAGAGAGAGAGCTTTGGGATGCTTTCACAACTAATTAATATGATTTGTATATAGGTGCGATCACTAAGGATATATAATATATACACTTACATACTTGAAAACATTTGCACAACATAACACAAGTGCAATGAATTCTAGGCTATATCATTTACACTTACATGGTTTAATAAGTCCAATGTATCCTTATTTGCACTTACACACAGAACATTGGTAATCTCTAGGTATTATTAATTTTATCACATATGCTTAGTCAAATATTCCATATGTTGTTTTCACAACTTTCATGTATTCACATGTATCCTTAAGTTCACCCCATATGATTTGTTAGATGTTCCTTATGTTGTTATCACTTTTTTCATGTGCCACCCCTCACTCCCCCCTCCCCCCACAAAACATGCATTCTTAAATTTTATTTCATAAGTTTTGTCAATTTTTCATTATGTTGTTCCCACAATTTTGTTCCTTAAATTTATTTCATATGTCTTGTCCAATGTTCATTATGTTGTTCTTACAATTCTCATGCATCCCTCAATCATATTTCATGTGTTTTGTCAAATGTCATTACAACATATCCATGTCTTTTTCCTTGTCTTTTTTACTAAAATTTTATCAAAACAAATATTAGATAGATTTGAGCTTAGTAAAAAAAAAAGTTAATTATGACATAAATTTGCTAGCAATTGTCATGTGACTAATCATAACTGAAATTTGTCATGTGACTTTTGATTGTAATGTGTCATGTCCATTTTGACTTATACATTAAGTAGAATTAGTTTACGTTGCCATATTATTTCGCATTTATTCTAAAGAATTATTCTATACAATATTTTTTTATTTATCCAAAATTCTCAATAAGTCATTGTTCTGTGTGGATTTTTATTTTGTAAATTGTGAAAATTCTTTGTTGCTCCAAACTAGGATGTGCCAAGGATTTTGTTTTCCCAAGCCATATTATTGACAAATAGTTGGACCTATGAGTCATCATCACAATTTATTACATGTTTAAATTATTATTATTATTCTATGTCAACATGACTAACTTTAATCATACTAATAACATGATTAATTTTCGTCACAATTATAAGATGTCAGGAATGAAATTTAAACCTTCACCTGTACAACTGTGAAGCAAGTCCTTAAACATCTAACCACAACTTCACATGATCACAAATGTTGTAATTACATAAATATAAACATATTTATGCTTATAATTTCAAGCATTAAAATTTTATTATATAAGATTATTTTAAGTTCATAATGAAGTTAATTTCATATGTAGGCATGTAATAGGTGGTGATGGTGGTGGTGGTGGTTAATAATGAGGAGGTAAGTAATACCTAGCTACATCCTTTTATATTTATTTAGATAGGTAGATATTACTTACATTTTTAGCTACTTACCTATTTAGATATTTACCTAGTTGCCTACATTCTTATTTATGACCTACTTACCTACCTACATATTTTCATTACATTATTATTTTTATTTATTTTCATAATTACATTGGATTTTGTAATACGTGAAATAATGTAATATTGAGACATTATCATAATTTTCATGTTCATTTCAAAAAATCAAATATGATGTTTTGAATATGACTTTGGGCTATAAATTCAGTTAAAATAATATAATTTACATCCAATTTTTGAATTCTTAATTTTATCAATTGATTTGATTCTATAATGTGTTAATTTACAAACTTCAAACTTTAAATTAAATCTTATATAATTTATATGAACCACAAATTCAAATACAATATACTTATACTTAAAATCACATAATGGAATAAATTTTACATGTGAAATTTTTTAATCAATTTCATTTATATAAAAATTTCATAATTACATTTCCTTTAAAATAAATTTTAACGGAAAGACATGACACTAATTTAAAAGATAAATCATGTCTTCAATTACAATATTGTAATTATGTAAATTTATAATAATTTCACTTCACATGTGAAGTACATACTGCATTTATCATTAATGTTTAGCACAAAATACTTCTCAAAAGGTCTTGTCAGAAAGAAGAGAAACTTTTATTGATATTTGTTGAAATTGTCTATGATGGAACACCCAACTTTCAAAAAATTGTTTATTGTCCCAACCATTGGGTTATTATTACAAATACACAACTCAAGGTGTATTTGCATATTTATCCTTCAATTATTGAAATTTTGGAGAATGAATTTGAAATTTGAAAATATATTTTCCAAAATAAATAAATATTTGGCAAATAGTGTTGATTATTAGTTGTAGAGTTGTAGATATAGTATAAGTTGATTATAGAATTTCATAATTTTTTAATTCATAATTTTTTAAAATTAAAATTACAAGACATTATATACATAAGATAATAAAAAATAACACATTTGAAGTACAATGCCAATATAAAAGAATAAAAGTAATATGTTTTAATCACAACAATCATACATGGTGACATGTCATTGTTTTTGTCGCACTCTAATTACTAAATTCAATCTTAACATTAACATTACAATTTCCATGTCAGTCCCCTTGATTCACTTGTCCACAATGTTCCTTTGATTAAAACAAAAAAGTTGCTTACTCAAATTAAAAGTTACTAGTTATTGAGTTAATTAGAACAAAGAAAATGAATCACATTCATCAAATAACAATGACTTTATACCATACCCACAACAAAAAATAGGCAAATCTTTGCCAAAATAATTTATTTTTTGAAAAAAAGTCTAGCAACGCCAATTCAAATATTTCAAAATATACACAATAATTAATAAGTACATTTAGGCTCCTATTTGTTAATGATGTTATTGAGATTTTTCAATTGTTTGGATGTCCCCTATATGGGGAAGGTCTTGAGTTCAATTCACTAATATTTCATTATGTTGCTCCTATATAAGTTTTCATGTGTCCCCCATGCGTAATCGTTAATTTTATGTCATATGTTTTGTCCAATGTTCGTTATGTTGTTCCCACAATTCTCACATGTCCCCCATGTTATCTACAAAAACACCCCATTTATAATCCCTTGCCCAAGGTCCTACTCTTTTAGCCTACATAGCCTATGGACAAAATGGAATGGTTGTAAAAATTTCACAAGAAAAAAAATGATATGTCATCTAAATTTGGCAATCACCCACATGTAAATTTGTCATTAGTACACAATATTTGACAACATTAGTTTATGAAATTTTAAACCAAATTTATTCCAAGAAAATTTGGTGGTTGTTTAAATTGTTTTACACAATTCCATAGAGCTTGCAAACACATTCTATATGTGTGTGTGTGTGTGTGCATGCATGTAACGGTTTACAATTACACTTAAAAGAATATTCTTAGACAAATCAAATGGCTTTACATGGTTATCCAATTATAGTTCCATGACCATGTGATTAAATTGTATGTGGACCATTTACACAAATTTGGTTGGAATTTTAAGCACTTCTACTCACACAAAATGAAGGCAAATTTTCATGTTTGCATTACACAAACATGTCATATATGTATTCCTTTAAGCCCAATGCACACTCAACATTGGTGTATACATTGCTTTCACATTTGTTGGCCTTGCCTACCAAGGCAAGGATATTGTGTTTAGATTCATTATAGAGTATAGTAGCTTAAGGAATTTTGGCCCCTAGGTAATAATAGGTCTACTTTTATATGATGATTTTTGAAAGATGATATTTTGGCTTGTGTTGAAACTTGAGAATTAGTTATATCGTTATATATCTTGAAGGATTTTTTGTTTCTTTTAGAGGAATTTCTATATTTTTGCATGGTGAAATATTTGAGTTTCCATAATTCTTCTTTTTCCTTAAGATACTTTTAAATGTAAATGGCAAGGATCAATTGAGAATCATGGATGAAAAGAGTGGCATCTCGACTCTTATTAACCGGCGGTTATTTCAGGTCATCAGTTCTGGATATTTGTTTGGAAGAAAAAAAAATCAGATTTCAAGGAACCGCTGGTTCAGGGTACTTATAAAGCATCAAAGAATTACAAAGCTTCATGTAAGAACCGGAGGGTTTATGGGCAGTTATTTCACTTCAGAAAAAGAGATTCAAGAGCGCAGCTACTATATGACAGGACTGGTTAATTTGATTTTAGATAACCACGGTTATGTTTCAGAACCGGGAAAATTTTGGGGTTCTGAGAACAGCGATTACTGGCCCTAAGAACGGGCCTGACACCCGGCCACAGGGGGTTCGGTGCGGTTTCTAGTAACCGCCCCCATGCTGGTCCAAAGTCCGAACCCTAACTCCCGTTTCTCTTCAAAGTGAAACCTCAGAGGAGGAAAGCTCAAGGAGATTAAGGTTTAGGGTTTAAGAAGCGCAATCTTCTTTCAATCCTCGATCTTCTTCATCAAAATGTCAGACCCTGAGCTCGCGAATTCGGGGGCATTTTGTCTTTTGGACGATGAGAGGAGGAGCAGGAGGAGGCCTGGGAATGCCGAAGAGGTGGTGATGGACGTGGGGGAGAAGCTACCAACCCTGCCGTTGCTGGTTGCAGTCGGAGTGGGCTGTTTGGGAATGGGCTATGTGGTTGGCAAAAGAAGCATCGATGGTGATGATGATGTTGTAGTCTCGCCGGATATTACTTCTGCTCTTGCGAAACCCAAGTACCATGGCAAGGAGCGGAGCACCACCCATGATGTAGAAAAACTCGCAGAAGAATTCCACGACTTCAAGATGGTTTAAAGTCCCCCTCCCCAAACCCCCCTTTCCTCCCAGTTTTGAGAATTCCGTGACTAGGGTTATTTTAGGGTTTTGAGGTGTAAGCCCTTTTGTAGCATTTTGCATCTCTTTTCTTCCAGTTTCTTTTTTCTTTCGGAGCTTTCATTTTTCCTGAAGCTTTTGTGGTTCTGAATTTCATGTGAATTGGACATTGTGGATGTGTATGGCATGGGGTTTTGGTTTTGTTTTTTCTTTGGTGACAGACACTGACCAAATTTGTAGGTGTGATGATCCACAGGTGTTGACTGTTAGAAATGATTTGAAAATGGGCAAGGGCAAAGTGGCTGCACAATGCAGGTCCTGAAACACTAAATCCCTAAACCCTAATACTCAGCTTCTTTCTCCAACAGATTGTTCAGATTCATCCCCTTTTGATTTCCCTCACTTTTGTTGATCAAATTCTTTGTTTTGGTTTTCTGGATGCAGAAAAGAAGAGATTAATAATAAGCTTTATCTGCACAGAAATTATGCTTCGGGTTAGGTCAGATCTGTGCTGTTGATCAATTCCTCTAGCAAGTGTGAAATGGGACTGGAATTTTTATTTTTTTTTGAAATTCTTTGAAACCATGAGACATAAGGCAGTAGAATTCTGAAATTTAACTCAAGCATGCACAAATGTATGATGAAGAGTGTGGACTTTTTATAAGCTTGAATTCTTTACTGTAAACCTGATACAATGGCATTAGAATTGAAAGTAGTTTGGATCATAAGATATCATCCTTGATATCTGCTGTTGCATTCTGGTTGGATCCTTGCTAGAAAGGGATGCTAACTCTATGATGTCATTCTGTCATGGCTTTTTTTCCCCTTTTTTCTGATTTTGTTGCATCGTTCATTCCTTCCTTGTTGTACTGCAGTCATGCAACACTTGGATTGTACAAGAAGGTATTTCACTGTGCTCCCAAAGCTCTCCAGAGGTGAGACCAAGAGTGTCTCTCTCTTACTCTCTCTCTCTCCTTTCTGCTGTGTCTTTTTGCCAAATCTGTTGTCACAAGGATGACAAGCAAGCATAACTTTATAGAGAAGTCTCTTTCTCTCTCTGTTTCCTTTTCTTCTTCCCCACAATTTTTTCTTCTTTTTTAAAAGTAAAAAATGGTTTTTGCCCCGGATTCTGGTGGGAAGAAAAGATGGGAGATGTGCTCACAAGTCAAGGTGGTCACAAAAGTCAACAGCGAGCAAGAGATGCTTTTCCTACAGGTTTTTGTACATTGCCTTACTTTGTGACCCAGATGATGTGCATCCATTAGAAACTAAACCCAAGAGTGCATAATTGTCCAACAGCACTTGTACTGTTCATTGAACCCTAAATCCTCTGGTCAAGGGTCGAGAACTTATGCATTCTTGTTACAATTTTGAATTGTTGAGGTTTCATGTTTTGTAGTTTATGGGTGCAGACCACATGCCTAAGGTCATGAGCTTTGGCTAAATAGTTGAAGGCAAGAGATCAGGAAACGTTGTATCCTGCAGTCTACAAAGGTTTAAACTGGTATTTTGGATATGCATGTGTGATGGAAAGCAGAGCACAGCGAAGTCAATGAAGTTGCCATGCCACATTACCGTTGATGCTGGACACACTCAAATTGCTCCAAGTCTGTACAATTTTCCCTTGCTGTATTTTGATGGTATCTTCTTCATGAACCTGATGCATAGAACAGTGCTAACCCTATTCCACAAAACATGCTTAGCACATGCCAATTCTGATAGAACGTCATGTTTGTTCTGGGCTTGTTCTGCAGATTCAAGGACTGTATTGGCCATCCTTGGTAATTAAACTCCTGACTGTTCCTTTTCTTGTATGTACTGCGGTGGGTGCATTATTGTCTCTTCAGCTGTGCTCCCTCTGACTTGTTTAGATTCAGGTTCTCTTTCTAGATTTTTCTTCTCAGAGATGTGAATGTGAATGGATGAAGCAAGATTTTGAATTGAATTCAAGCATGTGAATGGATTTTGCTGCAGGACCCACTCATTTAGTGGATGAAGTTACAGGAAGTTTGAAGCTTTTGTGATGCAACAAATTTTGCACAAACAAGAGAGCAACTGTTTATCATTGTGAAAGTTTTGTGAGCCTCAAATCTCACCCAAAAAGGCATTTGGGTGTCTGCATTTGCGCACATGGCAGCCAGCTCAACTTAAAGTTCCCATACATGTTAAGAGAGATAGGGCTCTAAAGTCTATGAAGCTCAATAGAAAAAGACTACTAGAGAGAAGAGCTCTTATGTTCTATGGAATGGTCAAACCTGCGCATTATGTTGGGTAAGGCTGGGGAGGGGGGAACCATTCCATGACATTAAGCTCTGGGGTGGCAGATTCAATAACTTTTTAATTGTTGAATCAATGCATGTTGACAGAGATTTTGTTCATGATTATGAGTTTATGATCAACACTGGAAGATTATGTCATATAATGTGGTCAAGATGACATAATCTGCAACCCTAGACCTTTCTGTTACAGTTCTGCATCGTGTTTGTTTCTGGTGATCTAGATGTAATTGCAGATGTCTGGTAACAGAAAATTCTGAACACCAGCTAATCAAAACTGTGCACTCTTCACAGCTTGATCCAGTTCATGCTGCCAGAAATGTGCGACTTACTGCAATGTCAAGTCAAAGATGAATTGTGACAGAAAAAATTATTTAAAAGTCCTCTTCTTCCCCTCTATGCACTGTCTGCAGCCTGTGAATGTGAACCTGACTGCTAGCTAGGCTATCTGGCCACGTGTACTGACAATTTTGAGAATGTTGGTCTGGTATTGAGCTTTTGAACATACCAGGCCTTTACTAGTCCTGGTACCAGACCTTTTTTTTCCTGTGTTTTTCAAACCAGGCCAGTACTTATATTGGGTACTTTTTAAAAACTTTCATATCAGTCTGGTCCCCCTATTGGGTCGACTAATGATTTTCATTTGACTGGTATGAAGCAGATACATATGCCTGGCATTGAGACTGGTATGAAAGCTGGTACAAGGCTGGTATTATCTCAACTCATAACAGACTGGTAGGTGCTTGCTACCTCTGTTGACGCCTGGGGGTAGGCTAGAGCATCTCCACTGTTTCCTGTAAAATCCTGGGGATTGCATCAATTGTATGAAGTAGATCAGTGAGATTTAAAGAAATTCACCAGGAAGAGCTTTGTTTCTTTGAACCCACTCTTATTATTCAAGGCACTGGATTAAGAAAATTCACAAATAAGAGCTTGCTTGCTTCTTTGAACCCACTCTCCTTATTCAAGACAACTTCGAGACCTCGAAAAAGAGTAGAAAAACTAGGAAATGAATGTTTTTGACTGTTTGATTGACCAAACATTCTGATTGACCTATGTGATGAGGCTTCATCAGTCAATCACTTAAAACTGTGCTCTTGTTCAAGGTTATATGTGGGGCAAGGCGAGTTCTTTCAACTTCTAACCCTTGCAAATTTGGATGTGATAAATATTATTCAGGCTCAAATTGCATTTGTCAATGGTGATGCTCTTATATGCCAGAGTAACATTACTACCCTTTATGCTCCTAAATTTACTACTTGCACAAAGTAGATTATGTTGAATTTTTGTTTTGGTTTTACAAGAGATTGTTTTTGCAATATGGGTGGCAAAATTAGAAATTTTTGGGTGGAAAAATGGTGGAAGAGAAACCTCAAATTTTTCAATTTTTCATTTCTTGGTTCTCTGAAAATTAATTTGCCAAGTTGCAAAAATTCGAAAAAATAAAAAAAATAAAAATGAACACTGCAAGCTGAGATACACACTATTATATTCCGCCAACAAGCATCAACAAGTTTAGTTTAGGTTCTGCACATGCATACCAAAGCAAAATCATGTTTCAACTTGGTGCTTCTTACTTCCCATAAGAATCTTGTTAAATTATAGCCAATATAACAAGCAAGGCATGGACCAAGCCACTATTCCATTGTATCGGATGCAGTCACCTAATAAAGTATTGTAAAATACATAGGAATCTTTTAACATGTTTGGACGTAAAGGTCGCAATATTGTTGTCAATACCAAAACCATGTTGCACACCAAAAGCACACGTGGAGAAATTTGGTAGTGTATTATTTGAAGGGCACCTTACATCCACAAACAGAACATCCCTCCTAGAAAAGAGGAGAGATATTATGTCTACTCCTGGGGAGTCCTAGAGATCTTACTCTATAAGCGAAGCATTAACTCCATCGAACTCTTAAGGACTAGACCTAAGAACCCTCCTCCAATATATGCTTTGTGATGTGTTTAGGTTTGCGACAATCTTCGCCTCATGATTTATGATAATGAAAAGTTCATGGTTGAGGGGCCATCCCAATACAAGGGGCCAGACTTGGCTATCACCTTGTCCTAGGGCCCTTATTTTGGGAATGCCCACCACCCACCGACCCACCCACCCTGGGTGGAAAAGCTGCTGAGCAGAGAGTAATTAGGGCTAGAGTGAATTAGGAAGCATAGTTGTTGTGGCAGTTAATATCACCTTTGAAGCAGGGTCGCCAGAAGAGCTGTCCCTGCTTAGCGTATCTCGACCAACGCTCTGTATCGAACCCTGCAAAAATATTCTCACATCCAAGTTTTAACTACTAACTTGTTTCCAACCCCACCCAGATAACTGAAATTGAGACTGCAAGTAGATGGGAGACTACTGATAGCAACCCACTTGGACCAATCAAACTATTTACACAATTAGAAATAGGGAGAAGTCAACAAATACGATTTGACTGTGTTTCTTAGACTCTTCTAGGGCTCCTCCAGGGCGCTGAACAGCTGTGTGAACATATTTTCAGGGTCCCAGGAGTCTTGTCTTCCAGTGGATTCATTGGATTTGACCCATGAATTTCTAGTGCAGGGTGACATACTGAACGTTGGTGGAGATGCTCTAAGACTATGTAACAGAAGAATAATGAGGCAAAACTCCAAATACTTTGAGAACCACACCCACAAAAAAACAAGAAAACTCAATTGGGTATTTGATTAAATAAACATTACCCTATTTAATAAGAATATTATGAACAACAGTTGTTCTTTGTAAGAGATTATTAATACCGAGAGATATGGAAGGAAAAGAAGTGTCAGGTGTGCCTCGCACTTAAGTAAGCTAGCTTGCTTTTTGTGCAAGGGTATTTGACCTTGGGTAAGTAGACAAGCCTGGTGAACAAATCCAACACTCAAAACGTTATTGGAAGAGAAGGGCTTGCTATAAAAGTTGCAAGTAGTTGCAAAAGACAAAAGTACGTGTCATTCCTAAAATCTGAGAGAAGTTTAGAATTTATGTTCTTTGTTCTTTCCTCTCTACGTAGTGGATGAATTTACCGAATGGGAGCAAATCACAGGCTGCATGATGAGATCAAAGCTCCACGACTTTTTTCCCACAAAACTTTTTATCTTGGGGAACACACACACACTTTCTTTTTTTTTCTATTTATTTCTAATCATTTATTTAATCCATGATAGCAATTTTTTTGCTCCATTTTGTTTGGCTTTGTTTTTCTCAAATTTGTGTTACAAGAGATTTAGGTCCATTTTGTTTGAGACCATGATTTTGGCCACATTTTTTTTATGTAAGTACCCAATGGATGAAAAGCGTAGGCATGAATAAAATGAGCATGAAAGAGAAGAGAAGAGAAGAGATGGTTGGACCCCATCCCATGGGAACAACTGCAAATCTACTCCTCTTGTCTTAGATCTCTCTTTCCCAACTTTACCACATTCATGTCCTCCTGTTTTTGTGTCTGGGGGAGAGAAAGAGAATGAGAGAGAATGTGTGTATTTGTTTGTTTTAGCGAGTAGGTGGTAGTAGTAGTAGTAGAGAGAATAATGTCTGTACCTATTTTGTATGTGTATTTTTGAACTTTGTTATTTGTGTTTGAGAGTATAGTAGTAGTAGAAGAAGAATTTGTTGTTGGTTTTTGCTTTTTTGCTTGTTTGTGTGAGCCCTACGAACATTTGAGAAGCTTCAAGTTTTTTCTTGAACTGCTGCAAAATTGTGTAGTCACAAAAGAGCTTGAACACTAGTGCTGTCAAAACCCTGGTAGTTGAGTTTCTATTGAAAAGAAGGAGCTCTGCTCTGGTAGTGGGCAGCAGCAGTTGTTGGTGGTGGTGGTGTTGTTTTTTTTGGGTTATTGGTGGAGAGGAGGAGTTGGGACTTGTGGG
>Ga0209611_10001148_pt1 | contig 43903 bp, 48 predicted proteins | sample S1TSphgellanicum_3_FD_187693 | JGI IMG/M metagenome (GOLD analysis project Ga0209611, IMG submission 187693) | Host-associated microbial communities from peat moss isolated from Minnesota, USA - S1T2_Fc - Sphagnum magellanicum MG (SPAdes) (version 2) | ecosystem: Host-associated > Plants > Peat...
AGCTCACCCTCAAGGAGCTCGACCGCGGGGTGCAGGACGGCTTGAAGGGGAAGAGGTCGTCTCAAGACGATCGCCGGCGAGTTCAGGCTTTCGTGCGTGCGCAAATGGAATCCTCGATTGCGCGCAATCAGGCCGCCGCCAAGGACTTTCTGGCGCGCAACGGCCGCGAAAAGGGCGTCGTCACCACGGCTTCCGGTCTCGAATACAAGGTCATTGCGGCCGGGGACTTCAAGGCCGCTCCGATCACCCGCGCCGACACGGTGACGGTGCAGTATCGCGGCACGCTGCTCGACGGGTCGGAGTTCGACAACTCGTACGTGCGAGGTTCGCCCGCCACATTCCCGGTCACCGGCGTCATACCGGGCTGGCAAGAGGCTTTGGTGTTGATGAAGCCGGGCGCCAAGTGGCGGCTGTTCGTGCCGCCGGAACTCGCCTACGGCAATTCTCCGAAACCCGGGATTCCCGGCGGATCCCTGTTGATCTTCGACATCGAGCTGTTGAGCGTCAAATCGGGAGCCGCGATGTCGACAACTCCGCAGCCGTCACCGACAACTCCGCAGCCGTCACCGGCGCCACCGCAACCGGCACCGGCACCGGCCCCTTCGCACTGACGCTCAGCGCAGATCGAGCGCGGCGGTGAGGTCGCCCATCGGCGGCGCGCCATGTGCCGCGAGCGCCGCGTCGCGTTCAGCGATGCCCGGCAGCACCGGAAGATCGAAGCGGCGGGTGATCAAGCGCAGGATCGACGCGGTGTCGTACTGGGTGTGATCCACGGTGCCTTGCCTGGCAAATGGAGAAATAACGAGCGCGGGTATGCGCGCGCCGGGCCCCAGGAGATCGCCTTGCGGCGGAGCCACATGATCCCAGGCGCCGCCGAATTCATCATAGGTGATGACGATCACCATGTGCCGCCACTGCGGGCTCGCACGCAGTTTTGCGACAACCCCTGCGATGTGGGCATCGCCCTCCGCCACCGATGCATAACCGGCGTGCTGATTCAGGTTGCCCTGCGGCTTGTAGAACACCACCGGCGGCAGGCGCCCGGCGGCCGCATCGCCGAGCAGCGCGGTGTAATCCTTGAGGTGCGCGGCACGCTCGTCGGAATGGGTCTTCGGATCGAAGCGCGCGTAGTAGTTGAAGGGCTGGTGATGCGGCTGAAAATCGGGATCGCCCCCGGGGGAGTCGGGCGCGTAAATGGTCGCGCGGGACTTCGAGGGCGGTTGACGACCGTCGGCGAGCGCCGCATCCCAGGAGCCCGAATACCAGGCCCAATCGACGTGGCGGGCGCTCAGCCTGTCGCCGATGGTGGCCAGCGTCTGCGGCGGCAGCGTGGTTCCGCGGTTCGGGTCTGCGTACAGGAAATCGCCGTCGCCGGGCGCCGGCGCGTTGCCGCTCGGCTGAAAAGCCGGCTGCATGGTGTTCACCGCATGAAACGTGCCGTCGCCGAAGTAGTTCACCGGCGTGAGATTCCCGTTCCTTGCAAACTTGGGCGGCCCGTCCAAAACGGAAACCGGCGCATCGACGGCGGTTTTCAGGCGCGGCAGATAACGACCGTCCGCGGCTTGGTCGAGTATGGCAATGGACGGTTTGGCCGCCGCCGTGTCCGCGTTCGGATAAACCGGAGCACAGGCGCAAATCAGGTATTGATGGTTGAGGAACGAACCGCCGAACGCCCCCTGGAAAAAATTATCGGCGAGCACGAATTGCTTCGCGAGACCATACAGCGCCGATTGGCTGTAGTCATAGTGGCCCATGACGAGCCCGCCCGCGTCGGACCACGCGGCATAGCCGTCGTTCCTGCCGCCGTCGATCTGCATCTGATGTTCGAAGAAACGATGCACCAAATCGCGCGTGACGCTCGAGGTCGACAGCGTGACCCCGGACTGCGCCGCGAACGCGTGCTCGATCGAGAACGGAGCGTTGGCCAATCCTGCGCTCTCCGCCTGCGTCACCACCGGCTCTGAGCCGGGCGCGGTGACACCGCTCCAAGTGGGCGGCAGCACCGGCAGCACGCCTCCCGTGCGGTCGACTTGCGGCGCGTAACCGCGCAGCGGCCGGCCGTCGCGATCCACGACCTCGTCCAAGCCGCGCGCGCCCGGAAAGTGACCGTACAGGTTGTCGAACGCGCGATTCTCGGCGTAGATCACCACGATCGTATCGATCTTCGCCTTGAGAGCGAGGCTGGTCGCGTCGGCGGAGTGTTGCGCCGCCTGACGGCCCGCGCAGCCGCCGGTCGCGGCGGCAATTCCGATCGCCAGCAGCGCGCCGCGGCGCGCGCGCAGTTCATCTTGCATGCCAGAGATTATAGAGGGTCGCGCCCCGCTACTCTAGAATGAAGGGCCTACCATGGCAGCCGCTGACCTGGGTGCGTCCGAGCGGCAGGCTCCTAGAATGTCCACGTGGCGCTCACCGTCAGCGCATCCGGGTCGCCGTAAGTCGAACTGATGCGCTCGTACTCGGCGCGAAACGACAGACCCCAGAATTTCGACTGGATGCCGACACCGTAGGCCAACTTGTCGTTGGTCTCGTCGTGGCGATAGATCGTTGCCGTACCCTCGCAGGCCGAGCTCCCCGTGCAATTCTGCACCACCGTGTTCGTGACGTTGGTTTCCAGGCGCGCGACGCCGGCTTTGCCGAAGATGTCGAGGTTCGGTAGCGGCAACGGCAGGTAACCCACGGCGAACAGCACGTTGGCGCGCGGGTGCGAATCAAGGCCATAGAAAGCCGAATCGAAGTAGGTGCCGTGGGTGTCGGGCTGACCGAAATCGATGTATTCGTATTCGGCCCCGATGAAGGGCAGCGGTCGCACGCCGGCGATCGCCTTCCACGCCACCTGGCTGTCGTTGAAATAACCCGGCAGGCCGTACGGGGCCTCATCGCTGCGAATCGTCGAATATCCGACACCGCCGCCGATGTAAAAGCCGGCCAGGTTGTCCGCGAACGCCGCCGTCGAGGCCTCGCAGGCGAAAAGCACACCGCATGCCAACAAGGTCCGTGAAATTCGCATCATCGCTCTCCGCTATGTGACTCAAGGGGGTCGGACAGACCGGCGCCGCCATTAGTTCCGGCGGGACTGCCACCTCGCCGCCAGCCTCGCGGGACCGCCACGTCGCCGCTAGCCCCCGCGGGACCGCCACGTCGCTGCTAGCCCCGCGGGACCGCCACGTCGCTGCAAGCCCCGCGGGGCTGCCACGTCGCCGCTCGCGGTATACTTGCGCGATGAAAATGCGCCTCTGGGTCGCGGTCTGTGTGACTGCTACGGTCGTTGCGTGCGGTCAAAAGGGACCGCTGGTGCTGCCGGATGCTCCGCCGCCCAAGAAGCTGATACTGAAGCAGCACACACCCGCCGCCCATTCCACGACACCTCCCGCCCCTTCCACGACATCACCCGTCCCGGGGACGCCAGCCCCCGCGGTCCCAGGCGAGGGCCCATCGAGCCCGTCTCCGACCTCTGGCCCTCCGGCCCAGGGCGAGTCGAGCCAGCCGGCGGCTTCCGCCCCTCCGTCCCCGGATCAGGGTCCGTCGAGTCCGCCGGCAACCACCGGCCCGGCGTCCGCCGAGCCACCGGGGGCTGCGTCGGACACGGCACCCAAACCTTGATCGCGGGTGGGCATCACCCGCCATGAGCGCACGCAAAGTCGTCTTGGTGGATGGATCGGGCTACCTGTATCGGGCATTTCATGCACTGCCGCCGCTCACCACTTCCAAAGGTGAACCTACCGGCGCGTTGCTGGGCGTGCTCAACATGCTCAACAAGATGATCAAGGAAGAGGCGCCCGACCGGATCGCGGTGGTATTCGATGCCCCGGGCCGCACGTTCCGCGACGACCTGTTCGACAAATACAAGGAGCATCGACCGCCGATGCCCGACGATCTGCGTGCGCAAGTGCAGCCGTTATACGAGACGGTGGGCGCCATGGGCGTCCCGTTGCTGCGCGTCGACGGAGTCGAAGCGGATGACGTGATCGGCACTCTGGCGAAGCAGGCGGCGGCGAGAGGCTACGACGTGTTGATATCGACCGGCGACAAGGACATGGCGCAGCTGGTGGGTCCAAACGTCGGGTTGATCAATACGATGAGCAACACCCGTCTGGATCGCGCCGCTGTGAAAGCCAAGTTCGATGTGTTTCCGGAGCAGATCGTCGATTATCTGGCATTGGTCGGCGACACCTCGGACAACATTCCCGGAGTGACCGGTGTCGGACCGAAGACCGCCGCCAAGTGGCTCAATCAATATCAGACGCTCGACGAGCTGATCGCCCACGCCGCCGACATCGGCGGCAAAGTGGGGGACAATCTGCGCGGCGAGCTGGCCATGCTCGATCTGTCGCGCAAGCTCGCGACCATCGATACGGCAGTACCTCTGGACGTCGACGTGGATGCGCTGGCCGCCGGTACGCCGAACTTTGCGAAGCTGCGCGAGATCTACACGCGCTTCGAGTTGCGCGCACTGCACAGATCGCTGGATGCAGCCACGGATCCGCCGCCGCCCGATGGCATCGCGGCCACGGCCGGCACCTCAGCCACGGCCGGCACCTCAGCCACGGCCGGCACCACAGCCATGGGCGGCTCCCCAGCCGCGGGCGGCACCGCAGCCACCGCCGGCTCCACAGCCACGGGCGGCACCGCAGCTATGTCCGGCTCCGCGACGACCGGCCCCGAGACGGCGCCCGCCACCGTCGTCGTCGAACCCGTGCGCCTGCATCACAAGATCATGTCGCAGCAGTCGTTGGACGAGTGGCTGTTGAAACTCGCTTCGGCGCCGCTGATTTCCTTGGACATCGAAACCGATCGCGTCGACTACATGCAGGCCCGCATCGTGGGTATGGCGTTCGCGGTCGAAACCGGCGAAGCCGCGTACGTCCCGCTCGCGCATGATTACACGGGCGCTCCGCATCAACTCGATCGGGACAAGGTGCTGGCAGCGCTCAAGCCGCTCCTCGAAAATTCCTCGCTGCCGAAGTTGGGGCACGGCTTGAAAACATACGTGCATGTCTTCGCCCACCATGGCATCGCCCTCGACGGGCAGCGGTTCGATACCATGCTCGAATCGTACGTGCTCAACAGCGTTGCGACCCGCCATGACGTGGACTCGGACGCCGAACGCTATCTTGGCGTCAGGCCCGTCCGTTACGAGGAAGTCGTGGGAAAGGGGGCAAAGCAAATTCCCTTCAACCAGGTGGATGTCGATCGCGCGGCAGCGTACGCCGCGGAACGCGCGGACCTCACGCTGCGCCTGCACCGGGCGCTCTGGCCGCAGATCGAAGCGCTGCCCGCTCTGAAGGCGGTGTACGAAGCCATCGAGCAGCCGCTCGCGCCGGTTCTATACCGCATGGAGCACACCGGCGTGCTCGTGGACCGCGATCTGTTGCAGACGCAGAGCTCGGAGCTCGCGGCGCGGATGTTGGAGCTGCAGAGCCAGGCGCACATCGAAGCCGGCGCACCTTTCAATGTGGATTCGCCGAAGCAGCTGCAGGAGATTTTGTTCGGCAAACTCGGCATACCGGTGACGCGCAAAACCCCGACCGGACAGCCTTCGACGGCGGAGGACGTCCTCGAGGAGCTCGCCGCCAACCATGTTCTGCCCAGGTTGATATTGGAGTATCGCGGCGTCGCCAAACTCAAGTCGACCTACACCGACAAGCTCCCTGCACAGATCGATCGCGTGACCGGACGCATCCACACGTCGTATCAGCAAGCGGTCGCCGCCACCGGCAGACTGTCGTCGACGGATCCGAATCTTCAGAATATTCCGATTCGCACCCCGGAGGGCCGCCGCATCCGCCAGGCGTTCGTGGCGGCGCCCGGGCACTCATTGGTCGCCGCGGATTATTCGCAAATCGAATTGCGCATCATGGCGCATCTGTCGGGCGACCCGGGTTTGCTGCGGGCTTTTGCCGACGATCGCGATGTTCACCAAGCGACCGCGGCGGAAGTATTCTCGACCCCGCTCGAGGCGGTCAGCGCCGATCAACGGCGTTCCGCCAAGGCCATCAATTTCGGCTTGATGTACGGAATGTCCGCCTTCGGGCTCTCGCGCCAATTGGGCATCGGCCGCGGCGACGCGCAGAAATACATGGATCTGTACTTCGAGCGCTATCCGGGCGTCCGGCGCTACATGGAGGAGACCCGGCGGCAGGCGCGCGAAACGGGTTTCGTGGAAACGGTTTTCGGACGACGCCTGTACTTGCCGGACATTCAGTCACGCAATCAGGCACTGCGCCAGTACGCCGAACGCAGCGCCATCAATGCGCCCATGCAGGGTACCGCGGCCGATATCATCAAGCGGGCGATGATCGCTGTGCACGCCTGGTTGCAGGACTCGCAGCTGCAGGCCCGTCTCATCATGCAGGTCCACGACGAATTGGTCCTCGAAGTGGCCGACCGAGCGGTACTCGGCATCGTGGAACGGCTGCGATCCCACATGGCGAAGGCGGCCGAGCTCCGGGTTCCGCTCAAAGTCGATGTGGGAGTCGGCCGCAATTGGGATCAAGCCCACTAAGCGTCCGCTGAGGTCCACTGACAGGCGCGCCTTACGATTGGCGGTGCAGTTACTTGATCAGTCCCCAGATCCTTGTTGCACCAGGCTGTTGTGCTCTGTCGCGGCAGGCTGTTTTTGACAACCCTGAGCCGACGCCCGACGCCTTCCGCCTTGATGTAGGAAGTATCCGACGTCGCTCGTCGGCGACGCGGCAGTTCGTCACGAAAGCGTGCAGCCGGACGCCGTTTAGGGCAATATAGCCACCACAACAGGTTGCCCGCGCCTTGAGAACCGTTGCGGGACCATGGACGGAAATTGCCGCAAGAGGGCTGGAACTTTCGATAGGCATCCCCATCTAATCGAATGAGCGTGAAAGACGCTCCCCGCTCTTCTCCCTGAGCGGGAATGACCCGGTTTGTCATCCCCATGCCGGGTTGGTCTGCCTCGGTGGCTACCTCAACGGTCGCCACCGGGGCCTTTTTTTAACTGCCGCCCAGCCGGCCCGACGCGATGCCTCGCGCCTCTTCCATCCCTTTTTTAGCGCATCTCAGCGCATCTAGTAACGCCGCACGTACGAATACGCTTGCTCTATGGACCCTCCAGCCACCCGGACACGATGCGTCGCGCCTCTTCGAGTCCTTGTTTCGCGTGGGCCGAGAACAGTTGCGCAGTGACCGCCGCATCCGAGCAAGCCGCCAGCGTTTCGCGCAGCACGCGCTGTGCATCGCGGCGATTGAGCTTGTCCGACTTCGTGAGAAGGACGTGCGCGAGGCGATCACGTGCGAGAACCCATTCCAGCATCGCCGCATCCTGCGCTCCGAGACCGCGGCGGCTATCGACGATCAACACCAGCCCGACCAGCGACTCCCTGACATTGAAGTAATGCTCCATGAGTTGCAGCCAGTGCAGCCGTACCCGTTCCGGCACCTTGGCGAAACCGTACCCCGGCAGGTCCACTACGCGGCGCTCGGGCGCCATCTCGAAGAAATTGATCAGCTGCGTGCGCCCCGGCGTTCGGCTGACGCGTGCCAGGCCGCTGCGCTCGGTGATGGCATTGACGGCGGTCGACTTGCCGGAATTCGAGCGGCCCGCAAACGCGACTTCTCGGCCCGTGTCCGGGGCGAGTTGATGCGCCTCGGCCGCACTGGTCAGAAATTTAACATTGGGATAGGTCGTAAGGCCTCGCGAGGACGTCCTAATTCCGACAGGCCCTAGTGTACAATTTGCCGATTGCAGCGTTCAGTTTCAGCAACGAGGTAACAGGAAATCATGAAGCGGTTTTGGATTCTCGCGATGACGATTTCCGGCGCGATCGCCTGCAACTCCGGCTTGGCCGACGGCAATGCCGCCACCGGCGCCACCAAGGCCGTAGTCTGCCAGGCCTGCCATGGTGCGAACGGCAACAGCGCAAACCCCGAATGGCCGAGCCTCGCCGGACTTGGGGCCGATTACATTGCGGAGCAGCTTCAGAACTTCAAGGCAGGCAAACGCGTCAATGCGATCATGATGCCGAACGCGATGTCATTGAGCCCGGATGACATGGCGGATTTGGGCGCCTACTTCGACAGTCTGGCGAACACCGGTCTGGAGGCTGATCCGTCGTACTGGCAGGCGGGAGAGAAGCTGTATCGCGGAGGCGATGCGGAGCGCGGCATTCCGGCGTGCATGGCGTGCCATGGCCCGACCGGCCGCGGCAACGAACCCGCAAAATTTCCGGCGCTCGGCGGCCAGCATTCGGTGTACCTGTCGAAACAGCTCAATGATTATGCCTCCGGCGCCCGCCTCACAGGTCCGGCCGGCATCATGCAAACCATCGCGAAACGCTTGTCGCCCGAGGACATCCGCAATGTGACGTCTTACGCGCAAGGCCTCCGCTGAATGCAGCTTCGCCGCCTGGCATTGTGTGTCGGGTTGACCCTGGCATTGGTGTCTTGCGGCAAACAGTCTGCCGGCACGCACGCGCCGGCGGCCTCGCGGAATGCGACGTCGCCTTCTGCCCCGAAGGCGGCGGGGCACTCAGGCTCTGCGCAACCAAAGGCGGTTGAGCAGGCCACCGATCAACCCTCGAAGATCACCCGCATCAACGAAGATGGGTCGGAGACCGTCGAGGACGTCCCTGGTGACAGCGGCGCCCACAATCCGCTGCTCGCGGCGGTCGCCTCCACGGTCGCGGCATCGACGCCGGCCGCCGCAGCCGCCACCACCACGGCCACGCCCTGGCAGGAAGGAGTCAATTACACGCGGCTGGTGCCGGCACAGCCCACCGACGTGCCGGCGGGTCAGGTCGAGGTACTGGAGTTTTTCTGGTACGCCTGTCCGCACTGCGATGCCCTCGACCCATCGGTCGAAACGTGGAAGAAGACCAAGCCCGGGTACATCAGCTTCTCGCGGGTGCACGTACTGTGGAGCGAGGCACAGCGTTCCTTGGCTCGTCTCTACTACACGCTCGATAGCATGGGCAGGCTGGATCGGCTGCACAGCGAGATTTTCAAGGAGATTCACGTGCGCGGCGATCCTCTGGTCGCCACCGATCCGGCCAACACGGCGGAAACGGAACGCATGCAAACCGCCTTCGTGACGAAATTCGGGCTTTCGCCCGATGATTTCGCGAAGGCGTATCACTCCTTTGCCGTCGACACCGCCATGCAGCGAGCCGACCAGCTGGTGCAGAGATATCGCATCGACGGCGTTCCGACCTTCGTCGTGAACGGCAAGTACATCGCAGACGTTCGCAGCGCCGACGGCCAGGACCGATTGCTGACCCTGGTCGATGATCTGGCGGCCCAAGAGCATAGGCGCTAGCGGTCATGCCGACGCACAGCGGGGGCTGTCACTGCGGTCGAGTCCGCTTCGAGGTGATCGCGCCCGCACGACTCGAAGTTTCAGACTGCGATTGCTCGATCTGCCGGAAGTTCGGGTATTTGCATTTGATCGTGACGGCCGATCGCTTCAAGCTGGTCAGCGGACGCGAGTCGCTCTCGACCTATACGTTCAATACGCACACGGCCCGGCATTTCTTCTGTTCGACCTGCGGCGTGAAATCTTTTTACGTCCCGCGTTCGCATCCGGACGGTATCAGCGTCAACGCGCGCTGCATCGAAAGCGACACCATCGAATCGATGTCGGTCACGCCGTTCAACGGCCGGGAATGGGAGAAAGGGCGCGCCGACTACCGCGACGCGCCGCAAATTTGAGCTTGCCGGTTGCACCTACGGTGATGGATCTTGCGCAGCGCGTTGCATTATGTTGGCTTGAACGAGAGTACGGCATGATCATCGAGAACTGTGACCTGTGTCACTCGCCGCCCGCGGACAGTTGGGGGATGCTGTCGAGGCAGTCAGGATGCAATGCAGCAGGGCTCAGCCATGTCGGAAGTTCCTACATCCAGCGACGCACCGCACTCCATTGAAGCGGCGCATTTCTGCCGGGTCCGCGACGGAATGCTGCTGGGATTGGTGTTGGTCACCATCATCAGGACCGGCGACGCGAACGCCGGTGACCAAGTCACCCTTCCCAATCATGTATTGGGCCATGGCAGTTTTCAGCAGACTGCGTCGGTCGCGGCGCTGCTCAAACCGGAAGGCTTCAAGGCACCGAGTTTCGACGACGATCATCCGCTGTTTTCGAACACCGATTTCACGCCGCGCAAGCACACACTTCTCGATAACGATCCCGCACTGGATGCCTTCGACGGCGCACCGATGCTGAGCGCCACCACCCCTTGGCAGCGACTCTCGGAATACAGGTCGCACGATCGCGTGAGTGTGCTCACCCTGTGGGAAAACAGCGGCAGCAACTTCTCGCTGCAGGCCGGCCGGCGAGGCGCTCCGACTCTGCAGTGGACCAGTCGCCTCATGGACCGCGGCGGCGCGACACACGGCGTGCTGGACCGCTGGCTGTCAGCGTCTGTGGCACGCGCCAAGGGCGGTCTGCGCTACTTCTCGCATCCCACCGACTCGACGGCAAATCCCAAGTCCGCCAACGGTCCGACGCCCTAGCAGCGAGCTGGCAGCCTGTCTGATCCGGGATGACCGACTCTCCGGCCGCGGGGATCCGCGGTCGTCGCTGCGGTGCAGAAATCCATGGGCTGCTGAACAGCAGTCGCCGGGCATGGCTGATGGTTGAAGCTAACGCGACCCGATTTTCCGGGCTAATATTGCCCGGTAATTCCCGCATGAATTAAGCATCCCCGGCACGGCGCAAGCACCTCTCGAGGGGAACGCGCGCGCGCGCTTAACCCCGTTTGCGCCGTGCCCGCGCCACGTGTTCGACCAGAGCCGCATTGAGTCGCGTCTGCCATCCCGCGCCATCGCTGCGAAAGAATTGGACGATGTGAGCGTCGATACGTAGTTTGACGGCCAACTTCGGATTTGCGAGCTTGGGCCGTCCTCCGAAGCGGTGCGGTTTGAGGGACTTTATTTCCTCTCGCGTCAGTTCGTGCGTGTCGGGGTCGGCCGCAATACCCGCGCGGATCGCGCGGTCCTCGGCCAGGGTCGGAAGTTTCGGTTTACGTTGCATAGTCTAGTTGCTGGTGGCTTTGCGTAAGCTGATGACGCGCGATTCCTCATCGCTCAGTTCCACGAATACGATGGTGTAGAGGCGCGCGTCGTCGCGCATTCTTGCGAACCCGATCCAGCGATCCTCGCCGTAGGCGTAAGACGTATCGGGGCGCGTCACCAATGTATCCAGATCGAGCTTGTTTGCATCGGCAAGCGACAAACCATCGTGGCTTGCACGATTGAGCTTGTCCTTGGCGGCGCTGAATACAAATTTCATGCCGGTTATTGTACCCCCAATAACCTAACACGGCCAAACCTAAGTAGCACTTGCTTTGAACGCAGCCGCGCCGGTTCCGTACGGACTCACTTCACAAGTGTCGGTGCCATCCCTTTTCAAAAGTCCGTATGGGAGTCCGTACGGAGGTTTTTCGAGGAGGCGTCAAAGTGAAGGAAAGTGCCTATTTTGTATTGGCGCGCCCGACTGGATTCGAACCAGTGACCCCTGCCTTCGGAGGGCAGTACTCTATCCAGCTGAGCTACGGGCGCATTTATTGGGGTGGGGATACTACCCTATTCGCTTTCCGAAAATCCCTCGAAGAACTCCACGACGCCGGTTTCCAGCGAATACTCGGCGCCCACGACCATCAGGCCATCCTTCTGAATGAGCCCCTCGATGACTTCCGAGCCGTGGCGCAGCTGCTTTACCGAGGCGCGGATGTTGGCTCGCACTGCAGCCTGAACCAGCGCGGGCAGATCGTGCTTGAGGTCGGTCTTCAGCAAACCCTCGACCGACGGCCGGATGCGATCGACGATGGAATGCAGATTGTGGGATTGATTTTCGATCGGCCGCTGCAGTTGTTGCAGTGTGGCCTCGATCGCGCCGCACCGCGTGTGACCCAGCACCACGACCAGGCGAGTCCCGAATTGCTCGGCGGCAAACTCGACGCTGCCGATCAACGAAGGGGCCACGATGTTGCCCGCGACACGAATCACGAACAGATCTCCCAAGCCCTGGTCGAACACGATTTCGACGGGCACGCGGGAATCCGAGCAACCCAGGATGGCGGCGAACGGCTCCTGTCTCTTCGCCAATTCGATCCGGCGCATGCGGCCGGTGATCGCGTCGCGGTTCTTGTCGTCCGAAACGAAGCGTCGGTTTCCGTCCTGCAACAGCGCGAGCGCTTCTCGTGCGGCGATCATGGATGGCCGAGCGCGATGGTTACGATGACCTACCCGGCGTACTACGGTAACCCAAGACCCGGGCAGGCAGGAACAACACCGCGCGCAGCAACGCGAACACCGCGTCGAAGGCGATCCCAACCATCCTAAACGGCAGCGACAGGAGCCATAGCAAGGGCCAAAGCACGATGGCCAGGATTGCCAAGGGCCAGCACAGAACGAACAGCAAGCACAAGCCCACGATAACCAGCAGCGCTTTCACAGGTCCACTCCAGACTTCCAGGCGGCAACATTAGCATAGATATCCGGGCTCATCAGCGCCCTCCGATCTCCGCGCCGTTGTTGCAAACCCAGCGCCGGGCGTCAGGGATCGATTCGCTCATCGAGCTGATCGAGCACGAACGGCCATGCCTGGTGGTGGCGATCGCGGGCGGTCTCGCCCGCAAAACCGGCGTGCTTGAGAGTCATGTGGGTGCCTACCGCGAGCGGCACCAGTTCGACGGTGACCACGGTCTCGGCGCCTTCGGTGCCGCCCGCGCCCGTCACCCACGTGAGTTCGACCAGGCGATCGGCGACCAGTCGAATGTACCGCCCGTAGTGAGGGTGGCGCTGCGCCGTCCGCTGTCCCTCGGACCTGAATTCGGTCTCGAAGAAAAACACCGTATTGACCACGGGCTGCATCAGCATGGAGCCGGGTGCGGCGAACCACCGGTCGAAACCTGTCGTCCACGCCTGATACAACGCCGCCGGCGCCACTCCGAATAGCCGGTCGATCGTGAAATGGTAGGGCCTGGCGGACAGGTCCGGAATCCGGATGGCACTGCTGTCTACAAGTTGCATCGTCTCCCCCTTTTTATCGGCATCAGCGAGGCAATTTCGCCATGAGCGCTGCACGGCGTTCGAGGCTTTCGGGCGGCCAGTGTTCGGCCGATCGGTAATACTCGGCTACCGCCGGCACATCGGGCGGCAACGACAGCCACGGTTGCTTCGACGCGGTGAATATATGGATGTTGGGCGGCAGCGCCGCGGGTTCATCGAGCGTGCCCACCCGCACGAAACAAAAGGCGTCGCCGCCGCCGGCGTAGTTGCTCCAGACGGCTACCCTGCATGTCGGACAGCGAGAAATACGCTGGCCCTTGCCGCTATTGGAAGGTGTGTCAACGATCTCGATGTCGCCTTCGAGGAGCTGTACGCGGTCGGCTTCGATCAGTGCGTTCAGCGCAAAAGCGGACCCCGTCTCCCGCTGACACCAGCGGCAGTGACAGCAGTGCACGAAAAGCGGTTTGCTCATCATCCGGTAGCGGACGTACCTGCAAGTGCAACCACCGTCGTAGTGAGGAGTCATGGCGGCTCATCGGGTGCGCTTGCGCGCGGTCACTTCGATTTCAATTTGCATGCGAGGATCGGATAAGCCGGCGCAAATCATCATGGCGGCAGGGCGAACGGTGCCGAGATATTTTCGCAAGGTCGGCCAGCAGTCGGGAAAACGGGCGGCCTCGGGCAACACATAGTTGACGCGCACGACGTCGGAAAATTCCGCCCCCGCCTGGTGCAATGCCGATTGGATGTTCTTCATGCACTGCTCGGTTTGTTCGAGCAGATCATCGGAGATCGTCATGGAGTCGTAGTCGAATCCCGTCGTCCCCGAGACAAACACCCACTCATTATCGACCACCGCCCGCGAATAGCCGATGTCGCGTTCGAATGACGAGCCGGAGCTGATCAACTGCCGCGTCATCCCGCGCTGCCCCGGTAGTGCACGCGGTTTTGATCCGCGGTCTGCCACGACACTCGGTGCTCGAGCCACACCTCCATCGTCGGCGGAAACAGATTTGGGTTGTCCAGCGACGCGGTGGTCAGGTCGATCAATGCCGGTTTGGAGACGGTTTCGTAAAAGAGCTGGCTGCCGCAGGTGCCGCAAAATTGCCGCACGACGCCCTGTGACGATCGGAAGGCGCGCGGACGTCCCGACAAATACTCGACCTGGCCGCGGTCGAATGTCAGCCAGGCAACGGTTGCGGCGGCATTCGCTCTGCGGCACGTCGCGCAATGACAAACACAGGAGAAGATCGGCTCTCCGGAAATGCGAAATCGAATCGACGAACAGAGACAGCCGCCCTCGTAGATCTTCATGCCGGTTCCCGCGCGATGTTCCGTGCAGATATTACCAAGGCTGCGGCGTCGCGAATACCAAAGTCCGCGACGGCAGGAAAAGTAATGCGCCGAGGGCTGAAACGCGGTTGCAGTGCTGAATTCCCGGCATTATGTCCGGACAGTCTGCGCTCTCGCGACGACCGACGGGGTTACGGAGGCGTGGAGCGTTGGGACTTCACCAAGGGCATCACCGAGCGCTTAGAACACATTTCCAATCCGACCTCCTTGCGGCGCCGAAGTGACCGCTCATGACTGACGCCGGCGGTTGGCAGTATCGATGAGCCACAAGCCGCCCGAAAACGCGAACCACCAGGCGACCGCCAGCCACCACATCCCGAGACCGTTGACCTTGACGACCATGAACCCGGCGGCGCAGGTCGCGAGCACGCATCCGACGCAAATCAAGACGAGTGCGCGGGCACCGAACACGTACGTCCCGAGAAGCCGTTGGATGGCGACTGCATATAGCAGTGCGCCGATCGCCGCCGACAATCCAAGCGGCAGGTAGAGTCCGGCGTGACCGGGAAAGGACGCCGCCAGGGCGCGCCCGAAAGCTCCCGCGCGATAGGTCAGAAGGCAGAGCAGCGCGGCGGCGGCGACGAACGAGACTTTTCGCGCGATGGCGGTGGGTGCCCGCAGTGCCAGCACCAGCGCCGATGCGTGCAATGCACCGTACACGATGCAGCGTTCCGCGGCGGTTGGCGGCAGACTCCCGTTTGCGAGCATCGCGGCAATGACGCTGAAGCAGGCGAGCAACGCAAAGTGTCGAGGGTAGGACAAGACCGCCTCCAGCAGGCTCTAGCAGCCTGACGGACTTAAGGGGGTTGTCGCGAGGCGCCGGCCGGTTGAACCCCACCGGTTTTGCGAAAGCGCGAAATCGGCCACGCCCGGCTGCTACAGACGAACCTTGCGCGTCAATATGTCCCACCACAGCCGCCAGTCGCCCACGAGGCTGAACCACGGGTATTTGAACGTGGCGGGCCGGTTGCGCTCGAAGAAAAAGTGTCCCACCCACGCGAATGCGTAGCCTTGGACGAGAGCGATCGCGAGAAACCACCACCATCGGGTCGCAAAGGCCGCGACGCTCAACACGACGGCCAGTGTGGTACCTGCAAAGTGCAGGCGGCGGCAGACGGCATTCGAATGCTCCCCGAGATAGAACGGGTAGAACTCATCAAAAGTCCGATACTTCGTCTCATCGTGCATCGGTATTCTCCGGCAAGCCCTACATTCTAAGGAAGTATGGAACCGCCATCAGCACGACTCCAAGCGCCACGAGCAGAATGCTATTGGAAACGAAATACGGAAAGATCATCAATAGCAGGCCGCAAATCAACGGCACGGCATTCCTTTGCCGCTTCCCGTAGATGAAGAATCCGAGACCGATCGACCCGAAGAGAAGCCCCCAAAGCAGAGATGACGTATTCACGGGCTACGGTCGGCGCGACGATAAGGCAACCGTGAGCGCCGGCCGTGTCAGTCCGCGCCGCGTCGGCGAACTCGCACCAACCCCACCACGATGCAAATGATCGAAGGCCAAAACGTGAGTGCACAAAGCAGCCCGGGGCCGACGGGATTGGGATGCGGATCGGGCCACCAACCGATGTCTGCGGCCACTACGATGAAGAGGAGCGGACCTGAGCCGAGAAGCAGCAGGATCAGACCGGCCTTGAACCAAACTGACCGAAGATATCGCGACATCCGATTTCACCGTCCAAATCGATGCGATTGACCGATGTAAACCAGCAACCGGCGCAATTTTATCCCACTCCGCTCATCGAAATCTGCGACTCGCCGCTCCAAACGCCCGTGCGGCGCCCGAGGGAGTCGAGACACGCAATGCGGCGGGGAGACCTCACGCGATGCGTATTTCGTCATTTGCCCGCTGTCGCTATACTGGCGTGCGCGCCGCGTGTGTCCGTTCATTGACTTTCAGCGAGTTGCCGTGTCCAACACCGAATCCTCAGATACTCACTTCTTCAATTCCTTCAGTCTGGTGCTGGGACTGCTGATTGTCTTTGCCATCATCCTGTTCGGCGTCGCGCGCTCGATCGGTGCCGACACCCAGGGGCGGGACGTGCTGCTCGATCCCCTGCACACCAAGGAAGTTGGGCAGAATATCGAGCCCTTTGGACACGAGGCCGTGGCGGGCAAGGACAACTCGGCGCTGGCGATTGCCGTGGCTCCGGCGGTGGCGGCTGACGTGCCGGCGACCGGTGAGCAGGCGTTCGAGAAGGTGTGTTCCTCCTGTCACGCGGCGGGCATCAACGGTGCGCCGAAGATCGGCGATCATGCGGCGTGGGGCCCGCGCATCGCCCAGGGCAAGGAAACTCTCTACACTCACGCGATCAACGGCAAGGGCAACATGCCGGCGAAGGGTGGGACGACTTGGCCGGATGCGACGATTCGCATGACCGTCGACTACATGGTGTCGCTCAACAAGTAACCGGCCCGGCGGACTACCGCGGAGCGAGACCGGCTTCGATCTCTTTCAAGCGCTCCTCCATGGCGCGCAGCTTGGCCTGGGTCTGTTGCAGAATGGCGGCTTGCACGTCGAATTCCTGCCGGCTGACCAGATCGAGTTTGCTCAAGGAGGCTTGCAGCACGGCCTTGAAGTTTCCTTCGATGTCGCGGCCGAATGTACGCACCGATTCAGGCACCGAGTCCGCCAACCGCCGCGCCAATTCATCCAAACTGCTCGAATTCATAAAACTCATACGTGCCCTCCAGAATTCACCCTGTTGCCTGCACTCCCGTAACGCACGCCGGGTCCAATCCGCGCCATCTCAGTGCATGGACGTGGGGTCCGCCCACGCAACCCCTTGATTCGCGGTTCGGCCGGCCTGGCACGGAAGCTGCAATAGTCAGGATCATAGTACGCGCATCAGAGTCGGAGGCGTTGCGGGAAACGGGTGCCAGCGGGGTAATTGAATGAAGCTGATCACCGCTGTCATCAAGCCCTTCAAGGTGGACGATGTCCGGCAAGCAGTGGCGGACATTGGCATTCAAGGGGTTACCGTCACGGAAGTGCACGGTTATGGACGCCAGCACGGACACACGGAGATTTACCGAGGGTCCGAATACCGGGTGGATTTCTTGCCCAAGGCGAAGATCGAACTCGCGGTGGACGACTCGATTGCGGAGCAGGTGATGGAGGCGGTTTGCAATGTGGCCAGGACCGGGAAAACAGGCGACGGGAAAGTGTGGGTGCTCGACCTGGAACAGGCGCTAAGGGTTCGCACGGGCGAAACCGGGCCGGACGCAATTTAGGAGCGATTTGACATGAATTGCAGAGCGACAGAGTTTTGCGAGGGGTTTATGGGTCTCGCCCGCTATCGGGCGAGACCCCATCTTTCAACGTTTTAGGAGCATCTCGCGCCGGCAAGCCAGCCAACTCCCCCGTCGGTGCGATATCCCGGCGGCGCGGATCCTGCAAAGGATCCGTGCCGTTTTTTATATCCGCGCGCCCGGCGCAAGACGCCACGGCGTTTATACAATATAAAGTGCCAATACTCCATGCTGTTATGCAGCAATACACCTCCAATTCCACTGCTAGACTGCGTCCTTAATCCAACCGGGGAATGCCTGCATGAAAATGGTCATCGCCATCATCAAACCGTTCAAGCTTGACGATGTCCGGGCGGCCCTGGCCGATGTGGGGATCCAAGGCATTACCGTGACCGAGGTCAAGGGCTTTGGCCGGCAGAAAGGCCACACTGAACTGTACCGTGGCGCGGAATATGTCGTGGACTTCCTGCCCAAGGTCAAGCTCGAGCTGGCGGTCGATGACGAACAGGTGGATCGGGTGGTGGAAGCTATCATTGAAACCGCGCGCACGGGTAAAATCGGCGACGGTAAGATCTTCGTCGCGGAGCTCGGCCAGGCGGTGCGAATACGGACCGGTGAGGCCGGTTCGCGCGCGCTGTAGCAAAATTTTCGCCCTCACGCGAGGATCGTTCAATGAAACGCGTTCTGATGTTCGCTGCGCTAATCGCCTGGTCAGGCATCGCCGGAGCCGTCGTCTACAAATGGGTGGACGCGCAGGGCAAGGTGCATTACGGTGACCGCCCGCCGGACGGCGTGCATGCGGAAGTGGTGGACATGCCCGGCTCGCATGCGGTGAGTTCCGAGCCTGCGCACTCGGAGTCCGCACCGGCCGCCACACAGACTCCGGCAGCCGGCGATGACCGCGCCAAGAAAGCAGTGCAGGACGACGTCGCACAGACCCGCGAAAAGCAGTGCGCGGATGCGCAGGAGCATTACAAGAAACTGATCGAGGGGCGGCGTCTGTACAAGACCGGCGCCGATGGCGAGCGTCAGTACCTGACCTCCGACGAAATCGACTCGGAACGGCTGAATGCCAAGCACGACGTCGATACCATCTGCAACAGCACGAGCTGACTTCGCTTCGCGCGACAATCGAATTGCTTTCCATGAGCTTTGCGGCCGGCGGCGCAAAGCCTTAGGCTACGGCTCCTTGGAAGGGAGCGGGAACGCGTATGCAAACAGGATTCGTCGGTTTGGGTGCCATGGGCGCGCACATGGCGCGCAGTCTGCATCGAGCGGGGTTGCTCACCGGCGTCTGGAATCGGACTTCGTCCAAGGCGGTGGCGCTCGCGCAGGAGCTGCGCTGCAATGCCTTCACCAGCCTGGAGGAACTCGCGGGAAACTGCGAGGCGGTGGTGATCTGCGTCTCCGCCGACGAGGATTTGCACACGGTGGTGACGGGTCTCGAGCCCGGCTTGAACCCGCATATGATCGTGATGGATTGCTCGACGGTGAGCGCGGCAACGGTTCGCGGGATACACACCGACCTCGACCGGCTCGGTGTCGGTTTTCTCGATTGTCCCGTGAGCGGGGGCGTGGAAGGTGCGCGCAACGCATCGCTCGCGATCATGGTGGGCGGCGATGAACCGGTCTATGCGCGCGCGTTGCCGATCTTGCAGGCGATGGGCAAGAACGTGGCGTATCTCGGCGCGAGCGGTGCCGGTCAAGCGGCGAAGGCGACCAATCAAATCATGTGTGCAGGCATCATCCAGGCGGTGGGCGAGGCGATGGCCTTTGCGCATGCGGAAGGGCTGCCGCTCGACCGTTTGATCGAGCTGTTGGGCAAGGGCGCGGGCTCCAGCTGGTACTTCGTGAATCGCGCGCCGTTCATGGCGCACAATGATTATCCCGCGGGCTTCCGAGTGCGCCTGCACGCCAAGGATTTGCGCATCTGCCATGAGATGGCCGCCAAGCACGGCGCAACGCTGCCGGTGGTCGAATCGACTCTCGAACAGTACGCGGAGCTCATCGCGCAAGGTTTCGGCGACGAGGATATCTCGGCGATTTACCGCTTGAAATCGGCGCTGTTCCCCGGCGCAGCGAAGCCCGCATGAGCGCTCCTGCGGATGCGACGCTGCGCATCGCCACCCGCCAGAGCAAACTCGCGCTGTGGCAGGCGGAGCACGTGGCCGCACTGCTGCGCCACGCACATGCCGGCCTCGAGGTTCGACTCGTGCCGATCGTGACGCAGGGCGACCGCATTCAGGATCGAAGCCTGGCGGCCATCGGTGGCAAGGGCCTGTTCATCAAGGAACTGGAGGTCGCCCTCGGGGAAGGGCGAGCCGACATCGCCGTGCATTCGATGAAGGATGTACCGGCAGACCTGCCGGCCGGACTTGAAATCGCAGCCGTGCTGGAGCGCGCCGACCCGCACGATGCCTTGCTGACCCACGCCGCCGCGGCGTTGGCCGATCTGCCGCCTCGCGCACGCGTCGGCACGTCGAGTCTGCGCCGCCAGGCGCAACTGCTCGCGGCGCGTCCGGACCTGCGCATCGAAGCCCTGCGGGGCAACGTGGATACCAGGATTCGCCGGCTCGACACCGGCGACATGGATGCCATCGTGCTCGCCTGCGCGGGCTTGATGCGCTTGGGGCTGGAAGCGCGGATCACCGCACGCCTCGACCCGCGGATCTCCTTGCCGGCCGTGGCGCAGGGAGTGATTGGCATCGAGTGCCGCAGCGCCGACCGGCGGACCCGGGATTTGTTGACCGCGCTCGATCATCCGTCGACACGCATCGTCATGGACGCGGAGCGTGCCTTCGCGCAGCGGCTCGGCGGAAGCTGTCAGTCGCCGATCGCCGCTCACGCCCGGCTCGACGGCACGCGACTGACGCTCGAGGGTTTGGTGGCCGAGCCGGATGGCTCACGCGTGCTTCGCGACTCGGCGAGCGGCAATGCGGACGCGCCCGCTGCGCTGGGCCGGCAATTGGCGGACCGGATCCTGGCGGCCGGGGCGGCGCCCTTGCTGGAGCGGCTGCGCGCCGGTTGAGACCGTGCCGGCGTTGCAAGGTGTCGGCGTTCTGGTCACCCGGCCCGAGCACCAGGCCATGCCGTTATGCCGGTTGCTGGAGAATGAAGGCGCCACCACCGTGCGCCTGCCGGCCGTCGAGATCAAGCCCGTCGGCAACCGGCGCGAGACGTCTGCGCGCTTGGGCGACCTGGCGCAGTTTCACCTCATCGTGTTCACCAGCACCAACGCCGTGCGGTTCGGCTCCTCGCTGCTCGATCAGAAACGCGATCTGACGCTGGCCGCACTCGGCCCGGCGACCGCGCACGCGCTCAATCAAGCCGGCTATCGAGTGGCCGTGCAGCCGGACGCGACGTTCGACTCCGAAGGCCTGCTGCACGATCCGCGCCTCGAACATGTGACGGGACGCCGGGTGTTGATCGTCAAGGGCAGCGGCGGGCGGCCGTTGCTGGCGGAGGAACTGACACGGCGCGGCGCGCACGTGGTGACTGCGGATGTGTATCAGCGTCTGCCGTCAAGCCCCACCGAGGCAGCGCTCACGGCGCTGCTCGAGCGCTTCGCCGCGGGCGAGGTGCAGGTGATCACCGCCACCAGCGTGGAAATAGCGGTCAATCTGCTTAAGATCGTCACGCCGGCGTTACGCGAAGAATTTCAGCGCGTGCACTGGCTGGTGGCCGGGGCGCGCGTTGCCGCCGGCGTACGTCAACACGGTCTGGCCGCGCCGTTGCTGCAATCGGACTCGGCGCTGGATCAGGATTTGGTCGCGGCCTTGCTGCGCTGGCGCAGCGGCACGCTAGTCGAAGGAATCTGACAACAACCGCTCGGCGGCGACGCCGCGCCGTGCAAACTCGCTGCGCACGGCGGCGATCATCGCCGGCGGACCCGCCGCGTAAACATCGCATTCTTCGAGGTCGACGCCGTCGCGCAGCACCGCCTCGTGGACCAGGCCGCGCGCCCCCCGCCATGCGGGCGTGGGCTCGGACAGCACCGGCACGTAGTGCAGTCGCGCCGCGCGAGCCAGAATGTCCTCCGCATACAAGTCCCGCTCGCTGCGCACCCCCCAGTACAGTGTCATGCGGCGCGGGATGCCATTGTCGGCCACGTGTCGCACCATGCTGAGCAGCGGCGCGAGCCCGGTGCCGCCGCCCACCAGCAGCATCGGCGCATCGCCCGGCCGGTACGCGAAGCGGCCCAGCGGACCCTCGATGTCGAGCAGACTGCCGCGCCGATCCGCCTCGAACAACGGGGCCGAGAATTCGCCGCCCTCGATCCGGCGCACGTGCAGTTCGAGCAGCCGCGCGTCGTGCGGCGGGGAGGCGATCGAATAACTGCGACGCCCGCCGGAGGACAACATGACGTCGATGTGCTGACCGGCCTCGAAGCGAAACTCCACCGCGGCAGGCAGACGCAGATGCAAGCCCATGACGTCGTGTGCCAGGCGCGCCGCCTGTTCGATGCGCGCCGGCAGCCGTTGGATGACGGCTTGCTCCGGCGACGTGACTGCAAACGTTTCGATGCAGAGGTCGGTGCGCGCGCGTGCCTGACACAGGAGCACCAGACCTTGGGCGGCCTCAGCGGCGGACAGCCCCAGCGGCGCGCCGTTGGGATAGTAAATCTCTCCCTGCAGCAGCCGCGCGCGGCAGGAGCCGCAATTACCGCTCTTGCAGCGGTGCGGCAGGTTCAACGAGGCGCCGAGCGCCGCGTCGAGCAGCGTCTGGCCGGGTGCGACGCCGAAACTCAAATCGCTTCGGGGCAGGCTGACGCGCATGGCGCCGTTCGCTAAAAGCCTGCCCGACCAATGGGGGCCGTCACGAGTGCGTTCCTCATCGAAGAGAAAATCCAACGTGAGGGTGCGACGCATGCGTCGCAAGGGTGGCCATGGCAGGCCACCCCGGGCTTGCGCGAAGCGGGACGGCGCAGCCCCATGCGCCGCCCATGAGACAGCCTCGCAGCACTAGCCGGCGGGCTGACTGCGCTTGCTGTCCAGCCATTCGCCGATCGTCTCCCACTGCTTCCAGTCCGGCCACGCCAGATACTCCGGCAATTCCAGCACACCCATGCCGCGCGCGTAGGCGCGCACGTAATTCTGTGCCTCGCGCAACGAGCCCAGGTACGGCACCTTGAGCTTGGTCAGATACTGGTCGAGCTCGTCGAAAATCAAGGTGTGTTCGCGCACCCGGTTGGCAACCACGGAGAGCCGCGCCTGCTTGCGCGACACCTTGCCGATATCGAGCAGCTCCGCCATGAAATGTCCGCAGGCCGTCATGTCGATGCTGGAAGGCAGCACCGGCACGATGATGGTCTCGGCACGGCGCACCAGCTCGTTGAGCTCCGTGCCATGCACCCGGGCCGGCGCGTCGATCACCAGCACTTCGGTGTTTCGCGCCACGTTGCGCAGGCCCTCTTGGTACGCGGGCACCCCGCCGATGGCGGGCAGGTCCGCGGGGCGTTGCGCCAACCAATCGAGACTGGAACGCTGCTCATCGTAATCTGCGATGCACACCTGATGGCCCTGGCGCGCAAAGTACACCGCGATGTTCGTCGCCAGCGTGCTCTTGCCGCAGCCGCCCTTCGCGTTCAAAACCATCACGTGGCGCATAATCCCCCGGGGTAGTCGCAGTTTCTGGTGTTATGTTTCGGTACGGTCAAACTCCGCCGGTGCGTAAGGTAAGACTCGGCCGGTGATTGCGCAAGTCTTACGCTCGCGACAAATCGATGGATGAGATATGCTCCGCACGGTATGCGCATCGAGTTTCTGAAGATGCAGGGGCTGGGAAACGATTTTCTGGTGTTCGATGCTCCCGCCGCCGGCACGAAGTTGGACTCGAGCACACTGCGCGCACTCGCCGATCGTCACACCGGCATCGGATTCGATCAAGCTCTGATGCTGGAGAAGCCCCGCGATTCGCAGTCTCGCGCGTTCTATCGGGTTTTCAACTCCGACGGCACCGAGGTCGAACAGTGCGGCAACGGTGCACGCTGCATCGCCTCGCTGCTGTATGCGCGCGCACCGAACCTGGGCCGCGATCTCATCATGGGCAGCCCGGCCGGACCCGTGCGCGCGCTCATCAGAGAGGATGGCGCGGTGTCGGTGGATATGGGCGTGCCGAACTTCGATCCGCGTGCGCTGCCGATGGATGCGGCGCGTGAAGCGCCCGCCTATTCATTGCGCGTCGACGGCGCCGACATCGAGATCGGCGCGGTATCGATGGGCAATCCGCACGCGGTATTGCAGGTCAGCGACGTGAAAACCGCGCCGCTCGAGCGAATTGGGCCTAGTATCGAGCGGCATCCGCGTTTTCCCAAGGGCACCAATGTCGGATTCATGGAGATCGTCGGACGCGGCCAGATCCGCCTGCGGGTGTTCGAACGCGGCGTGGGCGAGACCTTGGCGTGCGGAACCGGCGCCTGCGGGGCCGTGGCGGTCGGCAGGCGGCGCGGGCTGTTGGACCCGGAGGTGCGGGTCGACTTGCAGGGCGGTGCGGCCACGGTTTCCTGGGCCGACGGCGGTGGCCACATGTGGCTCACCGGGCCCGCGACCACGGTGTTTACCGGTTCGATCGACATTTAACGTGACTTACGGGAGATGAAAATGACCATCAGCCAGGCGCGCGGGATCAAGCACGACGTTCTGAACGACGCCAGTGTCGCGGAGTATCTGCAAAGCTATCCGGATTTCTTCGAACGCCACACGCCGCTGTTGATGAAGTTGCACCTGCCGCATCTGCGCGACGCCGGCGCCGTGAGTCTGGTCGAGCGCCAGGTCGAGGTGCTGCGCGAGCGCAACCAGTTGCTGGAGCGCAAGCTGCGGGAACTGGTCGAGGTGGCCCGGGCCAACGATGCGCTCGCGGATCGCATCCACCGCCTGAGCCAGCGGCTGATTCGCGCGCATACCTTGTCGGAAAGCATCGATGCCGTCGAAACCTCGTTGCGCGAGGATTTCGACGCCATGCATTCGGTGCTGGTGCTGTTCATCGAGCAGGCGGCATCCCTGCAACGGGACGCGGGGCGATTTCTGCGCGCGGGAACCCCGGCCGATCCCGACATCCGTATGTTCGATTCGCTGCTGCAATCCGGCAGGCCGCGCTGCGGACAGGTGCGCGATGCGCAGCGCGACTATCTGTTCGGCAAGGATTCGATCGAGATCGGCTCCGTGGCGCTCACGCCGCTCGGCCCCAAGGGCGAGCTCGGCCTCCTCGCCATCGGCGCCAGCGACGCGGAGCGATTTCATCCGGCGATGAGCACTGAATTCCTCTCGCGCATCGGCGAACTCGTGACCTACGCGCTGGCGCGGTGACCGCCGACCCCTGGATCGATCGATTCTCGGCGCAGCTCGCACAGGAGCGGCGTCTCAGCGCCCACACCGTCTGCGCCTACCGGCGCGATCTCGGCGCATTGGCGGCATTCGGTGCGCGACGCAAGCTCGGCGCATGGGGTGATTTCGATGCCGCGCAATTGCGGGCATTTGCCGCCGCGCTGCACGGCCGCGGCTTGGGTGCCCGCAGCATTCAGCGCTGCCTGTCGGCCGTCCGAACGTTCTACGATTTCCTGATGCGCGAAGGCGCATGCACGCGCAACCCGGCGATCGATGTACGCGCACCGAAATCCAAGAAGCGGCTGCCGTCGACCCTCGATGCCGATCAGATGGGCCGGCTGCTGTCGTTTCGCACGAATGATTCACTGTCGGCCCGCGACAAGGCCATCATGGAGCTGTTCTATTCGTCGGGGTTGAGATTGGCGGAACTCGTGGGTTTGAGCATCGCGGCCCTCGACCTCGGCGACCGCACGGTGCGAGTGCTCGGCAAGGGCAACAAGACCCGCATCGTTCCGGTCGGCCGTCAGGCCATCGACGCCTTGAGGCTGTGGCTCAAGGAGCGGGCCGCATTGCGCCTGGGCGGCATTGATACCCTGTTCGTGGGCCGGAACGGCCGTCCGCTCTCGGTGCGCGCCGTACAGCTGCGCGTCGCGACCTGGGGCCGTCGTCAGGGGATCGGCATGCACGTCCATCCCCACATGTTCCGGCACTCGTTTGCCACGCACCTGCTCGAGTCCAGCGGCAATCTACGGGGAGTGCAGGAACTGCTCGGCCATGCGAATATCGGCACCACCCAGATCTACACCCACTTGGATTTTCAACGCCTGGCGACGGTCTACGAAGCGGCGCATCCGCGCGCCCGGCGCCGCACTTGACGCATGAACCACGATCCGCTCCGAATGCATGGCACCACGATACTCACGGTTCGGCGTGACGGGCGGGTTGCCGTCGGCGGCGACGGTCAGGTCACGATCGGTCAAACCGTCATGAAGGCGAATGCCCGCAAGGTGCGCCGTCTGTATGGCGGCAAGGTACTCGCCGGGTTCGCGGGAGGCACCGCCGATGCCTTCACGTTGTTCGAGCGCTTCGAGGGGAAGCTGGAGAAATTCGGCAATCTGACGCGCGCGGCCATTGAGCTCGCCAAGGATTGGCGCAGCGATCGCAGTCTGCGGCGGCTCGAGGCCCTGCTGTGCGTCGCCGACGTGGACAGCACCTATGTCATCTCGGGCAACGGCGATGTCATCGAGCCGGAACATGACCTGATCGCCATCGGGTCGGGCGGGGGTTTCGCGCAGGCTGCCGCCACCGCCTTCATGCAGAGCGACCTGTCGGCCCGCGACATCGTCGAGCGTGCACTCAACATCGCCGCGGATATCTGCATCTACACCAACCGCAATCTGACCATCGAGGAGTTGTAGACCGGCATGTCGCAGATGACCCCGCGTGAAATCGTCGAGGAGTTGGACAAGCACATCGTCGGGCAGAAAGCGGCCAAACGGGCGGTTGCCATCGCGCTGCGCAACCGCTGGCGCCGCGGCCAGGTCGCCGAAGCCCTGCGCGCCGAGATCACGCCCAAGAACATCCTGATGATCGGTCCCACCGGGGTCGGTAAAACCGAGATCGCGCGGCGCCTGGCGCGCCTCGCCAAGGCCCCTTTCATCAAGGTGGAAGCGACCAAATTCACTGAAGTCGGCTATGTCGGCCGCGAAGTTGATTCCATCGTCCGCGATCTTCTGGAAATCGCGGTGAAAATGACGCGTGAGGAGGAAATGATCAAGGTTCGGCATCGCGCCTCTGACAGTGCCGAGGAGCGCGTGCTCGACGTGCTCCTGCCGCGGCCCGCCACGGGCTTCACCGCGGAGTCGACGCCACGCGACAACGACACGCGGCAGCGCTTCCGGAAAATGCTGCGCGAGGGTCATCTCGATGATCGGGAGGTCGAGATCGATGTGCGCGCCGTACCGGTGGGTGTCGAGATCATGGCGCCGCCCGGGATGGAGGAAATGACCCAGCAGCTGCAGGGCATGTTCCAGAATCTACGGGATGGGCGCACGCGTCAGCGCAAACTCAAGATCAAGGAGGCGCTCAAGATCCTGGTGGATGAAGAGGCGTCGAAGATGATCAACGAAGAGGAACTGAAGCTGCGTGCGGTCGAGAATGCGGAGCAGAACGGCATCGTGTTCATCGATGAGATCGATAAAATCGCGCGCCGCCAGGAAACCGTGGGAGCGGACATCTCACGCGAAGGGGTGCAGCGCGACCTGTTGCCGCTGGTCGAAGGCTGCACGGTGAACACCAAGTACGGCGCGGTGAAAACCGACCACGTGTTGTTCATCGCATCCGGCGCATTTCATATGTCGAAACCGTCCGACCTGATTCCGGAGCTGCAGGGACGACTGCCGATCCGCGTGGAACTCGAACCGCTGGCGGTCGAGGACTTCGTGCGCATTTTGACCGAGCCCGACGCGTCGCTGTGCCGCCAATACACGGCGCTGCTCGCAACCGAGGGCGTCGAGCTGGAGTTTGCCGAATCCGGCGTGCGGCGGCTCGCGGAGGTGGCCTTCGAGGTCAACGAGCGCACCGAGAACATCGGGGCACGGCGCCTGCACACGGTGATGGAGCGCTTGCTCGAGACCGTGTCGTTCGATGCCGCGGACCGCAGCGGCACCCGTGTCCTCGTCAACCGCGAGTATGTCGAGGGCAACTTGGGCGAGTTGGTGAAGGATCAAGACCTGTCACGGTACATCCTCTGACGCCTCAGCCGACCGATATCAAATTGCGCACCCGCTCGCGCATTCTCGAGGTGCGCTTCGATGACGGCGCGCATTTCGAGCTGCCGTTCGAGTACCTGCGGGTGTTTTCCCCGTCCGCCGAAGTCACCGGCCACGGCAGCGGCGAGGGCGTGCTGCAACTCGGCAAACAAAACGTCGGCATCGGCAGTGTCGAACCGGTGGGCAACTATGCACTGCGCCTGCTGTTCGACGACGGTCACAACACGGGCCTCTATACCTGGACCCTGCTGTACGAACTCGGAAGGGACCGGGACAAGAAATGGGCGCGCTACCTGGAACGCTGCGCGCAGGCCCCCGGACAGCCTGATTCGGCTTGAGCCATCCCTCGGTCGGCTACAATGCGTGTCTCGCGTGAGAGGCGCAGGAGCGCCTTCATGCATACGGCGGGCTAACAACGGGAGCGCCATGGACAATTCGGACCGCAAGGTCGATTTCGGATTCCAGAAAGTCGCCTGGGACGACAAGGCCGGTCTTGTCCGGTCGGTGTTCGCCAGTGTCGCGGGCAAGTACGACCTCATGAACGATCTGATGTCGTTCGGGGTGCATCGGCTGTGGAAGCAGTTCACCCTCTCCCTGACCGGGCTGAGGCCCGGCCGGCGGGCGCTCGACGTGGCCGGCGGCACCGGCGATCTGGCGGCGGGCATGCTGCGCCAGGTGGGCAAATCGGGTCACGTGGTGCTGTCCGATGTCAACCTCGCGATGCTGCAAATCGGCCGCGACCGGCTGCTCGATCGGGGCCTGGCCGGCAATGTCGAGTGCATCGTCGCCGATGCCGAGCGCTTGCCGTTCGAGAGCGACTGCTTCGATTGCGTCACCATCGGCTTCGGTCTGCGCAACGTCACGGACAAGGCGGCCGCACTCGAGTCCATGCACCGTGTGCTCAAGCCCGGCGGCCAATTATTGGTGCTGGAATTCTCCACGCCGGTCGCGCCGGGACTGAAGCCGATGTATGACGCCTATTCATTCAACGTGCTGCCGGTGCTCGGCCGGCTCGTGGCGGGCGACGCCGACAGCTACCGCTACCTGGCGGAGTCCATACGCATGCATCCTGATCAGGAAACGCTGCTCGAGATGCTGCGCACGGCGGGGTTCTCTCAAGCGCGGTATCACAATCTGACCGGCGGCATCGTCGCCGTGCATCGCGGCTTCAAGATCTGACATGGCCGCGACCGCCGCATGGCTGGCCTCGGCCGAAGCGCTGCTGAATCGCGGTATCGATGGATCGGCGCGGGCCGGCGAGCTCGCGCGGCGTCTGCAAGGCACGTCGCTGCAGATCGACGTCGAGGGTTTGTTTTGCGCGCGCGTGAGCACGCAGGGCGCGCGGCTCGCCCTGCTGGCGGCCGACACGGCATCGAATGCCGATGCGAGCATTTCAGGATCGCCGGCGGCGCTTCTGCAATTGTTCAGGGGCGGGGCGGCGCGGCAACCCGGCAGGCCGGCGGCGCAGATCCGCGGCGATGCGGAAATCGCCAACCGCTACCGGGAGCTGCTGCTGCTCGCCCGGCCGGATCCCGAGGAGGAGCTGTCGCGCTGGATCGGCGATTTTCCGGCGCGGCGTGTCTCGCAATTCGCAGAGCGGGTACTCCGCTTCGCGCGCCAGGCGCGCCGCACCGCCGGTGAAAACATCGCCGAATATCTGCAGGAGGAAGGCCGCGATCTGGTCAACAAGACCGAGCTCGAGGAATTTCTGCACGGGGTGGACGAGTTGCGGGAGACCGCGGATCGCATCGAGGCGCGCCTCGGGCGGCTCGAGCAGCGCCTGAAGGACGGCGCCTGATGCGATTGCGAGTGCTCGCCCGGCTGCTGCAAATTCAACGCGCGTTGGTACGACATGGACTCGACGACTTCGTGCGCGCGACACATCTGTACCGCCCCTTTCGCTTCCTCGCGTACCTGTCGCCCTGGACCTGGTTCCAGCGAAGCCTCGGGGTTTCTCGCGGCGAACGGCTGCGGCTCGCGCTCGAGGAATTGGGGCCGATTTTCGTCAAATTCGGCCAGGCGCTGTCGACCCGGCGCGACCTGCTGCCGCCCGACATCGCCGACGAACTCGCGAAGCTGCAGGACCGAGTTCCGCCATTTGACGGCGCGGTGGCGATCGCGGCGGTCGAAAAGGCCTTGGGCGGTCCGCTAGCCGGGTCGTTCGCGAGCTTCGATCCGCTGCCGCTCGCCGCCGCCTCGATCGCGCAGGTGCATGCCGCGAGGCTGCACACAGGCCCGGAAGTGGTCGTGAAGATATTGCGGCCGGGCATGCGCGAGGTCATCGATTTGGATCTCGAGGTGCTCGGCCTGCTGGCGGAGCTGGCCGACGAGTACTGGTCCGAAGCGCGCCGTCTGCGCCCGACCGAGCTGGTGCGCGAGTACCGCAAGACCATTCTCGACGAACTGGACCTGTTGCGCGAAGCGGGCAACGCGGCGCAATTGAAGCGCAACTTCGCGGGCTCCCCCCTGTTGTACGTGCCCGAGGTGTACTGGGATCATTGCCGCATCAATGTCATGGTCATGGAAAGGATCCGCGGCATCACCGTCAACAACGTCGATGAATTGCGTGCCGGCGGCGCCAACATCCGCAAGCTCGCGGAAAACGGCGTCGAGATCTTCTTCACGCAGGTGTTCCGCGACAACTTCTTCCATGCCGACATGCATCCGGGGAATATTTTCGTGCAGCTCGACGATCCGCAGAATCCGCGCTATGCGGCCGTGGATTTCGGCATCGTCGGCACGCTGCAGGCGCGCGATCGGCACTATCTGGCCGAGAATTTCATGGCGTTTTTCGACCGGAATTACGCGCGGGTCGCGGCGCTGCACATCGAATCGGGCTGGGTGCCGCCGGGAACCCGTGTCGATGAATTGGAGTCCGCCGTGCGCACCGTGTGCGAACCGATTTTCAACAAACCGCTGAAGGAAATCTCCTTCGCCCAGGTGCTGCTGCGCCTGTTCGAAACCGCGCGGCGCTTCGACATGCAGGTACAGCCGCAATTGGTCCTGCTGCAGAAGACGCTGTTCAACATCGAAGGCCTGGGGAGGCAGTTGTACCCTGAGCTCGACCTGTGGCAGACGGCGCAACCGTACCTGCGGCGCTGGATGTGGGAACGGATGAGTCCTCGTGCGGTGCTGCGTCAAGCTCGGGCGCAGCTGCCCGATATGCTGGTCGCGCTGCAGCAGCTGCCGCAAATATTCCAGACGGCGGTGCGCGAGGCGGCGGACGGACACTTGCGATTGCAGGTGGAGAATACAGGCCGCGCCGAGCTGCGGGAGGCCGTGCGGCGCGGCGATGCGCGCCGCGATGCGACGATCGCCGCCGCCGTGCTCTGGATGTCGGGCCTGTTCTGGCTGGGATTCTCGACCCAGATGAACTGGCTGGGCTGGTTGCAGATGATTGCCGCCATCGCGGTGTTCGTGTGGAGCCGGTCCGCCGGGCGGCGCGGGACATGATGGATATCCGCACGGCGCACCCGATTGCAGCGTCCCCTAGCGCGACACTCCGTTGAGCATTCTTCGCGTCAACCACCGGACCGAGTACCTGTATCGTCATGCGGTAGCGCTCGGTGCGCATCGGTTGATGTGCCGGCCGCGGGACAGTCACGATCTGCGGTTGCTGGACACCGGTCTCACGATTTCACCGCAGCCCTCGGATCTGCGCTGGATGCACGATGTGTTCGGCAACTCGATCGCGATCGCGACGTTCTCCGAGCCGGCCGCCGAGCTCAAGTTCGAGTCGACCTTCCGCGCCGAACATTTTCCGCTGCCCGACCGGACTCTGGTTCTCGACGACTACGCGGTCACGCTGCCCTTGAGCTACTCCTCCACGGAGACCGTGGATCTCGGACCTGCGAAGGCGCGGCAGTACCCGGACCCGGACCACCGGCTCGACGCATGGGTGAAGAGCTTGCTGGGCAAGACGCCTGGCGCCAAGACGCTCGACGTGCTGATGGCGATCAGCGCCGCGATCAAGGCGGATTTCAAGTACCGTAGGCGCGAGGAATTCGGCGTGCAGACGCCGGCGGAAACGCTCGATCTCGGCAGCGGCAGCTGCCGGGATTTCGCGGTTTTCATGATGGAGGCGGTGCGCATCCTGGGTCTCGCGGCACAGTTCGTATCCGGCTATCTGTACGACGAAGCGTTGATCGATGCCGGCGGCGGCTTGATCGGCGGCGGTGCCACGCACGCGTGGATCCAGGCCTACCTGCCCGGGGTCGGCTGGGTCGAATTCGATCCCACCAACGCGCTGGTCGGGGGACGCAATTTGATCCGCGTCGCGGTGGCGCGCGAGGCCTCCCAAGCCGCGCCGTTGGTCGGCTCCTTCACCGGCCAGCCGGACGACTTTCTCGCCTTGAACGTGACCGTGGAAGTGACGGCCGAATAATCGCGCCGGTGTAGTATTCGAAGCATGGAAAACACGCCGCGCCCAATCACCTCGCCGCAGCAGAGCACGCCGCGCGAACTCAACACGCCGCAGCAGAGCACGCCGCGCCGATTCACCTCACCGCAGCAGAGCACGCCGCGCACGCACCTGCTCTCGAACGGCGATTATTCCGTCATGCTCTCGACCGCCGGCGCGGGCTACAGCCGCTGGCGCGACCTGGCGCTCACGCGCTGGCGCGAGGATCGCACCTGCGATCCGTGGGGCAGCTTCGTGCTGCTGCGCGATGTGTCCGACGGCCGCTTCTGGTCCGCCGCATACCAGCCGGTCGGCAGCGAACCCGATCGTTACGAGGTGGAGTTCTTCGAGGCGAGGGCGCAATTCTCCCGGACCGACGGACCAATCCGCACGGCGACTCAAATCATCGTGTCGGGCGACGAGGCCGCCGAGGTGCGCCGCGTCTCGGTGACCAACAATGGTGCGAGCGTGAGGGAAATCGAGCTCACGACATACTGCGAGCCGGTTCTGTCGGCAGCGGATGCCGATGCGGCGCATCCGGCGTTCTCCAAGATGTTCGTGCTCACCGAGTTCGTGCCGCAGAGCGGCGCGCTGCTTGCCACCCGGCGCGGACGCGATGCCGGAGAACGGCAAGCCTGGCTGGCCCATGTCAGCGTCGTGGAGGGCGAAGCGCTCGGCCCGCCGCAATTCGAAACCGACCGGGCGCGCTTTCTCGGCCGCGGACGCGAACTGCGCGGCGCGGCAGCCGTCACGGAGCCGCAGCCGTTGTCGAATACCGCCGGCACGGTTCTCGATCCGGTGCTGGCGCTGCGCCGGCGGGTGCGGATTCTTCCGGGCGCCACCGCACGCGTGGATTTCTGGATGGGAGTCTGCGAGAGCCGTGAGGCGGCGGTCGCCTTCATCGACCGGCACCGCGAGTTGCCGGCGTTCGATCGCGCCAAGTCGTCCGCGCAAGCGCACGCGGACGCGCAGCTCGAGGCCCTGGGAATAAGCCTCGAGGAGACGGGGCTATTTCAACGCCTCGCCAACGCGGTGCTATTTGCCGATCCCGCGATGCGCGCTTCCGGCGATACCTTGAGCCGCAACCGCCTCGGCCAGTCCTCCTTGTGGGCGCATGGAATATCCGGCGACCTGCCGATCGTCGTGCTCGAGCTCGATGCGCAGAGCCAGCTGGACTTCGCGAGGCAGTTGCTGCGGGCGCGCGAGTATTGGGAATCGAAGCGGCTCGCGGTCGATCTCGTCATCCTCGACACACACCCGTCGTCCGCGGATTCCGGCCTGGAGTCGTTGGACGCCGAGGTCGAGGCTGCGGCGGTGAAGGCTGCTGCGGTCAAGGAGGCCGCGGTCAAGGCTGCGGCGGACAAGGACGCCGCGGGCAAGTCTTCGGAGGCAAGCCCCGACGGCAGCCGCCGCGGCTCGGTATTCGTGCTGCGGTCGATTCCGTCCGCCGACCGCGATCTGCTGCACACCGCCGCTCGCGCGGTGTTGGCCGCCCGGCAGGGCTCGTTGAGCGATCGGCTGCGGCAGCTGCCCGAACCCGATCTGCCGCCGCGTCGCCGCGCACCGGCCGCGGCGCACGCTTACTACGGCGAGGCCGACGAGGCGGCGCCCGCGCTCGAGTTCTTCAACGGCCTCGGCGGGTTTGCCTCGGACGCGCGCGAATACGTCGTGATGCTCGAACGGGATCAGTGGACGCCGGTGCCATGGATCAACGTCATCGCCAATCCGCAATTCGGTTGTCTCGCGACGACCGACGGCTGCGGCAGCACATGGTCGATGAACGCGCAGCAGAATCAGTTGACGCCATGGTGCAACGACCCGGTCAGCGATACGCCGGCCGAAGTCATCTACATTCGCGATGAAGAGAGCGGCGCCTTATGGAGCCCCACCCCGCTGCCGATCCGTGGTCCGACCCGATACACCGTTCGCCATGGCTTCGGCTACAGCCGTTACGAACACGGTTCGCAGGGCATCGGCGTCGACCTGCTGCAGTTCGTGCCGCTGGAAGATTCGCTGAAGATATCGCGCCTGAAGATCGTCAATCGCGGGCCTAAACCGCGGCGGCTCTCCGTGACGCATTATGTGGACTGGGTGCTCGGAAACCAACGCGGCCGCACCGCTCCCTATCTCGTGACCGAGATTGAGCCGGCCACCGCAGCCTTGCTGGCGCGCAATCCCTGGAGCGCGGATTTTCAGCCGCGGATTGCGTTCCTGGACATGGCGGGGCGTCAGCAAAGCCACACGGGCGATCGGACCGAGTTCATCGGCCGCCATGGGTCGCTCGCGGAGCCCGCCGTGCTGCTGGAAGGCCGGCGGCTGTCGAACCGGGTCGGTGGGGGTCTCGATCCCTGCGGTGCGCTGCAAACCGCCTTTGAATTGCAGCCCGGCGAAACGCTGGAACTGGTCTTGCTGCTGGGCCAGGAGACATCGCCCGCCGCTGCCGCGGCGCTCATAGAACGCTACCGAACCGTCGATCTCGACGCGGCGCTCGCCACGGTGGCCGGGTTTTGGGAACGCACCCTGGGCGCGCTGCAGGTGAAGACACCGGATCGTTCGTTCGATATCGTGCTGAACGGCTGGCTGTTGTATCAGACGCTGGCGTGCCGGGTGTGGGCGCGGACGGCGTTTTATCAATCGAGCGGCGCCTACGGTTACCGCGATCAGTTGCAGGACGTGATGGCGCTGTTGATGACGCGGCCGGCGATCGCGCGCGAACACATCTTGCGCGCCGCGGGTCGCCAATTTGTGGAAGGCGACGTGCAGCATTGGTGGCTTCCGGTCTCCGGCAAGGGGGTGAAGACCCGCGTCTCGGACGATCGCATCTGGCTCCCGTACGTCGTTGCCGAATACCTGCAAGCCACCGAGGATTTCGCCGTGCTGGACCAGGCCGTGCCGTTCCTCGGCGGCGGTCCGCTGCCGCATGACAGCCTGGAAGTTTTTGCCGCTCCGGAGCCCGAAGGCTCGGGGTCGCTGTTCGAGCACTGCGTTCGAGCGCTCGATTCGAGTCTGTCGGTCGGCGCGCACGGCCTGCCGCTGTTCGGCACGGGCGATTGGAATGACGGTATGAACCGCGTCGGCGCCGCCGGCCGCGGTGAAAGCGTTTGGCTCGCTTGGTTCTTGCACACGGCGTTGCTGCGGTTCGCGCCGATCGCCGAAAGGCGCGGCGAGCATCCCAAGGCCGCGGCCTGGCGCACGCACGCATTGGCCGTGCAACAGGCGATCGAGCGGGAAGCCTGGGACGGCGACTGGTATCGGCGCGGCTATTTTGACGATGGGACGCCGCTCGGTTCGGTGCAGAGCGAGGAGTGCAGGATCGACGCCATCGCCCAATCTTGGGCGGTGATGTCAGGCGCCGCCGACCGCGGGCGCGCGGTGCGCGCCATGGCCGCGGTCGACTCGCAACTCATCAGCCGCAGCGAAGGCTTGGTGAAATTGTTCACGCCGCCGTTCGATCGCACTCACCACGACCCTGGCTACATCAAGGCCTATCCTCCCGGCCTGCGCGAGAATGGCGGACAGTACTCGCACGCCGCCATGTGGACCACGCTGGCGTTTGCGCTGCTCGGCGACGGCGACCGTGCGGGGGACTTGTTTGCGATTCTCAATCCCATCAATCATTCGAGCACGCGCGCCGCCGTTCATCGCTACAAGGTGGAGCCGTACGTGGTGTGCGCGGATGTGTATTCATCGCCTCAGCACGTCGGCCGCGGCGGCTGGACCTGGTACACCGGATCCGCGGGCTGGATGTATCGGACCGGCACCGAAGGAATTCTCGGCATTCACGTGCGCGGCCGGACCTTGCTGCTCGATCCATGCATTCCCCGCGACTGGCCGGGCTTCGAAATCACCTATCGATACGGGTCGGCTCACTACCGCGTGGTGGTCGAAAATCCACTGGGGACGAGCCGCGGAATCAAGCGGGCAAGGCTCGACGGGCGCGAACTCGATACCCCCTATGGGATCGCCATGGTGGATGACGGCAGCCATCACTACGCACTCATCACGCTGGGCCAGCCAAACTGATGCTGCCGGCGCGGAAAGCGCGATAACGGAGCGCGTCCGGCGCATGACGCACTCCTTCACGCTGGGCCAGCCAAACAGCTGCTTTCAGCGCGGAAAGCGCGATAACGGAGCGCGTCCGGCGCATGACGCACTCATCACGCTCGGGTGGCGGCCCTCACTTGTGTCTCTCTTGGTAGGCGGAGAAGGCTCGCACCGCGAGCTTGCGGGCCATCGCGCTCACCGGCAGCAGGCGCAGCAGCCGCAGCGCCAGACTCGGCCGTGACACGAGCAGCCCCGCTGCGAGCGCGCCCAGCGTACCCAGCCCTTTGCCGCTCAGGAGCATTTGCATGGTGTGGCTGCGAGGAAAGCCGTTGAGGCCCGGTGCGTCCGCACCTTCTGTGCCGGACTGCTTCGGCGGCTCGAGGATCCGCCGCAGCTCTTCGCGGGTCACGGCCAGCCGGGCCAAAATCTCCGATCGCGCCGCTTCGTCCGGGTCGATCATACCGCTCAATCGCCATCCGACAGCAGGCGCTCGAGCAGCACACGATCTTCCTGCCACTCACGGCGCACCGAAGCGAAAAATTCTGACTGTGCTCGGGCGGCCTTGGCTCTATAGAGCGCCGCAATGAGGGTGAGCAGCGCGAATCCTCCGGCCATCCAGGCGATGGCGCTCACCCGATACGGAGTGTCCCAGGTGCGAGCCACCACCAGCAGGCACCCCATCGCCACAGCGAACACGGCGCACACCAAAAAGACGGCCGAGGCCGCGAACTGCGCCGTCAGCTCGCGCTGCGTCCTGGCCAAATCCAGACCGGCGAGGTCGATATAAGCCGCCATGTGGCGCAGCAGAACCGGCGCCGCCTTGGGCAAAGACCACAGCAGTCGCACGCCCGCGACTCAAGAACGGCGGGTGGCCAGGATCCCGACGACAGCGCCCACCACGGCGGCGATTCCGACCGCCTGCCACGGACGATCGCGCACGTATTCATCCGCCGAACCGGCGAATTCCTGCGCGCGCTGCCGGATGACGTCGGCGCCGTCCGAGAGGCTCTGTTTGGTGGCATCGACCGCGCGCTGCACTTTGTTGCGCATCCTGACCACGTCGGCGTCCTTGAGGTCCGCGATGCGCGCCATCAAGTCCTCCACGTCCGCGATCAGATTGCGGATCTCACCCGAGGCGGTATTCTTGACTTCGTTCATGCCGTCGCTCAAGTCGCCCTTCAGTCGGCGGCCGCTGGACCGCACTTGCTCTGCGGGCCCGTCATATGTGCTTTCCATTGTTGTCTCCTTGTCAGACGCGAAACACTATCACAGCCGCCGGGCGTGCCGGCGGCCCGTCGGAACCCTCCGGCGAAAGGTTCGCCGGAGCGCCCTCATCATCGGCGTGCTGCATCCGAGCGCCGCCCCAACCGTCGATCCGCGCTGCGGTCCATCAGCCGGCGGTCATTCGGCGTGGCGCAATCGGCGTCCCGTCGCCGCCACCGATCACCACCTCGACCCGACGGTTCATCTGCCGGCCGCCCGAATCGGCGTTGCTCGCGACCGGGAAGGCCTTGCCATAGCCTTCGGTGCTGATTCGCGAAGGATCTATGCCGCGGGTGATCAACGCCGATTTTACTGCATCGGCGCGGCGCTGCGACAACTCTTCGTTATACGAGTCGGTACCCACGCTGTCGGTGAAGCCGTCGATCTGCACCCGCCGCTCCTTGTGCTCGCTCAGGAATTGCGCGAGCTGGTCCAACTTGCGGCCTGCGCCCGGATTGAGCTCAGCCCGGCCGGTATCGAACAGCACGTCGCCGAATGTGAGTACCAGCCCACGCGGGGTCTGGGTCGCTTTGAGCTGATCGACCTCGGCCTGCAGACTGGCGGCCACCTCGGCGGCTTGATCGCGCTGGTCGAGAGCTGCGTTCTTGGCCGCGTTGGCGTTTTGCACTTCGCGGGTGCGGGCCGCCAGCATGATCTGATCGCGTTCCGCCTGCCCGGCGGCAACCCGCGCGTCGTCCGCCTTGGCCGCGCCATGCAGCTGCGCGAGGCGCGCATTCTGCGCCGCCAGGTAGGCGGGCTGATCGATCGCGTCTTCCTTATGATGCATCGCCGCATCATCGGCCGCCGCGAGATCGCGTCTCGCCGCCTCCAGATCGAGGGCCGCATACTTGGCCACGTTCGGGTCCGCCTCGGCGGTCGCGACCGCCTCGTGAGCGTTTTGCAATGCCGCGTTGGGTTGCGGCGCGGATGCACAGGCCCCAAGGAGCAGTGCGAATCCAATCCCGGTCATGAGTCTTGCGTTCATATCGTCACCTTATTGAGTGGGCTGCGAGTTACGCATGGATTCGGCGCGCAGCGCTCGCATGTCGGTATCGAACTCCATGGCGGCCTTGTGCGAGCGTTGCTGCTGGGCGCTGGCCTCGGCGACCCTGGCATCCAAATTGGCCTGTTCGGCCAGTTGCGTGGCGGGGAGATTGTCATTGCTGGCCGCGGCTTTCTCCGCCCGTGCCAATTTGTCGCGAGCCGCCGCCATGTCGACCGGCGCCAATTCCGGAGCGCCCGATTGTTCGGCCCGTTGCACGGAGGCCTTGGCAACGGCAAGTTTTTCATTCGGGACCGGCGTGCTGGCGCAGGCCGTGAGCACGACGGCGAGCGCGGCGCACGCGGCTGCATTGGGTATGAATCCTGATACGGGTATTCGCATGGTCTATCTCCTGGTTGCGGCCGCGGATTCGCGGCGACGCGGAAGTCAGACTACCGAGACGCCCAAGTGGCCGCTGTCGGACCCGTGGCCCAAGCGCACGTCGCAATTGCCGAAGCATCTGTAGGCGCACGTCCCATCGGCGCGCTCGCGAGCTCAAATCAATGCTTCACGGAAAGAAGGACGATTCCCTGGGCGCAGGTCCGATCGACGCCCGCCCCAGGCTCAATCAATGCTTCGCGCAAGGATTCTTGATTGCCTCGGCGCACGTCCCATCATCGACGCGCGCCCGAGCTCACCTTGCTCAATGCTTCGCGGAGTGGGATTCGCTGATTTCGTGCAGTACTTCGGGGAGCCGGCCGTAGTCGCGGGCCTTGTCGAGGAAATGCGTCGCGCCGAGTGCGATCGCCGCATTCTTGTATTCCGGCAGATCGTAATTGGTGAGCACGATGATCCGCGGCTTCAGCTGCGCCGTCGCCAAGGCGCGCATTACGCCGAATCCCGTGCCCTGCTTCAGGTGCAGATCCAGGATGATCACGTCGACGGCGTCGGTCTTGGCGCTCGCGACCGCGCCCGCCTCGGTGTCGGCCGTACCGATCAATTCCACTTCAGGAATCTGCCGTATCGCCTCCGTCAAACGCTCCGTGAGCACTTTGGAGTCTTCGACCAGCAGGACTCTCAAGCACTGAGCCATAGACATTGCGCCCGTATTGAAGCCGTACATGAGCCTCGCATTCTAGCGTCGCGCGGCGCGCGGCGGCGTAGCTGTCCCCTTCGGTTCTGCTGTAAGAGTTGTCTCACGCCGCACGCTTATTGTATGAGGCCATTCCGCAACGCGTAGGACGTTATGTCCGCATTCGCGTTGAAACTCATTTTCTCCAGGATCCTGCTGCGGTAAGTGCTCACGGTTTTCACGCTCAGGCTCAATTCACCCGCGATGTCCGATACGCCGCGCCCGGCTGCAATCTTGCAGAAAATCTGAAACTCGCGCGTCGAGAGGCGCGCGTGCAGCGGTTTGTCGGGATCGCCGTCCAGATCCGCCACCAATATCTCGGCGAGCGCCGCGCTCACATAGCGCCGGCCCGACAACACGGTGCGCACCGCCTTCATCAATTCCTCGGGGGCGCTGTCCTTCGACAGGTAGCCGCTGGCGCCGGCGCGCAGCACGTTCACGGCATACTGCTGCTCCGGCAGCCCGCTCATGACCAGCACGCGCACGCTGGGGTGCCCGGTCTGGATGTGCCGCAGGATGTCGAGGCCGCTGCGATCCGGCATGTGGATGTCGAGCAACACCAGATCCCACTCCTGCTCGCGCAGCGCATCGAGCGTTGCGTTGCCGCTGGCAGCCTCGCCTACGGCGTTGATGCTGGTGTCGGCCTCGAGAAATTGCTTGAAACCGGCGCGGACCACTGCGTGATCGTCCGCAATCAATACTCGTGACACGTTAATCTCCCGCGACTGGCGTCAGGCCCGGCGGCCTGTCTGAGTGATGATCGCCGTAGCGCGGGCTTAGGGGTCGGATCATTGCTCGGACATGCCTCAGGTGTTTGCACACTCGGCGCTCTGCGAATAGCCGTTCAACTTGTTATACAGCGTCTTGAGGCTGCAGCCCAGTGCGTCCGCCGCGCGCCGCTTGTTGCCCTTGAAGTAGTCGAGCGTAGCCTCGATCAACGAGCGCTCCATGTCGTGGATGCGCGATCCGACGCGGATGCTGAGCCGCTCGCCGTCGCCGAACGCATCGCCACGGACCGCCACGCCCGCGGTCAGCGGCGCCAATTCTAGAACGGTCTCGCCGAGGATGTAAGCTCGCTCGATGCAATTGCGAAGCTCCCGCACATTGCCCGGCCAGGTATGCTGTTTCAGCATCAGCCGTGCCAGCGCCGACAGCCGCTTATGGGTGCCTCCGCGGGCATTGAGCTCGGCCAGAAAATGTTCCGCCAGCAGCTCGACGTCCTTGCCACGGTTGCGCAGCGGCGGCATATCGACGGGAAACACCGCGAGCCGGTACAACAAGTCCTCGCGCAGCCGGCCGCTCTGCACGGCCTGCAGCGGACAGCGGTTGGTCGACGCGAGGATGCGCACGTCGCAGCTGAATTCGGTGCTCGCGCCGGCGCGGTAGAATTTTCGCGACTCCAGCACGCGCAGCAGCCGGGTCTGCATGTCGAGCGGCATCTCGGTCACTTCGTCGAGCAGCAGCGTTCCACCCTGCGCCTGCTCGAACACACCGGCCTGCGCGCGAACCGCGCCGCTGCCGCCGCCCTGCTCCCAGCCGAACAGCTCAGCCTCCATCAGGGCGGCCGGCACCGCGCCGCAGTTGATGGCGACGAACGGACCTGCCCGGCGCGCGCTGCACTCATGAATCGAACGGGCCGCCAGTTCCTTCCCCGAACCGCTCTCGCCGGTCAGCAGCACGTTGGCGTCCGTGGGGGCGATCCGCTCGATGAGCCTGAATACTTCCTGCATGGCCGGCGAGGCGCCCACCAAGGAGCCGGCCGCAGCCATCGGATGCAGGGCGGGGGAGGCGCCCGCCGTCGAGCCGGTCGCGGCCATCGGATGCAGGGCCGGGGCGGCGCCCACCAGCGAGCCTGCCAAGTTCACGGCCAAGGGATGCTCCGGGCTGCTACGCACGACGCTGCTCATCACAAACCTCCTGAGAACGGGCGTGTAATCGTTACACTGGAGTTTGTAACCTGCGCATGAGCCGGCGCCAGGGTTGGAAGCTGAACCTGGCTTCAGAATTCACGCCATTTTGTGTCAGTGTTTGTCTGACACGGTGGAACCGCAGCGCCAGCAATGGGTGAATTGTGGCTCCAGCACTTCAGAGCACTGCCCGCACGTCCAGGAGTCTCCGGTCGGGGCCGCGGCGGCGCGGGCCAGCGCGCGCAGCGCCAGTTGTTCATCCTCGTCGTCGACGTACAGCTGCGGCCAGGTTTCCAGCATGGGCAGATCGCCGAGCGCGCCCGCCAGGTACTGGTTGCGCAGCTCGCTGGGAATCCCGGCGCTCAGCAGCACGTTGCGGGCGTGCGCGACCTGGATCAATGATGCGGCGCGGAAAACTCGCTTCATCCTTGAGCGCCTGCCGGCAGATCCGTTCGGTCGCAGCCTGGGTTACTCAGACAGGCTCCTCGCGCAGCGACCTCAGAAAGGCGCCGGCATCTTCGCCGCGCTCCAATACTTCCACCAGCGCCGAGCCCACCACCACGCCGTCGACGTGGCCCGCCAGGCGCGCGACCTGTTGCCGCGACCGGATGCCGAAACCGGCGCATACCGGAACCGGTGCGCAACGCCGCACACGATCCATGTAGTCGAGTACATCCTGGGGTACTTCGCTCGCGCCTGTCACGGCGCCCGTGGTCCCCGTCATGGTCACCGCGTAGATGAATCCCTTGGCGTTGCGGCACAACATGGCGAGGCGCTCGGGCGGCGTCACCGGCGTGACCATTTGCACCAGCGCCAGGCCCTCGTGCTCGAGCGCGAGGCGAATATCCTCGCTTTCCTCGAACGGCAGGTCCGGAACGATGAAGCCGGCAACCCCGGCGGCGGCGGCCGCGCGCGGCAGCGCGTGCAAGCCCACGCTAAGCATCGGGTTCAGGTAGCTCATCAGCAGGATCGGCACCGTGGGCCGCGTTTTTTGTGCGGTGAGTTGCTCGAGAATCCACGGCAGCGTCACGCCGTTGCCGAGCGCGGCGAAACTGGCTCGTTGGATCGTGGTGCCGTCGGCCATGGGATCGCTGAACGGCACGCCGATCTCGACCACGTCGCAGGCGCCGGCGACCGCGGCCAGGTTGTCCGTGAACCCGTGCAGGGTGGGAAATCCGGCGGTGAGAAACCCCACCAATGCCGGGCGGCCGCGGCGCGCCGCCGCCAGAATGGCCGCGGCGATGCGATCGCGCGGCGCGGCCGCCTGCGAATTCATCATGGAGCGCGGCTCTGCAGCAAGGATTGCGCCTGTAAATGCATCATTGAGCGCGGCTCTGCAGCAAGGATTGCACCTGGAAATGCTTCATTGAACGTGGTCCTGCAGCAAGGTTCGCTGCAAGATGGGCATGTCCTTGTCGCCCCGTCCCGAGCAGCCGATGAGTATCCGCGCGCCGGGATGTGCCTCTGCGTAGCGCCGCGCCCCGAACAACGCGTGGGCGCTTTCGATGGCTGGCAGTATGCCTTCGAATTTGGCGCACTCGGCGAGCGCATCCAAGGCTTCGTCGTCCGAGACCGATTCGTAGGTCACGCGGCCGCTCTTCATCAAGTGAGCGTGCTCGGGGCCGACGCCGGAGTAATCGAGCCCGGCGGATACCGAATGAGTCTCCCGCACCTGGCCGAAGGCGTCCTGCAGAATCAGGGTGTAGCTGCCTTGGAGAACACCCGGCGTGCCGAAGGTCAGCGAAGCCGCATTGTCGCCCAATCCCGCGCCGCGGCCGCCTGCCTCGACTCCGATCAGTTTGACCGAGCCGTCGCCCAGAAAAGGATGAAATAGCCCGATGGCATTCGACCCGCCGCCGACGCACGCCACCGCCATGTCCGGCAGCGAGCCCGCGACCTCCAGCATCTGCGCGCGCGCTTCGCGGCCGATCACCGATTGCAGCTCGCGCACCAGGTACGGGTAGGGGTGCGGCCCGACCGCCGAGCCCAAACAGTAGTAGGTGCCGTTTGGATCCGACACCCAATCGCGAAGTGCTTCATCGATGGCGGCGCGCAGCGTCTGGTCGCCGCCGGTCACCGACACCACGGTGGCGCCCAACAGTTGCATGCGCCCGACGTTTGGCGCCTGACGCACCACGTCGACCGCGCCCATGTACACCGTGCACGGCATGCCTAAGCGCGCCGCCGCGGCGGCGGTGGCCACGCCGTGCTGTCCGGCGCCGGTTTCCGCGATGATGCGCCTGGCGCCGAGATGCTTGGCGAGCAGGATCTGTCCCACGGCGTTGTTGATTTTGTGCGCGCCGGTGTGCGCAAGGTCTTCGCGCTTGAGCCAGATCTCGGCCCCCCAGCGCTTGCTCAAGGTCGGCGCCAGCGACAGCGCGGTCGGGCGCCCCACCCAGCTCTTGAGCTCGCCGTTGAGCTGCGCCTGAAATCCGGCATCGCGCAAATAGCGTTCGACCCCCGCTTGCAGACGATCGAGCGC
>Ga0209611_10001150_pt1 | contig 43882 bp, 37 predicted proteins | sample S1TSphgellanicum_3_FD_187693 | JGI IMG/M metagenome (GOLD analysis project Ga0209611, IMG submission 187693) | Host-associated microbial communities from peat moss isolated from Minnesota, USA - S1T2_Fc - Sphagnum magellanicum MG (SPAdes) (version 2) | ecosystem: Host-associated > Plants > Peat...
AAAAACTAGGTTGTTCAGCCAGCCCTTCCCCTAGAACACATATATGCCAGCTTATGATTTGTACACTGCGACTCCCCAGCAGCAGACTGACCACCACAGTAAATCTTGGACGTGCTTGAATGCTGGATTTGCCATACTATCTGATTGCCCGATGTTGAACATTGTTAGCATTGTAGATGGTTAGACATAGTTGGGGATTGCAGTCAGGTGTTGGAATTGTTTCACAAAGATCATTGAACACTGTTTATTGTTGAACATGCTCAAGTGACCATTGAGTTCCGGCAAATTATGGCAAAAGACTTGATCTGCTTTGAGACTTGGGTCCATGGTCCAATGTCTTCTGTTCTGCCTTGTAAGATGTTGGACATGCATCAGTTGGTGGAGATGTTGGACACAACTGTGTCAAATTAAACTGTATAAATATATACATATATTGAAGTTAGCAATATCCATTAGTGTTATACATGCTATACATAAGTTGTCGGCAAGTGTTAGACATGTCTTTTGTTAATACACTTTGTTAGTGTGTTGCTATACATTTTGCACACAGTTTTGAAGAATGTTGGACATGTTAATTTTTTCATACATGTTGCACACACTCAATTGTCCACCAACAATGAATATTCAGCTCTCAAGAACTTTCTTTGCTTCTCTAAAACAGAAACCTTGGCAGATAAGCCCCTTTCTTATAAATAAGCAGACAATCTCCATACCATCACCTGCATTTGATGTGCTTGAGTAGTGTCAATTTGAACAGATCAATGCAACAAGTTCACAGGAATTTCAGCTTATTTTCCTCCACCATCCAGCTTGCAACAGAATTCAGAAACAACAGGAGATGGGTCGTCCATTGTCATTCATGGATGCAGTTGCAAAGCCACCCACCTTAGTGGGATCACAGACACTCACTGCTGCATGAAGTTTTTTGTCTGTTGATGATATAATTTGGGTCTTGAAGCTGCTGCTTTTCTTTGCTGTTGTCACCATGGTGGTTTGGACCATTTATAGAGTCACCTTGTGGAGGTCAATTGCATCTGCCTCCCCAAATCCTGATAATGCAGTGCCTTCTTCATCACCAGGAACCAATCAGCCTCCAGGTATGAAGCCAACAAGCATTCTGAACTACTTTTTTATTTCCTTGTTTTGTGTCTAGATTTTGGTGTGCAAGCAAGCCTGTGATTGTTTTCAGGATTAGCAGTGCCTGGCAGCTTCCAATTCTTGTAGCTAGCTCATTTCATAAGAAGCCTACAATTTCTATTCCTACATGTCTACATATCCAAGGCCATACTGTGCAAAAATTCTTCTCCTTTGTGAGGTTTGCCACCCTTAGATTCATGTTGCCTTCAGGTGTCTTCTGGTACTCTTGAAAAGATCTGGATATGTTGATGGCAGCTAATGAAGAAGGAGGAATTTCAGGCAGGGGTGACATTGAACAGTTGCCACCAGAAGGTATCCTGACTAACATTCCACTTCCCATGAGCTCAACCAATGAAGGTTCCACAAATACTACTGATTTGGCTGCAACAAATCATACATTGCTTCAGATGGTTTCCTTTGCACTTTTTATCTGACTTCAGGAATTGCTCGCTAGTTTGGGAATGCTCGGCTACAACAAATCATATGCTTTAAGTGGATACAGGTTTTGCTTCCTGAGATCGGTACTCAGATCAGTAGAAGTGTTGGTGCTACACCATGAAGGTTTTCTTCCACAACTGCTGTGAATGTTGTAGACTGGTCAATTTGATGGCCATAACTTATGATAGTTTGGATTTGCAAGTTTGGCTACAATTGACTAGTTGGTGGCTCTTTGCAAACAATTGGTTTGAATTAATGTGGTTGCAAGATATGGAATTATAAATATAATGGGTTCAAATAATTTGGTTGAAATTGCAAGGTTTCGTTGCAATCTGAGTGCATTTGGATGTGGTTGGATTAGCTGTTGTTACTGAAATTCTAAGGAGCATCTTGGATTTGTGGGTTCTAAGCTTTAGATGTTGATGAAGAGGTTTGGGAGTTGTGGGATGGTCATCACTTGGAGCATCACTTGGAAATTTGGCCCTTTCAAGGAAAGTAACATGTTTAGTCCACAAGGAGGACTGAAAATTTGCAAAACAAATAATGGCTTGTCTTCACGACCAACACAAAAAAATAAGGTAGGGGTATTTAGAATCGTCAGAATAAGCATTGTGAGTGAATCAAACTTCAATTTTTTTTTAAGCCTTTAAGAATTTGAGTACTTGTATTTACCAAGGTGCCTAAACAAAGAGGTGGTCATCATATTTATGATAATTTAAGTCATCTCAAACAAGTGAATCTTAGTTTTTAAATCACAATTTCAACCATGTTGTATAATTCTAAAAACATCCCTAAACTGCTCATTAGTATAGTCTCACATTCCCAAAAAAAATTTGAACAGTTGTGGAGAGCAATAGTAAGGTGCAATAACGCAATTAGGTGCCTCTACCTTACAAACTCAGGAGAATCCCTAAAAAATATGTGGGATGAGGGGCCAATAAAACCCCACAATGGAATCCATATGAGAAACTGTGATTTAAAAGGGGAGAACTAATAATACGAACCATGATATTCCCCCAGATCCTAATACATGCTGTCTAATCCAATGATTTTGTGCTCAACCTACAAGAAGACTATGGGTGCATCAGTTCCATTGAAGCAGAGTCTACTCATGATCAGGGAATAAGCTGGGTGATCAAGTTAAGTCACTATGTTCATTTTATTAGTTTAAAAAAGAGAAAAGAAATTCTGTAGGCTTTATAAGAATATTGGTGCACGCGGGGGGTTTGGTGGGCAGGCCCTTGTTGTGGGATTGCTTTTCCATGAGACTCCAATAATGATATAAACCTGCCAAACCTTACGAGAACAAGGAGGCGTGGGGGTGGGGAGCAGTGTTGTCTGTGTGAATGGTTTGGGACTTACACTCCATGCAAGTGTAAGTGCAAATGTAGAATATTAAACATGTAAGTGTCAAAATAAATTTATTTATATAGTTTATGCAGTCTGATTAAAAAATGTAAATGTTATATATATACGATTTTACATGGCTCTATAAGTACATGACCAAAAAAACAAAATGATTTTTACTTGAAGAGATTCAAAAAATAAAAAACATCAACATTCAAGGGTGGGGGGACTATGACCTAAAAACAATGTCAAGCGTTTTCTATGGATGAAAGAAAAAATCCTAATTCAGCTTTGTGGTAGAGCTACCAAAGCTATGGTGTTTCAAGGATGTCGAAAAGTTCAATTTTTTGTTTTTCTATTTTTGGCTTGGTTTGTTGTTTTGTAGATTAGTGTGGAGTGGCTTTGGTGAGCTGGTTTCTATGATGGAGCACAATCCTAGATGTTCAATGGATACTTTTTATGAGTTGTGCGAATCATAGTTCTGGTGGAGGATTGGTGTGGAGCTTTTAGGGGAGTGAAAGGATGTGGAGAAGAAAAAGTTATATGAAGCAAGTTGAAACAGAGGAAGGCAGATTTTTGTGAGTGGGGAGAAGTTAAGTTCTTGTCTTTTGCTAGTTAGGATGTGTGGAGTTTGTTTGGAATTTCGTATTAATCAATTGGGGACACAAGTCCCTTTGGAATTTTTTTTTCTCCTGAACCTAGTGCTTGATCTTTCGTTGTGCCAAGAGCGTCAGGAAGGAAATAAGAGGTTTAATGTTTGCATCTTAGGGACTAGAACAAGGGAAAAGATGAATGAATCTAGGATTTCAAGAGCGGTTGTTGTGGCAGCATCATCTTTGATAGTTTGGGGGTCTTAATGTGAATGTGTAATGTGGTCATTCTAAAAGAATACTTGCTGGATAATGGGAGCTCTGGGGATTTTGGGAACAAGAGGATACTATGAAGTGTACAAGATCACATTCACATGTTCTATTCTTAATCTTTTTCCAACTTATGAGAGAAACCATGTAATGATGTTGGGGTTGCATTTGTGGGATTTCTATTATTGAAATATGAATTGCCACACTCATTTAGCACCAATTGGTTCCTTGAGAGGAAATCAAGAGATGTCTAATCCCTTGAGGTCCATAGAACTAGAATAACAAGATTTGTTTGGCTGGAAGGATTTAGGTTAAAAACCATACCTATTGTAACGTTCTTTTTGTTTATGAAAATTTCAGCAAATTTTATTAAGTTTGTATTCACAATGTTAAGGATTTCCACACCATAAATCATCTCCCCTTTTTTTTTGGTGACAAGACCTCAATTTTTGTGGTGAATTGAGTTTCACCTTGTCTCTATTTGTTTTTAGCGCCTCCATTATTGTTCTTACTTATAAAACCACTATAATTAGTCTTGAATCATGTGCATTAAATGCTAATTTTCAGCATTGCATTCCCAAATCTAATAAATTTCCTTACTTTATGGATACCTTTGAAAGAAGGGTTTGGGGTGAAAGGAGGCCCAAAGACAGGGTGACTTTACAAATAATTTTAATATTTACACTTACACATCCCAAAACATTTGTATAGGGTTGTGAAAGTGTATGTGACAAATATTTATATTGGATTTACATGTTGTATATATGACTATTAACATTTACACACTCAACGCTGGTGGGGACAATAGTCAGGAAGGAAGTTAGGAGGAGGATAATTTTTCGAAAGTCATAGGGAACATGGATGATGGGCCCACCCTTACAAGGCAAGTAAAGGTCACAAGCGTCATAGCAACAACAACAGCATTGGGCCCGGAGGATAACAACATGGAATGAGAAAGTGAATGTTAGAAATTAGATAGTGGTTGGTTTAATTTTGTGATCATTTTGGGATAGACAGACAATTTGCCAACGATGCATTAGGATAACTATAACCCTTTTCAACTTTTACTATTGTGCGTGGGTGGGACAAGAAAACTTTAGAAGGAGTGGCAAGTATTTTTTCATAATGCGCCACCTAAGTGGATTGTGTTTTTTGTAAAAAGGTTCTTGTGAGAATAATCAGTCTACTACAGTGGTTTTATGGGAAACTTTAGTAGATGTAAAATAGAAAAAAATTGTTAGTGGTGACAGTTTTGATTTTGGAGGAAGGTTGGAATGTGGGACCTTAGCTTGTAGGATGGAATGGACCTAGAGGAATGAAAAGTGCCACCATGAGAGTGAAATATGGTACACACAACAAAAGCAAGAGCTACTCTCATTCATGTAGGGTTTAAGGTTTCATTAATTAGTGTGTATAAGCATGGCAGGCCCTACCGTTTCAACATCATCAAAGTGTTGACATGTATCATAACAAAATTATGATATCATGATGACTTGTATGGATCATTATAACACATTTCTGCCCCCTCACCATTCCCAATGCATCTACTTTGCTTCATCCAATTTTTTTAGTTACACATAGTTTGTCCACACATTTCACACCTTCTCTACCTCATTGGCCAAGAGTTATTCTTCAATCATCTATACCTACACCAAGGGCCCATCCATCCCATCAATAATGTTTACATGTTCCTTGTCTCGATTATGATCACTTATACGTAACAGGAGTAGGTTTAGCATGTCATTTGACATCATACACTGCACATAGGCAATCATTAGCTTCCAGGGTGTTGATGCTTTCAACATTACCATCTTCTCCTCTTTCTTTTGCTTGGACATGGATTGCATCATTATATATCATCAATGTTTTCCATCTTGGTTTACCATGCCCCTGTTCATACCATCATATTCCATATGTTTTTTGTGTCAAAATTTAACATGCTTTGCACAGCCCTTTAGTTTGGTTGGTTGTTGATCCATCCAACATAATATTTTGACATGCATTTTTGCTCTTCCATTCTTAGTGTTTGTCATTTCCACCATGGGGTGGTGAGAAAGGTCACCAAGAGACACACGTTCATTTGCATTAATACATAACAAGGAACTAGGAGACATTATAAAAGGAGCACACAATTAGAGCACATTGTTGGCTTCCCAAAGATCTTCAAAGATTACACCAAATCGTATTCCACCTCCATCAACATGATTGCGTCATGCATGGGCACTTGCTCATGTAGGGGAGTATGTTCGAGTAGTGTGTGAATTGGCCGCTAACACTCTTGCGGCCCCATTAATTGTGACTATTATGGCTTTTCGCCATCTTCATCCATTAGCTAAGGTTGACCTCCCCCTTTTGTCAACAATTTTCATCTAGAAATGGATCTTGTTTTGGATAGATAACCATTTGTTTTTATTTTGACATGTTCTCCATGTCTTTCATCTAATGATCCTTTGGGTATGGTGTATGAACTTTTGTAGGATTGTTTTGTCCCCGATGACTCTATTATTGGATTTGAATTTGCTTTTGAGATATGCGGGCACATCGTTCATGTTCATGTTCCTCCATCAGTATCACACCTATTTGTTACATCACAACTATTGGCTTTGGAGAAACAAACCAAAAGCATTCGACCCATCACGACTGGAAAGGTGATTTATCAATTAGTCACTTGCACACTAGTTATTCAGTTTAAGGATACGTTTGTAGAACATTTTAATCCACACTAATTTGGGGTGGCAACATCGGGCAGGTTTGAAACAATGATTCATTGGGTTAGAGCTATGTTGGATCTACATTTAAAGTGGGTGTTCAAAACACATTTAATTCAGTATCTTGAACCATTTTTTAAGAATCGCGATCTTTTATCGACACCTTGGATCATCTTTTCCCATTTATTCATCGATTTTACACACACCCATCTCCACTATATTTCTCGAATGTTTCTAGGCACAAGGATTTCATTGTCATTTTATCCAAATATGGTACACAACAAGGGGATCCTTTGGGAAGAATGTTGTTTGCACTAGCTCATCTTTACATTTTCCATCCTATTGTAGTAGCCCACCTTATAATACTACAAAATGTGGTTGCAATTCACTAGTCCCCATTCATTAGACCAATTAATTCATTACTTTCCAATTACTAGTCCCCATTTACTAAGACCAATGAATTAACTCAAAATCCAATGAAATCATTTGGCATACATGGACACCTTTTGTTGTAGTGTTGTGTTTTTCCTTCATTGGTAGGTGATACGCACATAGTTGGTTTTGCCTAGGATGTGCTATTTGTTTTTTTACAATTATAGGAAGAATTTGGAACATTAGGATTTTCAGTGTAGTCAATGAAGTGTGTAGCTTGGTTTCCATAGGGGTTAAACCAATTTATATCACTTCCTCTAGGTTTTTTTACACCTAAGTCCAATTTTCGTATTCTAGGTGTTCCAATGGGTTTTTTGCCATTTGTGGAGTCCTTCATATTAGAGGTGTTTTAGGAGGACCTCAACATGATCACTAACCTTCCTATGTTCATAGATCTTCAAACAACTTTTGCAACGTTTTCATTTTGTTATGCCCAACGACCAAACTACTTACAACATACTATATTTCCATCACCGGGTATCTTGCAACATTATATTAAATTTGATGCTTGTACCATAATTACATTAGAAAAGCTATTAGGGTCAAGATCCTTTGGCACCATAGTGGGCTAGTTGGCTTGTCATCAATCGTTCTTCTTGCTTTTTCAGGGGGGCTAGGCCTTCCCTCAATGGTTTAATGTGCTACCCCCACCTTTTTAGGATGTTGGGCTTTGATCATTCATGCACGAGTTTTTCGTTTCTAGTAAAATGATCACCCTACTCTTCTTGATGTGATGACACATATAGAAACACTAGTAAAAAACCTTTTTTTTTGCAGCTACATTTTCAACTAGTGTTTAATAATAAACCAAGTAAAAAATTACACATAGTTGCAACTTATTTTTTGCAACTAGGAAATATATTTTGCAATTGTTAACCAATAATGTCAACAAGTACAAGTTGAGAGTGAAATTACAATTGAAAATATATGCCACGTGTTAACACCATAACAATAGCCACTACATGCCAATTTAGTTGAAAATTACTCTACCAATTTAATCAAGGGATGTTGTCAACTACATTCAATTGATGGATGAATTTCATTCGCTAATTAAGCATAACATCAACCAAGAATATGATTCCAATTTTAACTAAGTTACAACTATGTAAGTTGAACATTTTGACTATGTTACAATTATGTAAATTGAACATTTAGCCAATGGTTTGGTCACAAGTGGCACACTCACAATGTTGACACGTGGAACATTCATAAAATGTGGGGTCAATGAATAATTACATGATAGGTGGCATGCTCACAAATTTTGGGATCAACAAATAGTTAAATTACACATGGCACATCCACATCAATAGGTTAGGCCACATGGTGCCTAAATGTAGGTTAAGTTTAATCTTAGGCACCTAGGTTGGACCTAAACATAGGCATTTAACTTAGGCTTAAATTAGGGCTAAACTTAGGCACCTACGTTAGGCTTAGACTTAAACCACACAGTAATTAATAAATGAAATCCTATTTCATTTAGTTTAACTTTTAAGGTTGAAATTTTTTTATTGGTTCATTCTAAATGGCTATTACATTTTCATGTTTATTGTGATCTCCAACAATCCTAGTGCACTCATTTATATAGTTTAAATTCATAGAATGGAAACCGAAGAATATGGGGTAAAAATTTTAGTTGTAACTTAAAGTAGATGTCACAACCTTAACCTTAGGCTCGTGACTAAAGCAAGGGCTTGTAAAGGTGCAAGCCAAAAATGAAACTCAAGAGTCACATTTCATGCTCCCAAGAATGTAGGAGGGTGTGCGGGAATGAACCCCCACACTCTTAAGTGAATTCCCACTGTGGGAGTTGGAGTTTTCAGAAGGCAATTGCAAGGGTCAAAACTCATTAGATTAAAAAAAATCTTATACCATTGGAAATATCTTGGAGTGTTAACGTCTAAAATGGGCTTGCATGACCCATTTGGGTACTTAAAACATAAGTTATGGCCAAAAGAAAGGTCGAGAGTCAAATTGCCAATTTGACTCCCAACCACTAAAAGTTGGGAATTTCCCTAATTTAGTTACATGCAGGTGGCGTGCCACATATCGTTGAAAAGCTCTCGATGAAATATACAATTTTTCTTTAAATGTCACTTCAATAGGAGGTCTACAAAAGAAATTATAAGCCTTCAAAGTCGTGAAAGTCCTAATTTTGGGAATTTCAAGACTCCCAACTTGAGAGTTTTAGGACAAAATGACATTTGGGTGCAAGCCTCGTTGTTAGGCATAGAGAATACTATAAAGGGGAAGGTGGTGGATTCTTCCAAGTCTAGGTTGTGGTGAATCTTGTGAGCACGTGTTTGCTCATGGTTCGTCCGTGCACCAAAAATGTTCGAACTACGTACTAACCAACTTGTTGTTTAGTTTGTGTAGGTCCGTGTGAATAATTGACATGCTTGTCACTCGTCCTAGTCCCCATCCCGGAGCTCCAGCACACCCTTCTTCCTTTGAAGTGTTACGAGTTAAAGAGCATACCCCAACTCCTTATCCTTCTACTATTTTCACCTTTGAACTCGTAGTTGAATCTATTAAGGAGTTTGGGGGTGCGTCAATAGACACACCTATCACTAAACATTTCACGATGAATCATTATAAATTTCTTGTCCATGGTTTGTTGCTTTTAGAATCTAAATTTTTTTTGTAGTCCTCCACTTAATGCATCCAAATCTATAAAAGCCACTCAAATTTAATGGAAAATGAGCAAGATATGCCCCTTCAAAATGAAGGGGATTATGTTTTGGTTTTTTTAATAAATGTTTGGTATGATTTGGAAGCTTAAGCTTTTCGACTATTGTGTTTTGGTATTTTCATTTTGAACAAGTTTTATAGATTTTGAGATAACACATCTAAAGCTTTTGAAATTGTTCAAAATGAATGAGAAATGAGCAAGATATTATTGTTGGAAGTAAGGGGGGTCTAGAGACAAAAATTGAAACTAACTGCCACTCTTTTTCATCCTATGTTTTATGCTTTGTTCTTTTGTTTTTGAAGTTCAAAAAACATTTGTAGCTTTTTATTTTGCGCTTCCAATGACATAAAAACATTCAATTTGGTTATAAAATCAAAGAAAACTTGAAAATGTTTGGTGATGGAATATCGTTTGGTGATAGGTGTGTCTACCCTAGTTGTAACCCAATTGTAATTAAATTACAACTTAAATAGTTGTAATCTAGTTATACAAGCTTGTTTAAGTTTAGTTAGGCCTAGACCTAAACTAATAATTACCTAGCCTAGGTTTAATTACTTACCTTAATTATTTATAGTAATTGTTCAACAATTATTTTCAATTGTATAGTTGTATAATTAAACAATTAAACATATTATCATCATTTATTAAATAATATGGTCATTATTATTTTTAAATTAGCAATTAAATGTAATCATCTAGTAAATAATTAATTATCAATGAATATTTTTAAAATTCCAAATTCACTATAAAATTTTATTAAAATCTCATTTATTTTCTAAAATTCAACTAATAATATTCAATAATAAATTTTTAATTATATATTAATTATATTAATTACAACAACAACATTAATAATATTATTATAGCAAATAGTTAAGCTAGGCTAGTTATTTGACTATTTTTATTAATATTTTTATCTAATATTTTGGAAATATTAAATGACCTAGTATAATAAATATAAAATAAAAATATATAGAATAAATATTTTACAGTATAATAGTGTTAAATAAAAATAATTTCTGGAATTATATGATAATTTATTGAATATATTTACTAATTATTCTTATCATTATTATAATTTAATCATAAATACATAAATAAATAATTCCATAAAACTGAAAAACATTATTGGAACTAATAATCAAAATTAGAATACAAATTTAAATTCTAAAAAATATTAATTATGTATCATTGCATGATATTTTGTAAACTAAAATTGAATTTCCATGGAAATAATAAATTATACATGTATTGAACATATTCCGAAAAACTATTAACTGTGTATCATTACTTGATATGTTGTAAACTAAAAGTGAAATTATATAGAAATAATAAATTATGCATGTATTGAACATACACATTATTAAGTTGATTTATATTTCAGATTTGTTTTAAATTTATTTTCAAAGTAAAGTGTAATATTTATATGCACAAAAAAATTCATCATACATAACCATTTATGTTTACAAAAACATTCACATGTACTTTAATAATTCATGAATTTTTATTGTAATTCTAAATATATAATAAGACGTCATATGTATAAAAATGAATAAACATTAGAGTTCCACAAAATTATTAATTATGTATCATTACTTATTTGTTGTAGATTAACATTTGATTTACAAAGAAATAATAAATTACATGTATTGAACATACATTATTACACACTCATATTTCAAAATTTCCTTCAATTTTATTTTGAAATTAAATTTCAGTATTTAGATGCACAAAAAATATATATACATCATACATAAGCATTCATTTACACAAATATAATTTACATTTAGTTTAATTTTTAATGAATTTTTATTGCAATTTAAAGAAAATATTGAGATATCATGTCTATAAAAAAGAATAAATATTATAGTTCCACAAAAATATTAATTATGTATCATTATTTGATATGTTGTAAATTAAAATCTATTCTAAATATAAATACTAATTAGGTGTATTGAGCATGCACATTAATACAAATTTATATTTCAGAATATCCTTAAACTTCCTTAAATCAAAGTTATTATGTATATGTACAAAACATATTTGCATTTTACAAAACCATTCATTTTATACAAAAAAAAGTTTACATGTAATTTAATCTATTAATGAATGTAAATAATTTTTTTTGCTTTATTTTATCATGTTGAAATTTCTTAAACCAAATTGCTTCATATAATGCTATTGATATCTTTGAAAACCTAACAATGAATAGGGGTGCATTGACTTGGGTTGAAATTTTTTGGAGCTACAATGCAAAGGTTATTGATTATTGAACCATTTTCTTAGAAAAAATTAATAAAATCATAAATAAAAAATTTATTTGAGTCCAAAGTGTATTTGGAAACTTGGAAAGTAGTCATTAAATTAGATTTAATAAAATTTACTTCATAATTCTCATACTTAAGGTGTGGAAGGTATTAAATTTTGAATGAATTTTGTTGTTAAAAATTCGAACAAATTACCAAAAAATGGGTTTCAAAGGGACATTGAGTTGAGTGTGTTCACACTTGGAGCCAACAACACATGTTACCTTATCTATTCATGAAGGAAGGTAGTTTGTTTTGTTTTGTCATAATGATATTTCCCAAACTACCATGTCTTGAATTATGCTATGGAATTTATCATCAAAAATATTTCAATGAATAAGGGTGCACTGACTTGGTGTAGAATGTTTAGAGTTACATTGTGGAATCTATTGATTATTGAACCATTTTTTCTTCAATTTTTTTGAAAAATCACGATTGAAAACTATATTGGAATTTGGGGGCATTCTTGGTATTGTTGGAAAGCCCTCACCAAGTTTGATGTAATAAAGTTGATTTTGTAAATTTGAAACCTAAAATGTGAACAATATTATTGAATTTTTGGTGGGTATTGTTGTTAGAAATTCAATGTAATTGCAAAAAATGTTTGGAAGGAAAATTCAATTGAATGCATTCAAACTTGGGCCAACGACATAGGGTACATATGTGTTTAATGAATTTTATCATAATTTTAAACAAATATTAAGATATCATGTGTATAAAAATGAATAAACATTAAATTTGCACAATATTATTAATTACGTATCATTATTTGATATGCTGTAATGATCTACATATAAATAATAAATTACATGTGTATTGAACATAAACATTAGTACTAACATATATTTTAGATTTTCTTTAAACTTTATTTTGAAATTAAAATTTAATATTTATATGCACAAAAAAATCATTTACAAAAAAAAATTTACATGTAATTTAATGTTATCATATTTTTAATAAATATTAAAATATTATATGTATAAATTTATAATTGCCTACTAGTTGTTTAACCTAGTTGAAAGAAATAGTTGCAAACAAGATTGTATTTCATCCATCCTTTAATACATTTTATACATTTTATCATCCAAAATAGTTGAACATTAGTCAATGTCTTGACTATGTGCCAACTAAAGAACCTTAGATGTCAAAAATGTTTCAAAAATGGCCCCTTAGTTGAAACATGCTTCGCATTGTTTACCAACATAGTTGGAAGTTCAACTTGGAAACATTGTTGATGCCAAGAATATTCGGCAAATGACCACCCAGTTGAAAAGTGTTTTCAACTATATCTGATATAGTAAATGAGTTAACTTAATTGGTAATTGCCATAATTTTATTTTAAAATTTAAAAAATTAGTTGAAACATAGTTGTAAATGTCATGTAGATGAAAACTTTTGGTTTAAAAAGGGGGTTTTTCTACTAGTGAGACTAGTATTTATCCCTTCTAGGTCACACGACGAAATACCTATGCAATATTACCTAGGGTCATCTGATCACATGTTTTGCCTTTCAAGAGTCTACTAGTGTAATCTTATTTTCAAATGCAATCGTCTTTGATGCACCAATTACACAAGCAAGAATTTACTTCACTTCTAACATATGTTCTTCTGGATGTTATGCGAACACATCTTCACTCATGTGCAAGTCCAACAACAAGGGCTTGGTTATTAACTCATCCTAACACCCCTTCATTTTGTTTATCCTACACCCATTTCCTTATAACACTTTGTATTCTTTTCGGTATACCACATTCTACAATCGCACGTCTTTCACGATGCTAATATGGTCATACCATTGATGATTTACACATGTAGGGTAATGTCGTGGGAGCAAGGAGTTACCCAAAGGTAATGCCCACAACCCATTTTCAAGATGAAAAAAAGTACTCGAGTGGATGAAAGATGAAACCTCATGATGAAGAGGTAGGAGAGCCCGTCAAACAGGATGATTCGACCCTGAGCAATTTATAATTTCACTCCCAATTTGTGGGAGGGAAATTCCTATTTGTAAAGCCCTCCATTATTAATGTACTTATTTTGGGCCAGGACATTACAATCTTAATTCAGATGTTGAAACAAAATCTTAAATGAGATTCCAAAAGGTTTTAGGATTTACAACATCGTTGTGTTTAGTCACCACATTCGCATGTAGTACATAAGGAGAAACATTTGGTGGCAACAGAATAATAAACATTTGCATATATAGTAAATCCTTTTTATAATCACATGCATTTTAATCACATTCTTGTTTGTGTCACACATTTTTTTGGTAACCATCTGTTTTGCTAAAAAATATCATTTTTTTAGTCATTATCACATTTGTTAGTAGCACAAAACATTTGCAAAGTTTTTTTTAATATAAAAGTGATTATAATGGGGAAATCTAAGGTAAATATTACAGTTTTGTAAATTGTACTTCCCTTTGGCAATATTAGTGTTGTTTTGTGTTCAAATTGTGCAAACTAACAACAATGAATCCAATTGAAAAGAAAATAAATAAATAACAACTTTTTATACCAAATAAGCAAAAAAATGCAAACTTGCCAAGAAAGCAAGAAATTTTAATTAAAAGAACATAATTGACAAGATACACAAGGAGCTCAAACTCAATATAGATCATCACATTAAAACAAGAAAAAATCACAACATTTTCAAATTTAATAATGTATAATAGAGCTTAGAATAACTGACATAATAAATTTAAACAATTAGCAATTTTATTCAAGCATAAAAAGACTATTTTGCAAGATTTTTTTCTTATAGTCCCAATCTTGTTAGGGTTTATATGGAATGTGATTATAAATGTTTGAATCACAATTTAGTAGTGTCATAAAAAAAAATGGTCACCAAGGGTGTGATCATAAAGGGGGTTTATTATAACAAATGAAGATAAGCAAAAAAAAATCTAGAACACAAAAAAGGTGTAGAACATGAACAAACCACTTCATCATTAGATTGTGAAAATATTTATGTTTTTGATTTATATTGGCCGATTATTATTTATTTTTCATCACCAATCAGGTAAGTTTTTTATTAATATGAATTTGAACCACACAGGTTGTCAATATTGAAATTTTAAAAAAAACAAAAAATACAACCATCAATTAAAAATTTCACGACCAAAATAAAAACCCCAATTATTGATTTAATTGATTATTTTGTCGTAACCCTAACATTGGGTTCGTGATTAAATGTGGAGTGCAAAAGCCCATGAAGACAAGAAATTGTGTTTGGGTGTGAAACATACTCTCACAAATGAGGGAAAGTGCAAGGGATGAAGCCCAATGACTCCCAAGTGCACTCCCTCTTTGGGGGTTGCATTCATGTAAAAGTCGCAAATGATAAAAGCCTTGGTTGGAAAGGCATACAAGCACCAAATTGGGCCCCTAAGATACCATTAAAAAGTTCTTGAAGTGTAAATGCTTAAAGTGTTTTTGCATTGTTCATTTAGACTTGATTTGCATGAATTATGATTAAAAGAAGGGCCAAGAGTCAAATTGGGAATTTGGCTCCCAACGATAAACCCTTTAAAATCAGGGGTCAAATGAGCTTCGATTGGGGCGTGGAATGTGCCCCAACTTCATAACATTTTTAATTTTTTTTCTGTTGTTTTGTTTTGGGACCCACATTTGGGTCTCTTAAGGAGTTTGGGGGCATGTCATATTTTGTTGAATAACCACATGTTATGCATAAAGGTTGATTATTAAATAACCAATTCGAGAATTATTATTTTTTCTAGTAAGGGTAGGTTTTTGGGCTTTGGCGAGGTGGGGGGGTTGGGTGATTTATTTTCAAAAATCAAGTTACATAATGATGTGCAAGTGGTATATATTTATAAATTGCATTTACAAATTATTGGACCATAATGTGTTTGTTGATCTCAAAATGTTTGTCTCTTGTATCCAAAAAAATCCAACACATCTTGGAGTTCAACCATGCACATCAAATAATGAAGGGAATGAAACATGATTTGCTATAGGAAATTGATCAAGGTTTCATTTCTATTCTCTCCATTTTTCACAACAACACAACCAAATAGAAAATTTTCAATTCAAATCCTCAAATGTAACATTACAAGTTTGGGTAGGGAAACATGGTAAGACATGGAAACACACAAAATAAGAAAGGCTTACATTTCCCATTGCCAAAAAGCCTTTTGTCAAAAAATACAACATCAAAGAATAAAAAGGAGGATTTCAAAACTTGTGATTCCAGTGGCTAATCATTTAATCTTAATATCTATGTAATCCAATGATGTCAAATGTGTTTTAGATTTTATATATCCCTTTGAAAAACTAGAAAATAGGATTCCAAGAAAAAATATTAATGACAAAAAAAATGCTTTCATGCATAATTTTTTAGCTTTGAAAATTGTAAGAAACATTTTTGGTCATTATGACCTTGTGGAAAGCAACCTTCAAGGAATTGGGCTGTTAGAAATAGTTTCATACATAATGGAATCCAATAAGGAAAAGAAGTAAGACCTCCGTCATCATAACTCCCATCTATCCATTATTCTTAATGAAACAAACAACTTATTTTCAAGTATTTGCAATAGGTGCTAGCATGCATATTGATAAGTAATGTAGCCTTAAAAATGTACCTTCTTAGTTATGTCCATATTGGTGCAAAATTCAAATTAAAAAACAAAAACCATGGCTATGCATATATGTTCAACATAAAACATGACTGAGAGAACATAAGATCAAATACAATTTAAATTACACATTTGCATCAATAAAATAGTGTTGGATTTATTTGGTAAGATCTATCAAATTTAAGTCATTGTTAATTTCCATCTATTTTTCTTTAAGTGCTAAGATTTCAACCTCCACCATTAAACTTGAAAATTACATTAATGGTTTTTTAGTTTTTGAGTTGTTATTAGGTTGTTTTCACATATTATAAATTCTACTCATGATGTTTCACTTCAAATGGAAGTGGCAAATTTGTGGCACGCAAAAGAATCAAAAGCAAATGTTGGCATTCAGTCATTTACAAAGTATGCAACTTTAAAAGATTGGGATGAATTTCAATATTTCCTTATTCCATGCACCAACCTAGTTTGTATGAATTACAATGTGTTGTTTTAGAAACATTTAAAAATGAACTTAAATCAAGTGTTCATTATTCAAACCACCTTTTCTTTGCCCTAAACAATCAAACTAGGAAATGCAGCCATTGCTATGCTTGTTCATGTAATGTTGATATTTTGTATTTTAAGGCAAAATTTTGGATATTCATGTTTTTATTGTTCTTTTTTTGATTTATTGTTTGATTATATATAGTATGTTGCACTTCAAAAGGAAGTGGCACATCTATGGCACACAGAGGAATAAGAGGTAAATGTCACCAACATCATTTGTGAGGAATGAAACTTCAAAAAATTAGGATTTTAACTTCAGTGCATCCTTGCCCTACTAGTGGAAGTGATCCCAATCATTAACCATTTCACTCAAATAATTTTGAGTGGAATGCACCTATCCCACTATAGTGGTTAATGGTGGTGGTTTTGGATAATCTTAGTGATCGGGGTCCTATGGCAAAGTACACATCATTGCACAACCACCATGCATGCCCAAACCACTAGTTATAAAAAACCATTATCTAGAATTTAAATGAGTGGAATGGTCAATTTGGCATTTCCATTCCCCCCTTGTTGATATTTTGGTTTGATGTTTAACATATTACTATTTTCACATTTTAATTCCATAGATTGATTTACATTAGTTATCATTTATCATGGTAGGGTGCAATAAGGGCCATGTTCAGTACTGAGTGGCTGAGATTAATGATGATTGTATCCTAAATAAGACATTATTAGTGACTTTGGAGGTCAATCCTATAGAACTATTCCATGCACCAACCTAATGTAATATGTGTTGCAAGGTGTTGTTAAACATATGGAAATGAATGCAAATCTTATTATTTTGACACAAATGACATACAAGTGATGCTAAGTGTATGTATGAAGAATTACCCCATACATATGTGGGATGCAAATGTTCATTACCTCTAGACTCCAAATGCCAATTGAAAAAGTTCAAATATGTGTGTCATTCATGGAAAGGTATGGGATCTCGGAGCTTTAAGGTGAATGCCATTAGCATGTTTCATGGAATTGCAATTATAGATGATGTAACCAAATTGTTCAATGGGAATTGTTAACTTATTACAAATTGTGCACACTCACATGTACGCATAACACTATAAAATTTTGAGTTCATAAGACTAGAATTTCATCCCGAGATTCAATATATAGTGTTTTGTTGTGGGAAGTTTTCAAACATCATGTTATATGTTGTGATTGATAGGGGTTCAAAGGAGTAACACATGAGGCGAAGGAAAAGGTGAAATGTGCAAGTGTGAATATCAAAGGTACCATCTGATTTGAAAGGTCCATGGTGCATGTTTAAACATGTTTTTAACAAATTTCAGAATACAAGGCTAACGTATATGACAAGTATAGTTTATGGCATTAAAACTAGGTGTAAGTGATTTGACCTTAATGATGCAAGCCCAAATGATGCACAAACCTTAAACCTTAATGAAATAAACTTGGTTTAAGTGACGTAAACCTCAAATAAACTTAGTGAAACGTGCATGATTAACACAAGCCCAAATGACATAGACATGAGTGACATATGTTAAATGACACATGTGAGGTTTTATTGGCATACGTTTAGTGACATATAACATTGGTCAAACCCAAATGGAAATATAAACTTGAGTGACATAGGTGGAATGAGATAGGCCTTATTGGCATAGGCCATAATGACATATTACACTAAGCCCAAGTGTAGTAAGAAACCCATGTGGCATAGGCACCAATTATGTATTACACTTTAGTGACATAGGTTGAATGACACATGTCGTATTGATATAGCTTAGTGATAAAAGATGAATGAAAGAAGACCTAATGATATAGACCTAGGTCCTAGTGATAGAGGTATAGTATTACTTGTTTTAGTGTTATGGAGTGCCTTTTCATGTTGTACATTTTCAATTTGTAGATGTTTTTGAGTACTCAAAGCTTACTATTTTGAAATGTGATGTACTTTTTAGGTTTGATTTTTCACCACATACAAATGTGTGAAATCCAACTTTCTTGCTACCATGGAGGTGTTGAATGCACGTGTCAACTTAAATGCACTTGAAGATCAAGACATGTATGTTTGAACAACTTTCCAAACCATTGAAAATGGATGGGATTCAAATTTCTTTGTTAAATGTAGCTTGTTTGACTTTTATGCAAAATGTGGCTACAAGAAATTGTGGCAAAATGATTACCCATTTTTTTTGGTTCAAAAAATAATCTTTGGATGAGGATATATATAAAACATTATTTTCATTATTTCTAGCTCTAATTTTGAAGGCAAAATGGACTATTTACTTCCATTATGTGTACATGAAAGATAATGTGCTTAAAAAAGATATGAAACAAAAATCTTGCAAAGTTTTCAACCTTTTGCAAGTTAATTACAAATGATTAAACATTGTTGTTTTCCTACATTTCTTGAGGTGCCAAGTTTTGTTCCTTTGAGTTCTAATGTAATTTTTAGGTCTAATTTATCACCATGTATAGTGTATGCATCCCAACATTGTTGTTCTTATGGCGGATAATGTTGAATACATGTTTTCACATAAATGCATTAGTTCAAGATCAAGACAAGTATGTTTGTGAAGAAACTTGATAATTTTGGATAAGATTCATGTGTATTTGTTGCAAGTAGCGTGATTGACCTATATGCAAATTTTCACTATTGGAGGACTCCAAATACCAAGAGAGAAAGTGAACATGTATGCGGGCTGTTCATGCCCAATTATGGGAATTGATAGCTTTGGGATGCACACCATTAACTACTTCATAGAGCTACAAATATTATCCAACTTGGGTGTTGTATGTTGCAAATTATTATCTTATTGTTGCACTCCCACAAATAATACAAAGTTGTTAGGACAAAAGGTGAATTTTCATCCCAAGTAACTGGGTATGACCTATTTTGTTGTGGGCAATCATGAAACATCATTGTATTGTGATTGATAGGAGCTTGAAGGAGGTGTACATGAGGTGGAAGATAGGACAAGGATGTGCAAAAACCAGTAACATAAATACCTTTTTTCAAACTTTCATGTGCATGTTTTATGGTTTCAACAAACTTCAAAATACAATCATTATGGTAGATAATTTAGGCATAAACTAATAGTAAGTCCAAGTGATACAAGCCCTAATGACCATGAACACGTTTTAAATGACATAAAACTAAATGAAATAGGCTCAACTCACATAAACCCTAGTGACATATAGAAGCCCTAATGACATTTACATCAAACCCAAATGATAATAACCTTAGTGATATTATAAACTTGAGTGACATAGGCTAAGTGACACAAGCCTTAGTGACATGTGTCCTAGTGACACAATACACCAAGCTTGAATTGAAACAAACCTTAGTGACATAGGCCTTCATGGCATAGTGATTAATGACATATGATTCTTTAGTGACATAGGCCATAGTGATAAACCCAAGTCCTAATGAATGACATAGGCCACACTAATGATATTATGTGACATGTGTTGAGTGACATCGGCCACCAATGACATAAATGTTAATAAAACTAGCTTTAATGGCATAGATCTTAGTGATTGAATTGGTTGTAATGACATAGGTTTTTGGGCAAAATGTGGTGTATTTTACAAAGGTTATTATATAAACCATGATTGATTGAGGAGAACGAGGGGGAGGAGGAAGTAGTTCAAAGCAAAAGGGCCAAGAAAAATTAGCATCATGGCACCTTATTCCAAAAATGCATGTAAGCAACACATCACATCAAATTAACTCAAGTTATTAGGCCTTAATTATGACTTAGTGATCTACATAGGCCAAGTAGCAATATGAAATCAATGATATAATGTTTGGTGACTAGCTAAAGTAGATTGTTAGTTTAATGAAGGTGGTGTATGGACCACCTTGTTATGTGAATGACCATGCTTGAGTGAAAAAGAATAAAGTGACATGTGCCAAAATGACACAACTCTTAGGGATTCAAGCTTTGTGAATTCCAGTGTGATGTGTGATTATGATTAGACACAAGAAAAATGGTAATTAGAAGATTTGGATTATGGTAAATTTTTATATAAATGATTTCCAAGTCACTAATAGATGTAATGACATGGAATATGATGATCAATCCCACCACCCAATTATAGTGAGCTTAACCACTAGTATTGCACATTACAATGATGAATGTTAGTGCAAACCAATATTTAGAATTAAAGTGTGAAATTAATATGTTAATTTAGCAAATTGGAAAAATCATTAATAGAAGTTGTGATTAGTCATGCGTGTAATATGGTGTGCTACACATTGAAACTTTTTGGAATCACTAACATGGTTAATCATTAGAAAATCACTATGGACCCATGACATAAAGATTGTGTATCCATTTGCTATATTCCCTATGTGGGAGTGAATGCATTGCAGCCCATGATATGTTTCGAGATACCATTGCAACTATGCATCAAAGAATGGAACTCATGTATAGAGACATGTTTCTCACCTTTTCCCCCACCACACACGAAAACAGGTGGATATTGTCATCACTAGAGATAATTTTTGAACCTTAGTGGATGTTGTCATTGTTAGTCTGATTTGTACAAATTTGTTGTAACTTGTTTTGACAATGAAAACGCATGCATCAACAGTTGCCACTCAAGACAAAGCATGATCCTACATAAAATGAACACCACGAAATGATTTCATTTACCTTGCCATAGAAACTTTTGATTGTTTTCATCCTCGTTTTGATTCCTTTCTAAATTCTTATGTACATGCCAATAAAACTCACCATTAGTAGAACTCCTTGGTACCTTCGATGTTTATATTTCATTATAACCCACAAATGTCGATAGTTTTATAACGTGCACAAACCATCATGATTCTTTAGCGGGCTGCCTTGTTTAATCATAATTTTTCATCTTTTCCACACATACCAATTAGAGCACCTCCATCACTAGCTGATTTGTGGCAGAAGATGCCCTTTTACCATTATGTCTTCCACTTATCACTACTATGTTAATGGTCTTGGTTTTCCTTTTGCATGTTTACATTTTTTTTGAAATGCCTTGAACTTTTTGTGGATGGATTTCCATCCTTGTTTATATATATATACATGGTATTATATTTAGTTAATTTGTAATGAACTTTTCCTTCCTTAATCCCCTTTGTTACGTATTTGGGAACTAATTGTGTGATTTTATAAGCAATTATTTTGAGTTTTGGGCACACACTTAAAACATATTCTTAAAATACACATAGGGTAAGGATTAATGTTGGGCATGTATCCACTTTGGCAAATAAGAATTGTTGTTTTGAATTCCAACCAGTAGAAACACTACACCAAAATGTGTTCTAGTTCATTATGGGTTTCACTAAATTTTGAGTGAATTTGGACATTTTTATAATGGTGAAACTAATCAACCCCCTAGTGAATGGGGACCAATTACTACGAATAGTGAACTAGTTCACTAGTACCTAGTGAAATATAAATTTACCAAGCCATTTCACTTGCTAAATAATTAATTAAGTAGCATAGAAATCAATTAAATTTAAATTATTTAATATTTAATGTAATATTTAATATTATTGATATTTTCATGATTTTTAGCCTATGAATTATTGACATGTGTCACTACCTATGCTAGGTTAAAAACCTACCTTAGGTATATAGATTATGTAATCAACCTAAATAGGTAGCTACTCTAAGGAACCACATAGGAAAATATTCGATCAACTCACCATTATTGACCACAAACACACCATTTGTGAAGTTTAATCCCTTGACCTCTAAAGTGGAGGCAAACACCCTTACCATCAAACCATCACACTTATTGTCATAATGTATTACATTGCATTTTATTTATCAAATATTTCATTTTAAACATTACAAAAATATAAAATTTGAAAATTCATATGTTATTGAAATTTTGCCCAAATAAAATGATTAATGTTTAATTTAAATTTCTTTTCAATAATGTACATAATTACATTTATTTCCTTTTGAAAGTGCGAAATCATTTGAACAATGTTTTTTTGAATAACACTATTCAATAACATTTCAATGACCATTCATTTTTTTTTAAATGTTTAATAAATGGATAAATTTTTTGTTAATATAATATACTATTTATGTTATGTTACTTTTAACTATTATAAGGCTACTTTCCATTGTTTTAAGTTATTTCACCCTACATTATTTATGATTATTTATGGTTATTATCAAATTTTTGACTATTTGAAATTATTCCACCCTAGGCCATTTTCAATTAAATTAAATTATTTTTGTTGTTTTATGTTACTTTTGACTATTTTAGGCTATTTCACCTTAGGCTATTTTTTATTATTGTAAGTTATTTTTGGTTATTATAGGTTATTTGTGGTTATTATAAGTTTTTTTTGTTATTATAAACTATTTCATCTTAGGCTATTTTTGGTTATGTGTGGTTATTTCACCTTATGCTATTATTGGTTGTCCTATGTTATATTACATATTTTATTGGTGCTTATTATTGGTTATTCTATTAATGGCTATTGGTAACTATTCTATTGTGGCTATTAATGACTATTTTATTAATGACTATCAATGGCTATTGGTGGTTATTCTATTAGTGGCTACTGGTGGTTATTATATTGGTGGTTATTTTTTGTTATTTTAAGTTATATTACGACTATTGGTGGCTATTATATTATAAACTATTATCAGATATTTTAGGTTATATTATCATAGGTTATTGGTAACTATTTTATTGTAGGTTATTTTAAATTATTTTTCATAGGCTATTATTGGTTATTGAAGGTTATTTTACTTTAGGTTATTATATTATATTTTAGATAATTTTAAATGTTTATACTTAAAATAAAATAACTTAAGGTGTAACTTAAGGTTAATTAAATAATTTAATTTAAAATAACTTAAAGTAAAAAACCTATAATAAGTTAGTTATGATACTTTAATTAAGGTAGAATAATGTATAATAATTTTAAGGTATAAATTAGAATAATTAAAGTAATTTAAAATAATATAAATATATCATAAAGTAGTATATGATATTTAAAAACAAGAACATAAAAATAAACCTATTTACCATAGTATGGTGAATTATGTTAACTAGTAGTGAAACATGATGTTTACATAGTGATATTATAGTGAAATAACTTTAACCAAGGTGAAATCACTAAAGTGTAGTGAACTTATTTCACTTTTAAGGTTTAATAGTGATTTAGGTTAATGTATTACACCCCATTTTTGTACTATTGAAACCAAAGGGGGATGATGTTTGATTTTTGGAATTGGAAGAGAAACTTGGTTTATATTCTTAAAGAATCAAAATCGGAACCAACTACCTAGTTCATTTTAAGTATGGGACCAAAAATGTTTTTAAAGGAAAAAATGATTTTGAAAAAAAATAACTATAATGTAGGATTAACTAGTAGTTAGTCACTGGTTTTGGATACGTGAAATGAAAATTGTGCGGATTTAGCTACTAGACCTAAAAATAATAAAAGAACACACATAGTAACAAACCATAAGCTAATTTCGTTATTAACAAGAACCAAATTGGACTAAGACTAATTTTCAGAACTAAAATTAATTTTTTTTTCTTTAGGAATCAGGTGTAGATTGAGATTCTTGAATTTTTTTTCATGTGGAACTTGAATTCAAATAGTTTTGTTTTTCTATTTTTAATTGAAATTATAGGTTCTTCATAAAAGTAAAGAATTGTGAAACGTTGGGAAGGACTAAAAATGGGCCATTCTAGGAATGAATGTCCAATGCAAGGCAAAAGTCGACCACATCACCCAAAACAATCCCCTTCAAGGTCCTTACTAATGTTGGCCAAATGTTTGAAAAGAATTCAAACATGAATCCAGCTACTAGTTGGATATGCATGTAACTATATTCAGAAAAAAAAATTCAATATCCAGTAAAGGCCATTTAAACAATGATTGGTAACTATGTATATTTAGATGTTAGGCATTGTTATTGGTATTCATATTCGCATGCTAATGTTATTAGGGGCCTAGACATGGATAGTGAGGTTATGCATATGCATATCCAATAGTTAGAATTTAAGATTTAAATTTGGAGCTTATGTTAGGATTTATATTTTTAATTTCTTTTTGTGCTTTTTTCGAAGCAACATTGAAACTTGAGTGTGTTTTGTCCTTGTCACAAACTTTCTCATCAATGGAGTGTTGATGCATTTACAACTTTCAATGGTGTTTGAAGTAGTTTGAAATCTCGAAAATCTCTAGCTTGAGTTATATTAATTTATGAGAAAAAACTATATGCACATTGTTCTTTCTCATTTCTACATTTATGTTATCACTCTTCACATCATGTTTATACTTAAGCACTCTTCATATTGTGTTCATGCATTTATGCATTACTTGCATCATATTTATGCATGTTTAGCTTTCTTCAAGTGCTTATGCAACAACTTTTAATGATTTTGATAATTTTAGTCTTTCAATTGTAATTTTTAATGATATTGGTCTTTTAGTTCTCAATCATTTTCAATTTCTATTATGCATGGTAACATTTCAGATGTTGAGATTGTGCACATGCAAGTTATTATAATTCATTCTTTTGCTATTGGAATTCATTTTGTAATTTCATTAAAATTGAGGTTATGCAACTTGCAACTATACAAGTTAAAGTTCAAGCTTGAGAGTCACATAGTTGAAACTTGATTTGCTAGGGTTTTTTTTTTTGCTATTGACAACATACATGTGGACGTTGAAAACCTGCAAATGTTGCAATGTATTATTTGTAGAAAAAAATAAACATGTGTTAATGATTTGTGCCAACAAGCTACATTACAAAAAGGTCTTATCAAATACAACAAGCTTAATGAGATCACTCATATGGAGACTCACATTGAATATGCACATCCAAGGTTGCTTGCTTAGAGAAAATTGGTCATTGTTGAGAAAATTGCTAAGGCAAATCATAGTTGACAATTAAAGAAAAAGTGGTTTGGGCCAACTAGGTGTGTAATCATGGTGTTTTTGGGTACCATAAATCTTTACAGAAAATATGATGAAGCACATGATAACAATTTCTTGAAAATCTAGTGTTGTATAGTTGTGTGGGGTACAGTGCCCTCTCCACTTGTGAAAATATTTGGTTGCAGGGTTTGTTTTACAACAGTGTTCATTTGTTGCTTTGGTTTGGTGGAATAAATGTTCTTGCAATGGTCACAAAAACCATGGATTTGCATGTGTTGTTGTATTTTATTGAAACAACAACTATGTTAGCAAGTTTTGATCTTTAAATGTCTAGAGGTAGCATGGATACATTTGCCTTAATAATTGATTATTTCAATGATCTTTGGACCCCTATGCATGCTACTATTGGTTTATTTGACGTTCATGAGACCACATGGCTTTCCATGGCTAAACAATTGTGTACTTTAATTGAAAAGTATGATTTGATGCATCGTGTGATTACTTTTGTGAAACATTAAGGTAGCAACCTAATGTCTATGGTGATAGCACTATGTTCCATTATTAATAGTCACCTTTTAAAACTTTAGCAAGTTTATGAAGGTATGTGGTTTGGTCAAATTATGTCTAAAACTTACTAATATGTTAAAAATGGTGAGAAGGTGATTGCAAGTTTGAAACATGTCAATGTGAAAGTTGCCCAAAGTAATTTACAAAAGATAATCACATGGACAAAAATTGGAAAAGGGAAAGCAAGAATGGGAGAAGGCATGTGTTGAAAGGGAGTTGTAACCTGAGAAAATCAAGACCCCAATGAAAACCAAATTTACTAGTAAGGTGTTTATTTTTGACAAGGCCTTGAAATTCAAAGAGGCCATTTTTTGTGTTATGGGTGACAAAGGACAATTAGTTTGCATCAAAAAGTTCCTAAAACTGAAGTATGGGCAATTGCAAAAGCATTCACAAGTGTTTTGAATCGTGTTGTCACTACATGTGATGAATTGGTCACATGGTCACTAGTTATTATTTGATGCTTTCATTACATCCATTAATGACACTAACTTTGGAAATTGAAATAGGACATGCTACTAATGTTTTTAATGCTTTTGATGTTAGGTCTTCATCTTTCAAAATAACATGTAGGTTGAATTTGTTAAGGTGATCAAATTTTTTTCGCAATTTTGAAAGTTTACAATTTACATTAGGTTCACAACATGTTCGCCATTATGCTTGATCCTCATTTCAAATCTGTGTGGGTTGTAGAAAATTAACGAGACGTGAGGATTATATTCCTATTACTTATGAATTTGATGTAAATGTGATAATCCTTCTTTTAATGTCAGTCTTTGAAATATTAAACCATATTATCCAAACATGTGTAGCAATAGTTGTTGGATTTAATGATTTTATTGAAGAAGACTGTAACATCTTTGGTGTTGGCACATCTATGGAAAAGTTCAAGTGTGCAATTATTATTTGGGAATTATCTTTGTTCAAGAGGTTATCCATAATTATTACATGTGATGATCCCCTAGCTTTATGATGGATTCACAAAAGTCAGTTCCCAAATGTTGGCTTCCTTGTTAAACAAATCTTGGGAATTTTGAAGTCACATATTGAAATTAAATGTGTGTTCAGTTTTGTTGGTGTGTAGATAGTTTTAAAACATTGCAAGATTTGACAAATTTTATGAAAATTGAAAATGTATTTGTTGAAAAAAATTATGTTTATTGTTAGATAATGATTAGGTTTGGGAAGGTGAGAACACAAATATTTTTGTTACTTTTTTTATTCTTCTTTAAAAGTGTTAAAATTTCAAATTTGAATGACAATTTGCATTTGAAAGAACTTAATCTTCGTGTTCGTGTAGGTTTTACTTGTGAAGTTCATCAACAATAAGGATGATGACTTTTGGTTGTGATATGTGGGGTTGGATGCTTTGTTATTTTATATGGAAAATATGTGGGTTGTGGTTGGGGTTGGAAAAGACAATAAACTTGTATTACATTTGGCAGAGTTCTTTAAAAAACTTGCGGTTCAACTCTATCACAAGTTATTGATTTTGTAAAAAAATATGTTTTTATAAGGCAAATGTGTGATTGCAAATTTTTTTTTCAAACATCCAATTTTTTTCCCTAACCTTTGTACAAATCTGGTAAATAATTTGAATTTGAATTTGAAAAACAACAAATTCATATTTGCCAAATAAAGATGAATATCTATCTATCATACAAATATTTTTTTAATTAAAAAAAATTCCATATTGATAACGTTGACAAAGCTTCAAAATGTCATTTTTAAACAACACTGGTCTTTACCCAACATTAAAGAATTCAGAGAATTGTTATTAGTTGTGATTCATTTGAGAAGGAAAAGGAGGCACCTAACATGGAAAGCTTTTCATTTTATATTATGCCTAAGGTTCTTGAAAATGAAAAACTTTTCGCATAAGGCGCCTACTTTGTTGAAGCAAAATTTTCCTAATGATAAGGCACCTTACAAATTAACCTTTTTTTTCATTTTTGGGTTGTGGTGTAGATGGAATTTTTTTTTAGTGGATGGATACATCAGTGGCAAAAACAAAGAGTGTAGGAAAAAAATGGTGGCTACTACCACTATAATCAAAGTGCCCTTAGGCAACTCAATAAAACAACAAATATTTTTGACTAGCAGCTATGCATCATGCTCCATGTATATGATGTGGCTACATAATCTGAGATTCAATTACATTAAGGCTATGGATACAAGATGTCTCCTCAAAATCTGGTGACAAAGTCACTATGTTCATTGTTGCATTGTTCAACCTGCAACCTGAATTGCTCAAAATATCCAACACATGTGCAACCCCTATTCATATCATCAAACCAAGAGGCAAATCCAACTTCTTTATCCTTCATACCGACCCCGACCATTTGAACTGCTTACATCTGTCCATAAGTCATAACTAGTTTGATATGGAAAGTTCTTTAGTGTGAAGAACTTATGATAATACATAACAACAACAAGCTCCAAATGAGGATTCAAGTGGTTTGTGTAGCTTATTTTTCAAAAAAGATATTAAGCTAAAACAACATTCATTTTCAATAGAACCAAATACATGCAAGATCATGGCAATTTTTACCAATTTCAAATATTCTGGAAAAGAATGTATAGTTGTGATGCATGGATCACTCGCCAAAACCTTGTGATAGGATTTACAAGGATTGGGTTAGCCTTGTCCACTACAAAGGCCACAACCTTGTCATAGGATTTACAAGGATTGGGTTAGCCTTGTCCATTGCAAAGGCCATAACCTTGTGATAGGATTTACAAGGATTGGATTAGCCTTGTCCACTATAAAGGACACAACTTCAGCCATGGCTTAAGCAACATTAGACTTCATTGTCAACTTGAAAAAACCTTGTTGAACATCCAACTCCCATGCTAAAAAAATAGCAAGAACCATGGGAACATCCTTGAATTGTCCACAAGGATGTGGGGTGCAATAAAATCCCCTCAAAACCTCCAAATGTCAAAGGAATGTCATCTCTGCATTTGCTTGTAGCCAATATTGGGGGTAAATAACCCCATGGCATCCAAAACTATTTGCTTAGGAAACTGAGCATCCAACTCAGCAATCAATCCTGTTGTTGTTTCTGCTAATTAATAAACAAGACTAAATGTCAAACATAAGAAACCAAAGGCAAATGAAAAAACTAGGTTCATAGGTTTGCATCACAAAAACCAATTTTGCCACATATTGAATTCCCATTAATCAAGACAAAACCCTAAATACAACTATGGCATAAACCAATGATATGAACTTTTGCCATTTTCAACAAGGGTAAACATTTATGTCTACATTTAGCTTTCACTAGTTGCACTACATGTGCAAATGATGCTTATGTGACATGCAACATACCATTTGTTGATGGGCAAACTTCACCCCAATGTGCCTATGTCTTCTCACCATTGACAACAAATGCAAGATGCTCAATTCTAGTTGTGTTATAGTTTGTTACCCATTTCATATGAATTTGGGTATGGTCATTTTGTAACAACCCTTGGAAATATTAGAATTCATCACCATAGAAAGAAAAGGTGGTGTCACAATAAAGACTATATAATTGTCCTTAGTAGTCGTTCATTGCAACTATGAAATCACAAATGAAAAGATCCCTCCTTTGAGCAAATTTCGGGAGGGACTTCATGGTTTCCATCAATGATAAGACACATGTAAATCCCAGTAACAATTGTATGTCACAAAATAGGCCCAAGTTTGCATGTCAATAAAATTATAGTCATAGATAAACACAAAAACAGATTAGACATTTGAAAAACTTTTATTTTCGCAATTTGCGATTTTTTTATTTTTTTATTGGGGAGGTACAATTAAGTAAAGAAGAAATCAGAATGAGAGTTTGCCAAGTATGAAGTTTGATGCAAAAAAAGGATGTTAAAACACATCCATTGATGCACCCCTAAATTCCTTAAGAGACCTAGATGTGGGTCCCAAAGTGAAACAACAGAAAAAAAAGAAAGTTGGGGCACGTTCTTTAATTCGCATCATTTTGGGGGTAGGAAAGCAAGCTGGAGCTTTGGGATGGGACTATGACAAACTCATAAGTGGGAGTTCAAAATGAGATTAACTTGCACAACGAAGAAAAAAGGGCGATTAATGCAAATTAAATGGAAGTGGTGTGGTGGATTAAGTAGGGACAACTTTAAACACAAACTTTACACAACCTACAACCTTTGGGAGGAGGCACCACTCCCTTCCCTATAGAATACTTTGTGTTTTTTTGTGGGGACTACATCCAAATGTCACTTTTCCTTGATACTCCCAAGTGGGAGTCCCAAAACTGGGACTCTTGTTGTCCCAAAACTTTGGATGCTCATATTTTTCTCAAATCAAGTCTATTTTGGAAATGTGAGGGCAATATCTTATAGCCCTCAAAAAGATCTTCCAATGATGTATATCACGCCCCAATCAAAGTTCATTTGACCCCTGCTTTCAGGGGGTTTGTGGTCAAGAGTCAAATTTCCAATTTGACTCCTACCCCTTTTTTTGATCGTAACTCATGCAAATCAAATTTAAATGACAATGCAAAAGGCATTTTAAACATCTATGCTTCAAGACCCTTTTAATGGTGTCTTGGGGGCCTAATTTGGTGCTTGTTTTCCTTTCCAACTAAGGTTCTGAACACTTGTAACTCTTGCACGATTGTAACTCCCAAAGTGGGAGTGCATTTGAGAGCCATTAGGCTCCATCCTTTGCACTTTCCCCCATTTGTGAGAGTGCGTTTCATTCCTAAACACACTCTTTTAGCCTCGTGGGCCTTTGCACTCCACATCTAGTCGCGAACTCAATGTTAAAGTTGCAACATCCATAGTGTCCATGCATTTCACCAAGATGATGTGCACTTTTGCAAATGGGAGGATTGTTTAGTCACATTGTTGCTCTCCAAACCCTAACGCCATCGCCAGTGGTGGTGTTTGAAGTTCATCATTGGGGCCATTTTGCAATCAACTCCAAGCCGCCATTGCTACACCATTGAACTCAAAGATGCATAGCCTTCGCCAAGTGCAATTGAACAATCTGTTTGTTTACTGGCTAATCTGTTTTTGTGGTTATCTATGAATATAATGTTATTGACATGCAAACTTGGGCCTACTTTGTGACATACATTTGCTAATTTCATTGCAACTCACTTCCAATTTTCAATTCTAAACTTGATCTACATAGGTTTGGTAACAATTTTAAAAATATTTAGATAGGTTTTTAAATCCAATCACCATTTAATGCTAAATCCCTCGTGAAATGCTAGCCAATGACACAACATTTGAAATTTGAATAAATTAAATCACTGAGATATATACATATGTATATAAAGTGTAGAGATACGTTGTTGGAACTTGAGCCTCCACACATTAGATACCAAAAAGGGCTCATTTGCAACAAGTCAAAGGTGGCCATGTGCACTACAAGCCGTTGTGGCCCACATTTTCACTGTTAAATTGTTGTGGTCTTTATGGCATGAGTAAACATGCCCATCAAGGTTTTGTACCCTTTGTAATTTGGAAAAGCCCACCAGAGGTGTCATGGTCTACACTCTAGAGTTTACGGCCACTCCCAATAATGACATTTTTCTCTTTGTGCATGCTAAATACATGTATACAATTGTGGCACGATGGATTTCCAGGAACTGTGTTTTTAATATCTATACACTAGCATCTGTTAAACGTATTGGGCTGTAAGCATGTGGGACATACCTAGTTTGGTTTCTAAAAAATTGAATCAACATTCCCTTTGTGAGCACTATTGACTTGGTGCTGCAAAAAACCCATCCAAAAACTTCTATTTTGGGAGGGAATACATATTTTGTGATGGACCAATTAAAAAGGCTCGGTACAGAAAATAAAAAAAGAAAAAATTTCACACACCAGTCTCCTGATCATATGTGCTACCCAGTTTAAAGAAAGGCTGGGTAAAACACATGCTGAAATAAAACTAGGTGAAATTTTTATGCTCCAAACTGTAGTTCTGAAGCCATTCCTCTGGCACCCTTCCCCTACACGTCAGGGTCTGTAGTCTGCACCTGCTGATTTGGTAGTAAATGGCAGGATTGGTCATCATGGCCACTTTAGTAATTTCCTAGCTCCTTACTCTAGTTTACAACCCACATAAAGCACTGGCAAATTGTTTTGGTGTATTTGGAGGGCATGTTATCAAGCAGAATCTGTTTTCTGCAAAAGGCAGGTTGTTTTGGAATGTGAAATGCCAGCTGGATTTTTTTCATTTCTTGGGGGAAAAAAAGAAAAAAGAAAAAAATCTGCCAGTGCTTTACACAGGGTAATGCCCTCAGAGCAGGGTGTTACACTACACTTATGATAGGTAGTGATCTACCCATGGATGGTTTACACTAGGGAATGCACTGTTGGGAGTGTATTCTGCCTCTAGTTTCTCACCAGGCTTCACCCTAGTCACTCACTGGGAGGCAGGCCACATTCTCTTGTACATATGTGCCAGCTAGTGGTCAACTATGATCACGTTACCAGGGTTGGTCTACCACCATAGTTAATTTTGGGGATGGTGAGCCTGATTGAAAACTTGGATGCTGGATTTGTTAGACTGCTTGCTGATTCCAAGGTGTTGGACACATTGGAGCTGGTTAGACATTGTTGGGGATATTGGAAATTTTTGCTATACACACATGATTGCAGGGTGCTGATTGTGGAAGATGCTTCCAAGTGTCTTGAGTTCAAGCAGAATAACTCATAAGTCTGGATCTACTTTTATCTGGGGCCCATGGTTGAATCTCTTCTATTCTGCCATTCCAGGGCTGTTGGAAATACATCGGTTGGTGGACATGCTGGACGCAGTTGTGTTGAAGTAAAGTGTTTAAAGACACTGTAATTCTTCAAGGTAGCTTGATGTTATACCCATACTTGTTGCACATATAGTTGCAACCAAGTGTTAGACATGTTTTTCTTCAAAGATCACATACTTAGTAGTGTGTTATACATGTTGCAAATAACCAGGTTTGTTGCATTCATAGTGTGCAAATACATGTTGCCTAAGTAGTGCAAACTTACTTGCATTTTTTTCCCACCTCAACAGCAGGATTTCAGGATATTTTTATTTTTATTGCCAAAGTGATAAAACCAAAAAAAAAAACAAAACAAAAATTGTCAAGAAGAGATGCGAATGATAAAGGTACTACGGTAATACATCTTGCACATAGTTTTGAACAAGTGTTGAACAAGTTTTTTTTCATTTTTTTTCCACCAAAGTCAGCATGCTTCATGAGTGTATTATACATCTTGCACATATAGTTGTGAAGAAGTGTGGCACATTGCTTTTGTTTTTTTTTTCCCTGTGTGTGAGCATACTTCATTAGTGTGTTATACATGTTGCACATGTGTAGTTGCGAACAAGTGTTAGACATCATGTTTTTCCTCAAAGTTAGCATACTTTATTATCCTGTTATACATCTTGCACATGGTCGTGTCCAGCAACAAGGAAGATTCAACTTTTAAGAACTTTCTCTACAATCCCATTAACCAGCTTGGCCTCCATCCATCCCTATATATCAACAGCATCTCCACACACTATCACCTTCATTTCATGTTCTTGAGTTGTGTGAATTTGAGCATATCAATCCAACAAGTTCACAAGAACTTCTTCAGCTTCTTTTCCAGCACCAGTAGGCTCACAACAGAATTCAGGAAACAATGGAGAATCATGGGTCAGGCATTTTCCTTTGTAGCTGCAGTTGCACAGCCCCCAACCTTGGCAGGATCGCAGACAAGTCTTGTTGCTGCTGCTGCACCAAGTGCAGCTTTGTCCATTGCTGATGTAATTTGGGTCATGAAGCTGTTTTTCTTAGTTCCCATCACTGTGGTGCCTTGTGTCACTTATTGAGTCAGCTTGTGGAGGTCGATTGCATCTCACTCCTCAAACTCTGGTAATCCAACGGCAGATTCATCAGCAGGAACTGAGTCTCCAGGTACAAAACCAACGACCATTTTGACTTGCTTTCTTCTTTCCTTGTTTTCTGCTGGATTTTGTTGTGCAAGCAAGCTTGCAATTGCTGTCAGAATTGGCAGGGCTCAATCACAACTTCCTCTTTACTGGAAACCCGCTGATTTCATAACAAGCCTTAGTTTCTATTCCTACATGATGTGCATTCAACCAAGGCCAAGTTATACAAAAATTCCTCTCATTTGCAAGGTTTTCCACCCTTAGTTTCATGTGGCCTTCAGGTTTCTTATGGTACCCTTGAGAAGATCTGGATGTGTTGATGGCAGGTAATGAAGGAGGAGGAATTTCAGGAGGCATGGGTGATATTGAACAGTTGCCACCGGAACGCATCCTGATCAACATTCCACTTCCAGGCACAAGCCCAACCAATGAAGGTTCCACAAATTCTACTGTCCTGACTGGCTCTATGGATTTCACTGCAGCAAATGACCAGATGGCTTGCTTTGCACTTTCTGTCTGAACTCAGGAATTACTGGTAATGCTTGGTTGCAGCAAATCACATGCTTAAAAAGTGGATACTTTTGCATCTTCTTCTTCCTGAGATCAGTACTTAAGGTATAAGTAGGAACTATTGGTGTTGCAGCATGATGGTGGTGTTCTTGCACAACTGCTTTGAATGTTGTCGACTGGTGAGTTTGATGGCCAGAACTTATGATACTTCGGGATTTGGCTACAACTCATATGGTGGTGGCCTTTGCAAGCATTTGGTTCCAATTAATGCAGTTGCAAGATATGGATTATTTACTTTTGGTACAAATCATTGTTTGTTTTTTCAATGTTCTGTTGGAACATCAGTAGTGAGCATCCCAAGAGGTATTTAACAATAAATGGTGACAATCTTATAAGAACTTGTCAATTGCAAAAAAAAAAATCATTTTATAGTTTGGGTGTGTCCAGCAGTCAGGAATAGACATGTAGTGAAACTGACCCAAAATATCTCTTTTTTGGTGATTAAAAAAAAACAGGGAATTTTACAACAAAATATTCTCTAAAAAAATTGCAGCAATACCAAGTTTCACACTAAAAAAGATAGTATTACAAATACTTTGGTTGAAATTGCAATGGGCGAGCACTGGGAAGAAAGGTTTAGATAAGTGTTGAGCGTGTAAGTGTCAATAGTTGTATATAAGGCATGTAAATCTCATGTAAGTGTAAATCATTTACATTTACATGAGATTTACATGGCCTTGTGAAAATAGTTTGGGAAGTGTTAGTGTACATATTATATATGTTTAATGCCCATACCTTCTTGCAAATTCATGTTAATTAGTTGTGAGTGCATCCTAAAGCTCAATTTTTGTTTTTTTTGCAATCGACCACTTTGATTGGCCCTTCATAAAAAAAATCATGATACATTGATACTCCCCAAACATTAACATTTTCTACCAATATGGATCAACTATGTGGTTGCTATTCCAAGGAATATTTTGAACACACATCTTGCTTTGCTTCATTGCTTGAGTAGAACTTTTATTCCTAAATTAGTTCATCACCATTTTTGGCTTAAGATTTTACAAGAGCTTTGGTATTTATTGGGATTCATATTAATTAATTTAGTTGTGGTGCATCGCAAAGTATTTGAATGTTTTGATGGTTGTTTTTTTGGCAATGGTCCTTTGAATGGCCAAAAATTTATGAAATCCTCCCTCCTCAAGTAGAAATCATATATATATATATATATATTAAAGCATATAAATGTATTTGTTTTACATTTGCATCATTTTACATGGCCACCTAAAATTATATAAATGTGTTTTTTTACACTTACAGTCCTTTACATGCAAAACACTAGTTTTAGATGTTGATGGAGTGTTTTGGGAATTGGTGCAGCACCAAATGTAAATTTGGTCCTTGAGGTGTAAGTCAATAATAAATATCATATTTTAAAATATTATTATTTCTCATTTAATTAAATTGGGTCCACCTTTTTTTAAATTTTGATAAAATGATATTTAATGATATCACACAAGGATGGGTTTGAGGCTTGTCTATTGTTGGTTGCACATGGTTGCACGGTGAAACATTCCTAATTTGATGGACACATTCTCCTTGTCTTTTTTCAAAAACAAAGAAAAAGTTCGATGGGTATGACGTTCACCTTTTGTTGAAAGGAGGTTAACGGTGGATGCACAAACCAACACTTTAAGCATCCAAACTATTAAGCATTAAGTTTAAGCCCTTTAGTTCAATACCTATCTAAGCATTTTGCCTTTTGGACTTTACTCTTCAATTTTTGTTCCTCATTTTCCCCTTAAAGATTGGTGCTTTTTGTTTAATAAAATTTAGAAACAATTCATCATTGTGCCTTCCATTAAGAAAAACTTCAGTTATATTTTAGTGATGTAGTTAGGCTTTTGATATAACATAAACCCATGTTAGATACGTTTTTCAGGCACTACCATGTTGGCACCTAAAGGAAACCCAACAGGTATCTTGAGAAAAAAATAAAAGTAAAAGTAAACAAATAAACAAATCAGCTGTGGTGATTTACTTATTAGAGCAATGCCCAAGTCCTTGTGTGCTATCCTACACAAAAAAGATTCTCAACACTACACCGATAGATAATCAACCTCCAGAAAAAAGGGGCAGGAAATGCCTATTAGTCAAGGCTACAAACCATAACTTTAAAGATACTTTCTGTGAAATCTCTCTTATATTTGTTTTATTCGGTTGTCTATCTAGAAGCCTGGGGCCCCAAGTTGTCACTTCCAATATAAATAATTATGTTCGGCATGTTGTGCAGTTTCTACAAGTTGCACACAGAAGTTGAGTGTTGTTAGACATGTTAGAATGGTATTGTAAACATGGACAATTTTCAATCCTTTGATCTTCATCTTACACTTGTTGCACAGAGAGTTGTTGTGTGACAAATGTGATCCTGAGTCCTTGACTGACCCCAGGGGCCCATCCACTAGGTACATCAATCCGTTTAAAAAATTCAACACTTTTCAACCCAACTATAACTGCATTCTTTCATAGCCTTTTCCTGGCCACAGTGAACCAGCACTCACCAGTGCACCATGAAGGATGAATGGTAAATGGTCTGGAAACAGTTTTCTGTTGGGTTCCAGTTCCCTAGCTAACCATAGTGGTTAACTCTTTTTTTAAAAAACCTACCTACTAACAACCCACAAGCAGGTTGCAAGTAGGTAGGTAGTAAATAAAGGCCTTACCTATGTATAAACCATTTACTTACCTAATAACTAGTTAACTATTTTCTTTCCTATCTACCTATATATGAGAGCTATTTCCTACAGAATTGGTTACCACCATGCAACCAAATATGAACTCCACAACTGAACAATAACAGGCAACCAGTGGACGGTGCACTGGTGGTTTCTAGTTCACTGTGGCCCTTGTGTGTATCTCCGGAACCTAAACCATCAGCTGAAATTCAAGTAGCCTACTTCCGAAAAGTCACCTTGGTCAAAATCCTTTTACAGAATATAGAATTTTCTTTTCTTTTTCCTGACTAATAAAATGAAGAGCATGACTTAACTTGACCACCCAGCTGATTCCCTGATCATGAGTAGACTGTGCTTCAATGGAACTGATGCACCCATGGTCTTCTTGTACGTTGAGCAGAAAATCATTGGAATAGAGAGCGAGTATTAGTATTTGGGGGAATATCATGCTTCCTATTAGTTCTCCCCTTTTAAATGACAATGTCTAATATGGGTTGCATTGTGGTGCTTCATTAGTCCCTCATCCCCCCTATTTTTTAGGGACTCTCCTGAGTTTGTAAGGTAGAGGGAGGCACCTTGCTATGAGTGATTTAGGGATGTTTTAAAAATTATACAATATGGTTGAAATTGTTATTTAAAAAATATGATTCGCTTGTTTAAGATGACTTATATTATAATTTATGATGACAATCTCTTTGTTTAGGCGCCCAAGTAAAGGCTTTAAAAACAAGTACTCAAAATTCTTAAAGGCTTTAAAAAATTTGGATCCAATTTCGTTCACAATGCTTATTCTGAAGATTCTAAATGCCTCTACCTTATCTTTGTGTTGGTCATGAAAACAAGCCACTATTTGTTTTTCAAATTTTCAGTCCCCCTTGTGGAATAGAGATGTGATGTTTTCCTTAAAAGGGCCAAATTTACAAGTGATGTTGCAAGTGATCACCAACCTACAACTCCCAAACCTCTCAATAAATATCTAAACCTTAAAGCCCAGACATCCAAGCTTCTCCTTAGAATTTCAGTAACAACAACTATTCCACCCCACATCTGAATGCACTCTCAACACTCAGATTGCACCAAAACCTTGCAATTTCAACCAAATTTTTTGGAACCATTATATTTATAATTCCTTATCTTGCAACCACATTAATTTGAACCAATTGTTTGCAAAGAGCCACCAACTAGTCAATTGTAGCCAAACTTGCAAAATCCAAACTATCATAAGTTATGGCCATCAAATTGACCAGCCTACAGCATTCAAAGTAGTTGTGAAAGAACACCTTCATGCTGTAGCACCAACACTTCTATTGATCTGAGTACTAATCTCAGGAAGCAAAACCCGTATCCACTTACAGCATGTGATTTGCTGTAGCCAAGCATTCCCAAACTAGCAAGCAATTCCTGAAGTCAGATAGAAAGTGCAAAGGAAGCCATCTGAAGCAACGTGTAATTTGCTGCAGCCAGATCAGTAGTATTTGTGGAACCTTCATTTGTTGAGCTCGTGGGAGATGGAATGTTAATCAGGATACCTTCTGGCGGCAACTGTTCAATATCACCCATGCCTGAAATTCCTCCTTCTCTAGCTGCCATCAACATATCCAGATCTTCTCAAGGGTACCATAAGAAACCTGGAGGCAATATGAATCTAAGGGGGGGCAAACCTCATAAAGGAGAGGAGTTTTTGCACAACATGGCCTTGGATACATCATACACATGTAGGAATAGAAACTGTAGGCTTGTTAGGAAATGAGCTAGCTACCAGTAATGGAAGCTACCAGGTTTGAGCCCCACTAATCCTGAAAACAATTGCAGGCTTGCTTGCACAACAAAATCTAGACACAAAACAAGGAAACAAGCTAGCTCAGAATGGTTATTGGCTTCATACCTGGAGACTGATCAGTTCCTGATGATGAAGAAGGCATGGGATTACCAAGATTTGGGGATTTAGATGCAATTGACCTCCACAAGGTGACTATAAATGGTGCAAACCACCATGGTGATGGCAACAAAGGAAAGCAGCAGCTTCAAGACCCAAATTATATCATCAACAGACAAAACACTTGATGCAGTAGTGAGTGTCTGTGATCCACTAAGGTGGGTGGCTTTGCAACTGCATCCATGAATGACAATGGACAACCCATTTCCCGTTGTTTCTGAATTCTGTTGCAAGCTGGATGGTGGGGGAAAATAAGCTGAAATTCCTGTGAACTTGTTGGATTGATCTGCTCAAATTGACACTACTCAAGAACAACAAATGCAGGTGATAGTATGGAGATTGTCTGCTTATTTATAAGAAAGGGACTTATTTACCAAGGTTGTTGTTTTAGAAGAGAGCAAAGAAAGTTCCTGAGAGCTGAATCTTCATTTTTGGTTGACACTTGAATGTGTGCAACATGTACGAAAAAATTAACATGTCCAACTTTATTCAAAACTATGTGCAAAATGTACAACAACACGCTAACAAAGTGTATTAACAAAAGACACATCTAACACTTGCTCACAACCTCTTATGTATAGCATGTATAAAACTAAAGGATAATGCTAACTTCTAGATATATCTATCTATATATATAAAGGTATACACTTTAATTTGACACAACTCTGTCCAACATGTCCACCAACTGATACATGTCCAACATCTGAAAAGGCAGAACAGATGACATTGGACCATTGGACCCAAGCCTCAAAGCAGATCAAGTCTTTTGGCATACTTTGCCTGAACTCAATGATCACTTGACCATGTTCAACAATAAACACTCTTCAATGATGTTTGTGAAACAATTCCAATACTTGACTGTAATCCCCATCTATGTCTAACCATATACAATGCTAACAGTGTCAAACAGCCCGCAATCAGCTAGTATCATGACACTCCAATGCTGGGAGTCATTGATAGGAACAATGAGTGTGTTACATCAGGTATGTCTCTTTACCAACTTTCTTTCCACAAAGGCCTCCAAGGAGGCCTTAGTAGGTCCATGTTCTGAGACATGTATATTGAGGTGTTGCCACATGAATGAATTGGCAATGACACACTCTTCAAAAGCAATTTGAGGGCCATGTGTTGGTAGTAAGCAAAAAACTAGTGCATTAATTCATCATTGACCATGCCATGCTCAATTGTCAAAGGTGTCAAAGCTGACATCCCCAAAGCATTCTCAAGAGGAGTACCCTGGAAGAAGACAACTTCCCTGTTGAAACTGTTATGCAAATCATTCCTTGACATGCCCATCACCACACAAATCAATGCCAAATGAAAGATTGAGCATAAACTTGCAACTATTAGCAAAGAGCTGTGGATCACACTAGCAATGGTGATTAGGTAGGTACTCATAATAATTCCCACATCTTCAAATCCAACCTGCCAATCATACATATAGCTCATGCTTAACATTTATTGCTTATGATTCAAGCATGCAAGTGAAGGAGTTGAAAACAATCCATATTGGTAGGTCAAGCAGTACCCTTCACATTCGGCATATTTTTGGGGTATGGATGTCTTCTCCACCCCCATTTGCATATGGTCAACAACATTCTGCCATTCAGGTGTATATGGATTCCTGTTAGACGCACACCCTATTTGCTGCATCCCACCCTTTGAGGGTCTTGGACTGGATGCAATTGATTCCTGCATGATCGTGTGTTGAAGGAAATTGTCAAATAGAACGTGTGTTTTGGAGGTCTTCTCAAACATTTGTCGGTGTCATTTTTTATGCTTTGAAAATTTCAAATTTAGGTTCCTGTTTACAGTTCATGAAACCCTTCTGATGGACAGCATATTCCACTACATCTCATTGGTCTTGTGCACCACTGGATACATCTTCAAAATGCCAACCACAGGGCACCCTATGACACAGTGGAAGTTAAGCCTAAGTATGCATTTGACGACCTTGCAGCAAAATTGGCATTGCCATTCATGCCACTTCTGGCCCTCTTTCTTGGGTAGTTGGCATTCCTCGTAGCACTCCAACAAATACCTGTCATATTCAACATCTTCACATGACATGGTTCATGCCCTCCTGGCATACTTCATGGTGCTCTCCTTCATGATGGCAACTGAACAGCAATGACATTGGGACTGCCACAATATGGCATTAAAATTGAACATCATCTTCAGTTGTTCATTACTTCGTGTGTCTGAGAACTCATACAAGTCTAGGAAAATTTTGTGAGCAAAACAGATTTTGAAGTTTGTGTAGGATGCATCTTAGGCATGCACCCATTACTTGTGGCACCAGTAGAATAGATTAAACTTTTGGTGTAACTAGCATATATCAATGAGATTGCATATGAAACTTCACAAAAGCATTTTGAGGCAACCACCGTGTCACCTCGAGCAAACCCAAAATGAACATGATAAGAATGAGTGTAGCCATGACCTTATGAGTGTCCTCAAAAAGTAGCAGACCATCACTTCATCATGAATGGCAGTGACTACCTGCCGTTCTTCTCCCACTAACTTCATCAGCTCCCTATGGTGGGTGTAGGTACATACATTATAATCTGTTCCAAATTTCGAAAAACGTACTCAAAATCTGTGTCCTGAGTTTCTGTTGTATTTCTGGAATCAACAGGAGAAACCAGTCATGATGTCAGCTAGCATTCAAGAGACATACATAAACAAAAATACCCCCAGTATTCTCAGTCATGTTGCAACAAGTTTGTGAGTGTAAACTTCATGTCACTTTAGCATGCAATCTTCCAGTGCAGAACCCTTTATAGATTGGTTAGGTAGCATTCCAGATTGACAGAATTTCTACCCCTAACCTGTAACAACACATAGGGCTTTGGAAACATGTATGGAAGTCAAGACACTCCAATCAACCACTTCAATGAGCATTCTATCTCTCTCCAAGCAGCCTCTTATATGATGTCACATCAGAAATAGGTATTGATACACACCTAGAATTTCAATCACATTTGCAAATCATGACCTGAGTATGAACACACAACACACCTGCCCCTATGAGTGCTGTTATATCAGCACACAGTCCAAATCCCCTCGAAAAGTGATGAGGCTTAGCTCCATCTCATCTCTATGGATGGTTTGAGGAGGGAACGCTACCACCTTCTGCCCCTACACCCGACATTTCAGGCAAAAATGTTACATTCTCAACAGTCACATAAATTGTTCATGTCCTGTTGAAGTCCCTGCAAGCATCCTCTATGCCTCACACAATCACAAGGCATGTCCACAAGGTAAGTTGATACTTATCTGGCATAATGATCATACAGGTCCTAATGGTTGAAAACATGGTGGTCAAAAGGTTTGTATAATAGCATGGCAGTTCTCAGCATTCAACCTCTCCAGAAATAGGTGTCCACACTCTGAGGTATCATATTCCACTAATTTAAGCTCCAAGATTTAGCTCGTGACTTGGCCATTTTCTTTACAATTCACACTTTGTCCACTTACATTGTTGTTTATTTGAGCAATGATGATGTGATTTCAGCCATTTATTTCAGTCAAGAGGTTTTGACTTCATTGTGAAAAGAAGTCCAAAGTGGCACTCATTGTCGCAACCCCACTTTGGTCAAGTGTGGGGGTGAAGCCCAACACTTGAAAAAGTTGGAGATTTTGAGTTCTTCGGGACTCCCGAATGTTTAGAGCTCGACAACAAGGCCCAAAACACCTCGCATTGGGGTGTTCTTGGTGTCATTGGAAAGGTCTTGAAACGTAGATATCGAAAATGGCCTCACATTGGCCATACGGACATCTACAGCTCAAGTTATGGGCAAAAGAAGGGCCGGGAGCAAATTGGCAGTTTGACTCCCGACCACTAAAAGTCAGGAATCGACCTCTTCTCAACGTCGCCTTGAAAAGTGCGACACGACATTGGAAAGCTCTCGACGAGAGCTAAAACTTTGGTTTAGGACTCGTCCGGATCCGAGTTCGAAGCGAGGAGCTGTGGCTGTCCAAAGTCCCGGGACTCCAACCCGGGATAGTTTCGGGACTCCATTTCGGGAGTCCCAACAAAATGTGTCATTCGGATGTAGCCTCCGTGGTGAGACGCAGAGAATACTATATGAGGGAAGGTGGTGGCTTCCCCGAATTCGGGTCATGTTGTGTTTCGTGGTCCAAAGTGCCCGTGGCAAGTCCCAACACCCAAGGGTGTCCCAAAATGTGAACTAACCACGTGGGTGGTTTGTTTTGATGCAGATTCATGCTTGATCTACTAAACCTTCTTCCTAGTCTAATCCCTGGGCTCCCAACTCGACCCTCTACCCCTTTTTAGAGTTGGAAGCC
>Ga0209611_10001152_pt1 | contig 43862 bp, 21 predicted proteins | sample S1TSphgellanicum_3_FD_187693 | JGI IMG/M metagenome (GOLD analysis project Ga0209611, IMG submission 187693) | Host-associated microbial communities from peat moss isolated from Minnesota, USA - S1T2_Fc - Sphagnum magellanicum MG (SPAdes) (version 2) | ecosystem: Host-associated > Plants > Peat...
TTGCAACTTCATTTTTAGGTTTTTTTTTTTTTTTTCAAAACCAAAAAATTCCATGTATGATTTTCAACTTGAGACATGGCTAACTATTTTGGAGCTTAAATATTCCACTAATGATCTCAAGGGTGACAAGCCACAAGAAGACATGAGAAGACGCCAGATCAAAACCAATGTTGGTGATTCTTAGAATGAATTCAATAGATACCCACCAATTATCAACCCAAAGCTATACTCACGTGCACAACAGTTCTCAAAATATTCACCATGGTCATATATAGCCATGGTTCTCAAAAATAAGAAAAAATCAAAGAAACATTTAGTGAATTGTCAATTCTTTGCCGAATCTTTTGTGAATACCACCAGTTTTTTAATGCTTTTGAAATAACCAAAACATGTGGTTCATTGATTTCAAAAGAGCTGAGATCAATGGTTCTTTGATTTTGGAATATTTCAAAGACTGAAACTGATGGGTTTTTAAAAATTAAAAGAACTGCTCAACACTAATCAGAACCTTAATTGCAACTTGGAGAACTTAAGAAAAAGCATGCAAATGATTAAGACATGGGTGAAAGATGAGCATCCTATCATGAATGTATTAGAAGTCGTTGAATATTTGGTTGGATCAATTATCCAAAGGATAATGCCATCATCCTAATTCAACAACTTTACAATGTGCTTTACAATGGGTTTGAGGCCAAATTTTCTTGAGCCCAATCTTGGCCGGTTCTTTATTTTTGAGATAACCTTCAGTCTTGGGTACTTCTTTTTTTTCAATTAGGAGGAACCTCCAGATATGGGTTGAAGTTTAATTTTGGAAGTAGGGCAGTATTCAGGTTTAGGGTTTTAATTAGGGTGACTAAAATGTTTCAAAACAATTGTAGATTTAATTAAACAAAAAATGCAAACATATATGACTTACATTGTAAATTGCAAAAGATGGTAACTAAAATGTCTACTAACATATGTAAAATACACAATGCACATTATTTCCACAGAAATTTACCATGTTGAGTATTTGGGCATTCAACATGGCAGGCATTTGGGCATTCAACAAACTTACAACTCTAACCCCACATAATGTGTTAAGCATTGATAACAAATGATATAACATATGACTAACTAACTTCAAAGTTTCAAACAAAAGTAATTGGCTTCACTTGACAGATCAAAAGACAAATGTTGGATTCATTGGCCAATAACTAGCACCATATATACGATTGCCTATGGATGTTTGCACACTACGATGTTCTTATATGGATGTGACAATGGCAGTTTTTCTTATATTCCCTAAATACAAGAAAATTAATAAAATAAAATTCATTGGAATAATAGAAAAAGGGGCTCACTTATTTTAAACTATCATAATCAACCTTTCAAAAATTAAAAAATCAAATCAAAATCGTATATAGCCAATAAATAATGGACTTTTGAATTTTGCCCACACTTTTTGTCACATTTACAAAACTCATGGATATGGATTTTTATTTTATAATGTGTTAGTCTTATATGTTTGAAACTTTGGGAAATTGGATGAATCGTGTTTTAAAAACTAAAAATCCATTGAATGAATGGAATGTGATTTTAATTTATTATGTTATGGACTTTTTAAAATCCCAAAAATTATAATTATTTTAAAAGCCCTTTCAAGCATTTTTTTAAAATTATTAAAAAATTATTTTGTGATATTTTTTATATGTCTTATAACATCATGATTTGAAATTGGAAGTGGAAAAAAAAATTATTTTCAATATCATCTAAATATTTTAAGTCAATTTTCAATTACACTAGAAAGGGACTTTAATTTGTCGAAATTGTGACACCCTAGTGTGATTTTGCCCTTATGTTAGCAACCAATAACCAACAACATGTAGTTGACCATCAAAGTGAACCCATCCTTGGGTGCTATCACTAAAAACCACCTCAAAGAATGTTTAAGGAACAAAAAATGACTAAATCATTTTCATGGGCCCTTTACTTTAAATTTTTTCACAATTGTAATTTATTTTTTCCCCATGTTTATAAATTGCATGCACTAATATATGGTTTAACGTTTATTTTGGAACTTAAATTTTTTTTTAATTGTTAAAAAATTGTCTTCTTAATTAAAATGGCCCTTTCAAAAATTAATAACCTTAACTTTGGAAATTGATAATTAAATTATACTTACTCAACAAATTGCATAATAAAAAAAATAAAATAGAATGAATTCCAAATTACCTCAATAAGAACATTCCCAAGAAAATTTTCAAATCATATTTCAAATTTGTGTTCTTGACCAAAAAGTTTAAGGAAAAGAACCAACATCATATTCCTGCAACTTTTTAAATGCAATGATTATGAACATCAAAATACACAATATTCTTGATATTATTAAAATCTCGAAATCTATAAAACCTAATAAATCTACTCATTAAAAAACATTATGAAAATATATGTTTAAATGTTTCCTATGATTTTTTAAAGTTCAATGGGTCTAGGAAAATCAAAATGTGATGTTCTTGGTGGTACCACCCAATGATGGGCTTGCCCATCAACATGATAGAATCACAAGCATTTCAAAGAAATATAACCCCCATAATGTAACATGACTCACATGACTTTAAATACATGACAATCTCAAACCAAAAAGTTCATGTTACAACAACATTAACCAACAACAAAATTATAATATACATGTAAGATTTCAAAATACAAATTTTGTTTTGACTAGCAACATACAATGAACTACAAGAACATATGACAAAATCATAAATCACATATGACACATTTGATGAACATATGACATCAATTGTATATATGGGCCTACCATGCAACAACAATTATTTGAAAACACATCTTCACAACAAAATGAGTAATAGCAATAAACAACATACATAACCCAACCCTAATTAAATACTAGATGAAGTCTTATGTTTTTTCATCACTAGAAAAGGGTAGAACCTACACTATGTACACATCTACACCCCACTTCCATGTTGGCAATTAACATCTCCTAAATATCATCATAATTTTCTTTAAGTAGTCCCTTTTCCTCGATCAATTTCTTGTTCTCTTCAATCAAAGCAACCTTTGAGAACAAAAAATCTTGCATATTTTCAAGTTTACTTTCAACACATTCAACACAAACATTGTTAGGCCATTTTTTCACAATCAAAATGGGGTGATTTAGGTTTTCAATCCCCAATTTAAAGTGCCAAAGATTAGTGATGACTCTAGCAACACTAAAAATGCGTTCAATTTCAATCTATGAACCCATAATCCCAAGCACTTGACGAGCTAAAAAAACCACATGTGGAAATTGTATTGTGTGTTGGCGCCACTAAGCCAAAGGGTTCTCAATTTCTAATTACATCACACATAATCAACAAAACAACTATAGTTCATTCTTTAAGGTAGATTTGATTACATCGTCATTTGATATAATGTGCCCCCCAAAAAAATCATCAACTTTAATTGTCGTTCCCTCAACTAATGCCCTTGTAAGGTTTAGATAGAAATAAACCTATAGCATAAATGGATACACAACCTTTGCATTGTACTCTACAATAGTCTCAATAGTGCTACAATTTCCCACAATCTTGAATAATTTTCATGTTTTTGAAATGAGGGTCAAGCATTATGGCCAACATATTATGTGCCCTACTTTGAATGAAAGACTTAAATTATGTTAGGAATGGCCCAAGTACATTGAGAACTTGTGCCATCATCTTCAACTTAAATTCTTGTAACTCTGAATCAAAATTACCACACATGTAATGTTGGTTCAGAACATGAATTCTATGCACCTCAATTTTCACATTAATGCACAAAATGAAAATGGAAACCAACACATTTGACAACAACCAAAAGCCTTGGCTTTAGTTTAAAACACATCATTTGACCATTACGAGCAAAATATCACAAATGGTTCGAGCAACGGCCCATGTTTGACCAACTAGCTTTCTAAATGACAAATGCAATGCATGTTGTCACCCATAACAAATAGAAACAACATTTTCGTACTGTAAAGTCTATTGGAACAAAAGGACTTGTGATGCAAATTGTGTTTTGATAGGAGTTCTTAGCATTCAAATGCTAGCTTGACAATGATGCAAAAATCCTTCCACTCATGTCACCCTTTCCTAAAAAACATTTCCATGTCATTGTCTTTTGTGATGATGTTTATGCACCAAGCAAGTTAACTTCTATAAATCCAAAACACACCTTCACATCACTAGTGGCATATTGTACAATTTTTGACATGGCATGGCCAAAACAAGAGCTAACAAATGGACATGGCAATTGAAGTGGAATACAAGATACCACATATGTCATTTAACATAAGTTAAAGTGGCAAGGTTAGACCCCTTGTCTTTCACATACATAATAACCTTATCAAGCAAACCAAATGAATTTAATAACATTTTAACCTAAATTGCCATGGTTGCACCTAAAGTGTTTTACACTTCAAAAATACCCACAAGGATGTGAACAAATGCCCACTCATCATTGATAAAACTAACCACCATGGCAAAAATGTCATGCCCAACATGAAACATTCACAAATCAAAAGAAGTTCAATTGTAAAGGGGTGAAATTGTAGCCCCCGATCATTATTGTCCTCTAGAAGGTAAGATCGAAAAAACAAGGTCAACACCTTATTACTCAACAGAAAAAAAACTACCCTCATTAACTTACTTTACTACGACTACTCAAGTAATAACTGAAAAGTCATACATAGGGGGCAAGGAAAAAAGTAGGGGCTATTGCCTCAAAACATACCTATTCTTATTTGTAAGTTAATCTAGGGGGGCAGGTGAAGCAAGTAGAGGAGGGCAAAATGGAAAATGATCATAACCTGAAAGTAGCTACTTTCCAAGTTTATGTAGTGCCTTCAATGCCCTAAATGTTGCCCTGGTGGGGTTTGTAGACCTCCTATTACTATTGTCCCACCTCAACCATATCTACAAATCCTTTAGTCACTCTACCTACCGCCCAACACCTCAAAATGCCTCCCCACTGTTCTTTACTATCTATAGTAAACTACATCCACTCCTAGCCATTACCCAAAGCCTAAAGTAGTACCTTCTAGTCTACAGGGGGCTATAGGCTAAAGGTGCCCCCTTCTTTCTTCCACCAAATACTAACTATTACCTTCATGTGGCAATTAGTAACTTACCACTCCAAAGGTTACCAAATGGTATGTTTATTGATTCTTTGTTTTAAAGGAAATGCAGACCTACCATCTCAAGGAGTAGCTTACTTTGTAATACCTCAAACCATTCTACCTTAAACACTTCCTAATAGAATAAATACACACCAAAACACATCAAGTTCCTCAAACATTTTCCATTAAAATCACACACAAATACAAGTACATTTCCTCACTACTCTCTCCTCCCTAGTAGTGTAACACACCCTTCACCAAGAAAGTTATTCATTCCAACCTCCAACTACAAAAGTATCAAATGCCTTAGAATTTCCCCAACACCCTCTCTAATCCTCTTTCTCCACAAACCACATAAGGCCCACATTGACCTTAAAAAAATAAGGCCCTTATCATAATCCCTTCCTAAAAATCTTTTAGATGATTGGGTAGATTACCCCCCAACCACTCACTAACATGAATTATTTAATCTCACTAATATCACCCCTTGGATAAGGGATGATAAATCTACCATTAGTAACTATTAATTATTAAGAGGCATATGGTATTAACTAGTTTAGATATTTCTACATGTTAACAACAATACAAATAATGCATGAAGCAAAAGAGGGAATGGCATATTTCTCCTTGGTTTTGCTTACAACACTCTGGAACACTTCATTCACTAGTTAGTGTCTAGAAGGAAACATAACACACCTACATTATCTTAAAACCATGCACCTCATCTAGGGGTTTTCAATAAAAGACAAAGGACGACATCCCTTTGCTATGTATACAACAAGAATTCAAAAAATGCATGTTGTGTAGGATCTAACTTGCTATAAGGTTTGTGATTGCCAAAAAATTCAGTGACTTGTGAAGGGGCAATGGCCATTTTCCTTTTTTATGATCTTTTGCAACTTTTGTCATCTACACCAACAACCCCCACTTTATATATTATATTTATTACAACTCTAAAACATGTTTTTTCAAAGAAATAATATTGTGGTCGTTGCACAAGCCCCTTCACATTTTTCCCATGGGCCAAATTGTGAGTGTCAACATTTACTATAGCCGAATGGAATAGCACACATCTCATAACTTGTGAGTTACAAAAATTAATAAAAGCACCATCATTCACAACAAAAAAAACTCCAATAATTAGCATAATGATGAAAGGAGTACCACATATCTTGATTTGCCAACAACTACTAAATGAGAAGCTCCCAAGAAGCATTTACCTAAAGATTGGGCACCTATTGTGAACCATAAGTGACTTGAGTCTAAGATTCAAACTCATTGTTTTTTTCAATATCAAACAAAGAATTTAGGTTGATGAGACGGGGAGTACTGGTGGTTAATTCCATCATGCTATTTGCTATAAACAAATACATAATTAACAAGCAACAACTAAGATGCATGAACAAATAAATAAAATTGTGCACAAATTGGAAGCAACAAGTAACATTTTCAAACCCACACCTCAATTCAAGAAGATCAATAGTTCACAATGACAAATTCCAATATAAAATACTTACCTAATTGAATTTCAATCCAAAATCATGTCATTGGAAAACAATAAATCCCTTGCTGAAAACTTTGAACCTCAAAACCGTGTGGCATGTGACAAAAAGAATGAGACAATGGCGAGCAAAAACTTTATTGAACTTGTTTAAAGGTTGTAACAAGTAATAAAAAATCACAAAGGTAAGAATGCAATGATGGCCCAAAAATTTCATAACACAACTTGCAATGTCTAAATGTAACCAAGGTACCTCATAAGCATTTGTTGAGAAATAAGAGATTGTGGCAACTTGCAACCTTGGGAACTTGTTTGATTTGTTTCCAACTCCAAGTAGCAACCTCAAGCACCATGTTTTTAGTCTTTAGCTATCATACAAATTTGATGCAAGCAACAAACAACTTCAAGCACAAAGGAAATAAAAATATAAATGCATTGCTTGAAGCAAAAAATAACAAAAAACATATTCACAATGAAAGGAGAGGGAGAAACAAAAAAAAATAGAGCTCAACAAAAAATGGTTGTGCAAAAAGAAGATTGAGAAAGCTCAATACAAAGCAGCTATGACAAAAAGAAGAATGAGAAAACTTGGCCGAAAAGTTCAATGATGATGATGATGAATGATTCAATGGGATGAACGAAATAAGAAACCTTAAACCCTAAACCTAAATATTATATGGATTGGATTCTACAAAAAAGTTTGGGCCAAAGGCAGGTATTTTGGCTTTTGCAAAATGAACAATTCCTTGGTTTTGGGCCCAACGAGGGATTTTAAATAACAATAGCCTAAGTTTCGGATCTAAACCTAAATCTTCAACTCACAAACAGGTTTGAATCCGAATTTTTTTACCCAAAATCAAAATCAACAAATCTTACTTATCAAATTGGATATTTGGCCAACATTGGTAAAGACCTATGTCAAGATAATTCATAATGTATTTACATGTAATAATTTCAACCATAACTTTGTGTCTACAAAAGGAAAGTAGGCATTTCAAAAATTGTAATACCTGCCTTTAAGGCACTTTGTAAGCATTTTACATGCATTACATTTTTATAAACACTCACCATCATTTATTCTTTTTTTCCCTTGATACCTAATGGCTATTTGTCAGAAACTCATTGGGTATCACAAGAAAAAAATGATTTAAAATTTTTTTATCATAGTTGTTATGTCAAGTAAAGCCTTGATCTTGGGGTTTTACCCTACACTTTCACAACCCTTTCATGATCAACTTCACCAAAAATTACATTAAATTTTATAAGGAACACATCAAAATAATGCAACAATGGTGAATTTTTCTCAAACAATGGCACAAACCATAAAAAGATAATTCCTAAAAATAATGTCCCAAGTAATCCAATTTGGAAGCTTCTTGAGGTATTAGTTGAATTGCAAGTGAATGAGGAAACAAACTTGTTAAAAAGTGTGACTAATTCTTGAACCACCTTGAGCCCAAATTTTAAATGCATTTTTTGCCCCAAGAAGGCATTTGAATAATGAAAATCATTGGGTCCAATCAAAATTATTTTTTCCCTCCCCCTTTCACATCATAAATAATGGTTTTCATCATATATAATACAAATTGAAAACACATATAAATATAATTAATATACAATTTTTAGGTTGAGCCCAAGAAATTGGGTCTTTATTTTTATAAAATTCATCTCTTAATGATTTTATTGGAAAGTTATGCCACCCTTCACCATGTGAAAATGTTTTGTTTGTAATCCAAAACTATGAAAGCCTTTCAAAATACATGTTTAATTAATAAATGAACCTTGTAACATGAAGGGCTAATAAAAATGGGCATTACAAATGAAAATCAATAAATGAAGGGTTAATATATATATATATATATATATATAATATACAACTAATAGCATTGTTGGTAGCCTAGGTGGACTTGTCAAAACCTCAAGGATCTAAGTGGACCCAACCAAAGTTTTATAATACTCACTTTTGTTTGTGGAAGGAACCTTCTCTTTTGGCTTTTGTAAGAGGTGGGGTTTACTATTGTGAGAATATGGGAGCAATTGGAACATGACATTATAGTTGTTTTATTGTTGATTGTTTGCTTAGTCCTAAGCATTGTTCAATTGATGATACAAAGATAGGGAAACTTACATAGGATTGGCCTTGACAAGAATGGCGTCATCCGGTTAGGTGCGAGAATGTCGGCTTGAGTAACGCAAACATCAATCATCAAATTTAATTATATTGAAAAAAATTGAGCATTGACCTATTGGATTGTTCATCAAGTTTAATTATGAAAGGGCAAGAGGTGTAACTAGAAATCCTACATGTTAGATGATCCAACATCTTGCTCCACTTGGAATTTTTTTGTTGTTTGACTTACATTAATAAAAATTTGGTAGAAGGTGCTTCTCATTCTAACCATTATAATTATTTGCAAATGTGGATTTTCAAAGTAGAATTGAAAAATAATCACAAAAGTAAATTAAAGCTCAAGAATTTGGGTGCATGGTGCAAGTATCATTGTGTGGAAAATAGGTGGATGTCATGGATTGATTGAATATCTTTGATTTTAAGACTGGCATGAAGAATTGTAGAGAATTTTCTTGTTTATTTATTGAAATTGTTTAATTTATTAAATTTCAAATATTTTATTTTTATTATAATTAAACATATGGTACTTTTATTTAAATGTGTATGTTGATATATAAATGAACTTCTATTGCACACATTCACCAAATGTTTGCCCAAAAAAATGGAAGGCCCTAAAATTATTCATTCCCCTTCAATGCAAAATTATAATTTTTTTTCAGCCTTCACCATGAAAGTCCAATGCAACCTTTAAAAAAAACCATTGGTTCTCATGAACCAACCCAAGAATTAGATGCCAAAATACTATCATGTAGGTGGCCACCACTTTTTTGGTTCTTATGCTTGGGACTTGGTGTGATCCAATGACCCAAACATTGAGTTTTTGACTAGTAGGAACATTCCATTTTGAGTTGGGTTGACTCCTTTGACTTTCTTGAGCTTGAAAAATAGGTAAGCATTGCAACCTTTAAAGTTATAGAAAAATGGCCAACTTTGAATTAGGAATAGTGTTGTAGTAACTAAGCTAAAGACTTGTAATCAAAAGATTGTGTAGACAAGTAATTGTGTAGCCACTTGTCTTTGGCAAGCACTAAATCAAGGTAACAAATTAAATGTGGCACCATGCTCAATACAATTGTAGGATAGTGCCTAGCAAGAAAACTATTTTGAAAACTTTTTTGAGTGTACTTGAACTATGATGGATATTTTTACTACTATCTTTCTTGCACCACCTTTTCAAGAAAAACAATTGTGGTATAAGGGTTAAAATCTTTTACCTTCAGCCCAAAGGTTTAAGGTTTAATTCTTTTCCCAAATTCTCATTTTCTTCCATGAACAAATGAAAAAAAAATGTAGTTGGCACATTTAAGTAAGTTGCCCCAAGACGATGAAAACTTACAACTTCCCAAGGAAAAAGGGACTTAACCAAGGTTTCCCAGCCTTTGTTAAGAAAAAGGGAGAAGTGGTTTTGAGCAAAAATACACTTAACCAAATTTCCCCAACTTCCGCAAGGAGAAGAGGACCAAACCAAGTTACTCCATGCAAGTTTCTCAACCAAGTTGCCATAAGAAGGTGACTTTGCAACTTAACTAAGGAGAATGAATTTAACCATGTCGCCCTAAGCAAATTGAATGAAGAATTACATAAGGAGAAGTTGAAAAAATGATATAAAATATATTAGATGACAAGCTATAAAATAAACTAAAACATCAACATTCATCCATTTGTAACCTTTCCATGAGGTCCCTAAGGATAAATGACTAAGAAGACTTGGAACCTTTAACAAAGTTGGGCTTAGGGATGTTTCACCTAAGTTCCCTGCTTCCCAAGGCAACTTTACTAAAGAAGTTGAAGGGGAAACTTGATTGAAGATGTCGCCCATGGAAACTTGGTTAAGTCCCCTTTTTTCTAAAGAAGTTGCAAATCCCCATCTTCCCAAGGCAACTTATTTGAGTGCTTTGCTTAGTGATAACATCTTTTTTTTATCAATAATAGGAAGAAGATGAACATTTGGGAAAAGAATCAAACCTTGGATCATTAGGTTGAAGGGTGGAAGCTCGATCAAAAGAGCCACCAAATTAAGGGGTGAACATTGTTTAAAACTATATTTTGGTATCTTTGAAAAATTAGAATCGGAACATAATGATTTGGATGATTGGATTGTAATTAATATTTTTTGGGAATAAGTTCCATTACTTGCAAAGTTTCAATATTCAAACTTTGATGTAGATTGATGATGTTTCAAGAAGATAAAAACATTGAAAACTTTGTGGTGGATTTTTTTTACAAACGTGTTTTAAAATTAAATGTGCACCATTATTTTTCAAAATTGGAAAGAATCTCAATATTGATGATTAAAAAAAAAAAAACATGAGATAAAAAGTTCAAATTCATCTTTATAATACATTTGAGTGCCTATGGTTCAAATGTGTTTTGGCCCTAAAAGTTATGAATTTTGAATATGTGTCATCAACAAAAAGTTATTCACTTTTATGTGGTAGAACATGGATGCATAATATATGTGATATAGGATGAAGATGTAATAAAATTTTATTTAAATATATCACACAATTATAAATTGGGTATGAAAAGTGAGAATTTTTTATTAATATAGCAAGACATGAATGCCACATGTCAAATGCAATCCTTGGAAAATGACTCTTACCTTGGTTCCTTTGATTGTGTTTGCATCATAAAGGGGGGAGTGGGGGGGGTGGGTTTGGGTACAATAAAAAATATTCGAAAAACAATTTTCTTGTTAGGCATTATCTTATACTTGTTGAATTTGTTGCCACATTTAACTTGTTACCCTTGTTTAATGCCTTGCCTTTGTTTTAACCAAGGATTATGGTCTTGATTTGAAACCCAAGACTTCATTTGAACTCCTAAGACAACATAATTTTGAAACCCCCTTAAAATTGAAGGACAATTAAAGCCTTGCAAATAAGCTTTGAATGTATGTTTCCTTGGTGGTTGTCATTGATTAATTTATAAAATATTATTAAAAAATGATGAATGATAATTTGTTAAAACAAAGGGGGAACCATTCATCAACCTTCTTCCCCAAAAAAATACCAAATATTATAACAAAATTAGGTGGTTCTTTTTGCTTTAATGAAATCCAACACGTGCACACACATCACCTCAACTCCATTGTGTGATTGGATCTAGTGGCTAGATAACATTAGGCCCCACCAATCTAATCACCTCATTTTTCTTCAACAATTGCAATTTATTCATTAGGCAACTTCACTCCATTATCAAATGGTCAACTTTTTGCCAAGTTGCCTCATGTTCTTCTTCTTCCCCCGATGTAAATTGGTGCCAATTGGCTTTTCAATTGACACGATCATTGCATTACTAGTTTCAATGCTCACAAACTCCAAAGGTGGTTGATGGAACCATACTTTAATTATCTTGTGTTCAAATGTGTGAATGTGTCATCATTTGCTTTGACAAGTTTATGAAGGTACATTTTAAATATTAAATAGTGTGTTTTGGTGTGATTAGATGGAAAAGGTGTTAAGACTTATAAGATTGGCACCAAAAATCCATCAACTTTTTCATTGTTCAAGTTTGCACATGAGGTAGTTGGAATGATTTCTTTTTGTTGCAAAGGGGGGGAGGGTGAATACACAATATGTTCAAGTTTCTGTTAAGGCCACCTAGTAAAATCCTAGGTTTTAAGTACTTAAATGAAATAGGAATAGAAAATGAAATTTTCAATTCTACAACATTAAGTGACAAATAGTCACAAAAAGTTTATGAAACAAAAAGTTCAAACAAATTACAAGTTTTTATGATGGAAAAACTTCAAACTTGCAAAAAGACATACAAATTCAAAGTCAAAACATGATGCGAAAAACAAATGGAAAAGATGACTTCAAAAATATTCTTTCAAATCTCCAACACCAAGATCATAGAATCATAACAACTAATGATACCTCTTGACTCCCAAAGTTTCCTCGTATAAAACCCTTAAAGCAGTTAGAAATGATTGAAATCCTAAAAATTAGAGGAATCCTAAAAATCTTTTTAAAACCCATAGTAAATCTTATCTAAAAATCCTTATCTAATTAGCTAACTTTTCAATCTAAAAATATATGCTTTGAAAATCAATAATAAATTTTTGGTAACAAAAAATTGGTAGTGATTTCCGATAGTGATTTCCAATAGTGATTTTTAGTAATAGTTTTTGATAAGTTTTCTACCTTCAATAGTTTATATATGAACATAATCCAAAAATCACATAAAATCTCTATATATATAGTGTTTTTTTTTGTTTGTGACCATGCCTTGATCCTTTTTAAATGTGGGACACTTCCCCCATGCTTTTAGTATGAGCATAAAACCCTTGATGAGATAATATGCATGGTGGTTGTTTCACAATTTTTAAACAATGAAACAAAACTTAATGAATTTAAAGTGATCTTTGACATTGAAAATTAATTTAAAATTATAAAAATGGCACTTTCAATAAATCAATTCCTCTTCATCATAATGGCCTTTATGTTTGCACTTGTGCCAATGACATTGGAGTTCACACTTGGGTGAACATTTTTTTTCATAATTAAGTTTTTCTAGAAAGTTGTGTTATGACCGGACATCAGGTCGCTTGCTAGTGTGAACGCTGTCCACCAGCAAGAGGTGGTTTAGTTTTAATTGTTGATCTAAATTTTGGCTGCGCATAAGATCTCAATCACCTCACAAGGAATGCATGGCGACCACTAATTAAGGAGTTTTGTGTTGATGATGGATACTTTCAGCTGAATTAAGAGGACGGCACGGGAGCTGGCAATTAAAAAAAAGAGGAGGCTAAACGTTGAATGAGAGATCTGGGAAGTTCGAAGAGGAGCTGAAAAGAAGTCTGGGTCCTGAGAGTTTTGGGCGGAGGCAGATCGTGCTAGTTAGTTCAGAAAATGTATAGTCAATGAGTAGATCTGTTTTGCTTGCAAAAGCAGAGATCAACAAAGAAGAGGTAGGAGATTTTTGGGAGAATGCAGAGGAGCTTAGAAGATTGCTAGTTGCTGATTTCTTTTGTTGCATTAGTAACTAGGGGATGGCTAGCTCCTGAATCTGGTAAGAGTCAGGTCGAAAGTAAGGATCGGTGCTGTAGACAGGTGAAGTTCGGAAAGTGTATAGATAGACAACTTGAGTGGTCTATTTTTGGAGCTCAATCGTTGACTAAGTTGTTGTTAGACTACTGATGAACGTACTGGAAAAGTGGAAGCTTGTGCTGTTGAGGATCTTTGTGAAATCTGAACTATGAGCTTTGGTCCTTGAGGTTCTGTGTAGGAGCCGTATCTGTAGAGGTTCGGGCGAGATTATTTTGCTCCAGTAATGAATTCTCATTTGGATTTAGACCAGTGATGTTGCTATGTTGTTTCTTTGATATGTGATTGCCCATGTTCACTCTGTCAGAGAGAATACAACAGAGGGGTCTGGTTGTTGTTTGGTCCCTCTCTCTTTTGGTATCAGAGCTAGTTCGACAGTTTCGGTAGAACCTGTAGAAAGTTAGATAGAATGTATCATGTCTTTGTCTGAAGCAGATGAAGTAGGGGTAAAGGATTTAACTTAAGACATTCTTGAACAACGAATTGTTAGTAGGTTTGACTATTATACTGCTCAAGGTGGGCCACAGAGAGGAGTTGTGATCCTGCGCTTCCTAGGTTTTGGGGTAATAACTCTTGTAGGCATAGATCCAGAAGTCGCCCAAGTAGGAGACATAGTTGTAGAGGTTATTCACAGTGGATTTCACTCACGAGCTAAAGTTTGGTTAAGGGCAAGGAATGGAACAGAGGGATGGGTATCCATCTCACAGATACAGACACAGTAATACTACGTCTCATACCTTGCGTAGAGTAACTCCCATTTTTGCAGAAAGGCAGCGTGTGCCAAGGTTGGGAGACCTTTGGATTCCCAAGTCTCCTGTATCACCAAACCATTTTCCTAGATTCTACATTCCTGGTGTGGAGGATTTGTTCCAGGTTGGAGATCGTATTGTCCGTGTGGAACATTCCGGATCGAGGTCTCGTCTCATAAGCTGGCGGGTGTGGCACGATTCAGAATCAAAGTGGCAATTCCAGCAGGAATCCAAAGATGAACAATGTTTCTCTATTTTTCCATCAAATTTTGAACCTTTGATACCAGTAGCTGAGGGCGCTCAGTCTGAGTTTGATGGATGACTCGGACAACACCTGTTTTTTTTTTCAAGAATTAGAATTGAACTGCAGAAGTTGAAAAACTGATCAATTTTGTTTTTGTGATTTGAGGGACTGTGTGTGGTGAGGAGTATTGCATTTTGTTTCTGTTATTGCTGAATTCCTATAAGATGACAAGTCCTCAGGGAATGGATGAGTTGTTCTGGGGACGGGACCATGAAGATGTGAATGATTGGGCGGAGCGGCTCACAATGGCTGCCGAGGTGCGAGACCTCAATGCGGATAAGCTGTTCAAGATCGCCAAATTGAATTTGCGGGGTCGAGCCAAAGAATGGTTCAAGAAGCTACAGCCGGTGCCAGCCGATTGGGCTGAATTAAGGGTCCTGATCGTGCAAAAATATGGGCGTGTTGATGATGATGACATCCGGATGAAGCTGGATGCCATCAAGCAAGAGCCAAAGGAGAGAGTTTAGAAGTACTTTGAACGTCTCGACAAGTTGTTTCAAAAAGGGAAGATACCCGATGCTAAGCAAAGGAGAAGATTTCTGGCTAAGCTGAGGCCTGAGATTCGAAAGTTATGCGTAGTAAGAACATTTGTTGATGTTGAGGAGCTGGTGGGTGCTGCTACCGAGCTCGAGAGAGTATTGGGAGAATTGGGAGAGACTCCATTCGAGCCCTTGAAGGAGGAACATGAAGAAGGGGTCGAAGAGACGTTGATGGAACATCAAGTTGCTGCTTTAAACAACATGCTGATCAATTTTTTTAAGGGAGGTGTGCCGAACTCTGTCCCATCATCTTCTTCTATCCTGCTTAAAGAGTGTCAGATCTGTAAGGGAAGGGATCATATAGCCACGACATGTCCAAGGTTGAATGAGCCACGGCCAAAATGCGCCAAATGTGGCATGCCTCATAGGACAGAAAATTGTGGTGTGAAATGTTCCTTTTGTTCGGGTCTCGGGCATTCAGAAGATAGGTGTTGGAAGAAATCTAAGGATGCGAAATCGCATTTTGGAGCGGCAAACTTCCTTGAAGTGTTGTTGAATGACGAAGCAGCAACTTTACAACAATTCAATGAATTGTGTGGGAATGAGAATGTGTTCTCACATATTCGCGTACCCAGACGAAGGCTTCCTGTTGAAATGCCCTCAGCGGGTACTGTACCATCGACTAATGTTGTAGAAAACAACATCGTGGTGAATCGGGAGAATTCCATCAAGTCAAAGATCCTTTCCCATTTCATAAAAGGGAAGATCTCACTGACACTAATGGAGACAGTGATGATGATACCAGGCGAATTGGAGCAACTGGAAAATCTGGTGAAGGTTGCTAGAAGAAAGAAGGATGCAGAAGTTGCCAGTAATCAGGTGATAATGGTGTCTGTAGCTCTGACACTGCGGAGAATCTGCATTAATAAGACACACAGAAGTAAGACCTTGCATTTGTCGGTAGAGATAAACGGCTACCTGATTGAGGGACTTGTGGACACTGGAGCATCCATGTCTGTCATGGCGGCTGTAGTAGTCAAAGAGTTGGGTATGATGCACTTAATTTTTGGATCGGAGACCTACAAGACCGCATCTGGAGTAGTCACGCAGGCCATGGGACGGATCGATGAGGTGTCGGTCAAAGTTGGAGGAGTTAGTGCGCCATGACCTTCATGGTGGTGGATACCGACAACTACGATGTGCTGCTTGGGCTTGACTTCCTAATCAAAATTGGGGCAATCGTCGATGTGGAGCGAAGGCGGATCCAAGTAAGACATGGTCCGGGACCCGACGTGGAAGTGTTGCCTTTGACCATGGTGAATATGCTGCAGGCACTAAACTCGGAACCCCTAAAGCAAAACGATTCACGTTCTGCTGAAGGAGTCGACGTGCTCATGGGAAAGCCATGTGTGGATGAGGACATTGAAACCCAACAGCTGGATGCGCAGGTATCAGGTTCGGACTCTGATACGTCTGAGGATTGTGAAGAGGAGTGTCAACGGCCGAGACCAATCAGTGACGAATCTGAATTCGGAAACACTGAACTTGAGGAGTTGGTGTTGATGGAAGGACCTCAGCAGATTCTGTAGCTGACATTGCAAGAACAAGCTGATAACTTCATGCGAGAAGAAATTACAAATACCGATAATTATGCCGACTGGATTAAGTGGGTGGCGGATGTAGAACAAAAGAAGCAGGCTCTTGCAGATGGTGTGAATAATGTGGAAGTACCTGTACAGTTGCAAGTTCAGCAACTGAACGATGCTGCTCTCTGCAACAACTTCAGGGACCAGATTGCGTCCACAGATAACCCAAGGGTGAGCTTAAGGTGGGTGGACATCTGCTAGAAGCTCAGTGTTGATCAGAACCTGGACGAACAAAAGAGGCAACTGCTTTGGAAGATGCTAGAAAGGTACCAGGATGTGTTTGCCTGGAATAAAGGGGAGCTAGGCTGTTGCACAGTTGTAGAACACTCCATCGACACACAAGGATTCCCACCTTGCAGGGTAGCTCTTGGACGATTGTCGTACTGGGAGGAGGCCGAAGTAAAGCGACAAATAGACGTATTGGTGGATCTAGGCAAAATGAGGCCTAGTGATTCTGAGTACGCCTGTCGAATAACCCTACCAGTGAAGAAGGATGGCAGTAGGAAATTCTGTGGGGACTACAGGCCCCTCAATCTGCAGACCAGGAGGGATTCGTTCCCCATGCCCCTAGTTGAGGACGTAATATCCCAACTGGGAAAGTTAGTTTGGTTCACTACATTAGACTTGCAATCAGGCTTTTGGCAGATTCGTATGGCCCCCGACGACATGAAGAAGACGGCGCTGGTCACCAAGACCGAGTTGTACGACTGGACTGTCATGCCCTTTGGCCTCAAGAATGCCACTAGTATTTTTACCAGGACGATGTCTTTGGTTTTCAAAGAATTAGGAGATAAATTCTTGAAGGTGTTTGTGGACGACCTCAATGTCCACAATGAAAGTTGGGAGGACCATCTTCGGCACTTGGAAGCCGTGCTCTCCAAACTAAGGGAAGTGAACTTAAAACTGAACCCAGGAAAATGTTGTTTTACTACCAGGAGCATCACATTTTTTGGCCATGTGGTTAGTGAGAGGGGTGTTAAACCAGATCTTGGGAAGATTGATGTAGTCGTGCGTTTCCCTGAGCCAAGAACGGTGACAAACGTCAGATCATTCCTAGGACTGACTGGATACTACCGAAAATATGTTCAAGGTTACTCGCGATTAGCTGGTCCATTGTTTGATCTTACGAGGAAGGATGTGGTGTTTGTGTGGAGTCAAGACTATCAGCGGGCGTTTGACACTTTGAAGAAGGTGTTGGTCGATGCTCCCACACTGATACGACCTGACTTCAGCAGGCCCTTTTGCCTGGATGTCGACTGGTCAACGAAAGGCGTCGGCGCTATCCTGTTTCAAAAGGAGGGTCGATTTGAGAAAGTCGTGGCATATGCCAGCAAGGGTCTGATGGTGGCACAAAGAAGATTTCACCCCATGGAGGGGGAGTGCTATGCACTAATATGGGGTATCATGCACTTCAAGCAATACCTGCACAGGAACCGTTTCACTTTTAGAACTGACCACAAGCCACTCGAATGGCTAGCGACGGTGTCGGATGCAAATGGCAGAAGAGGAAGGTGGATCCACCTGCTGTAAGATTTCGATTTCAAAATTGTACACCGACCAGGCTTAAAGCACACCAATGTGGATGCTTTGAGCAAGAATCTAGTTGGGAAAGCCTCAGAAGATGATGATTTCAATAGGGAAATTCAAGATGTTGGGCCTCCACGAGATGACCCAACTGAAAAAATGTTTGCTGTTTGGTATGATCCGCATTCAGACTGGTTTGGATTTAGGAGGACCTCGCGGGAATTTGCCAAGCACCAGAGGTGTTGTTCCGGTATCAATCGAGGGTATGGTTTGGAAGAGCACCAACTGCTCATGCTGGATGTGGTTACTGAGACAAGCCAGCTGTAGGAACACAACAATTCCCCAACCCAGGAAGAATTGCAGGGAACAAGAACTTCAAGTCTCGCAAATCTCCAAGCTGAGGAAGACGACCCACGTGTGGAAGTTGTGGGAGTTATCGCTGATGAAGGTATGGGAACTGGGCATGGCAAGCAAGAGCCGCGAAAGGAAATCATCAGACATTATGACAAACATCAGCAGCTAGAATTGGTCTTAGCTACTAAGAAGTTCACAGAATCTGATGATTTTGAGTTGGATCCCACAGACCCTAATGAAGAAAAAGGCCACGAGGACGACACTAGGACTGTCGACATTTGGAACGATGCTACCTGCCTGACACTGCTGAGAGATGGAGTACTACTTGACACAATGGATGTTGAAGAAAGTAAGAGGGCCAGGAAAAGAGTGTCTAATTACTGCATCAGGAGCGAAAGGCTCTACTTCAGGGATCTGTATGTGCCCAAGCCAGAGGAAAGGATTCCACTGGTGATCCAAATACATGAGGATCTCGGGCATGCTGGAGAAGAAAGGACGCTGACTGAGGTATGCAAGAGGTATTTTTGGCATCATCAAATTGGGGATGTAAAAACTGTTGTGAAGACATGCCAACGATGCCAGATGGTTAGAAGGTTGGGAAGCGTGCGGTCGGAAAATGAAGAAATGAGGAGCATACCTGTTTGTGACTTGTTCCATCGGGTGGCCATGGACACTGCCAGACCACTGCCTATAACCAAGTCAGGGAATAGATACCTTCTGGTAGCGATCGACCACTACTCTAAGTGGTGTGAGGCGAAGGCTGTGGGTGATCATGGGGCTAAAACTACAGCTAGCTTCTTGGAAGATGACATCATCTGCAAATACAGAGTTCCCGGGTTCATACTCACGGACAATGGAGGCGAATGGGCAGCAGAGTTCAACATTATGTGCAAAGATTATGGCATCCAACATCAGCACACTGCGCCTCAATGGCCACAATGTAATGGAATGGTGGAACGTTTAATCAAGACCATTAAACATGGAATCACCGTTCTTGCCGCAACACCGGAGACTGTAGATTGTTGGGATGAACACCTGGCGAAGGTATTATTTGGACATAGGTGTGGGATTCAGTCTAGCACCAAATTCTCACTATACATGATCCTGACTGGTCGAACGCCCCATCTCAGGGCAGACGACTACCTGGAAGCACTTACTGATGAGACTAATGATAACATTGGCGTTGAAGCTATGGCAGTGCAATTTCTACAAAAGATGAAGCTCGTTGCAAGCATACACGAGAACGTATTGTTCAATATAGAAGAAGCGCAGAAGAAGCAAAGGGTGACCTATGCCAGCAAGAGAGGTAAGCATGTCTTTGAAGGCCTGGTTGCAGGTGAAACAATGGTGAAAATGAAGAAGCCAAGCAAGAGGAGAGCTCTTACTGCCAGCTGGGAAGGTCCGTACCTGTTCGTTGGGCACACTAACGGAAAGGGAAATCTGGAATTTGAAGAAGGCAATCAAATTTGCATTGTTTAGGATGCTAATGGGCGCCAATGGGAGAGGTCTCGTCGTGATCTTCAAATTTATTATGTCCAACAAGAATGAAGCTGAGGGACTCAGCTTTTCAAGGAATGGAGGGGTTACATATGTGACCGGACATCAAGTTGCTTGCTAGTGTGAACGCTGTCCACCAGCAAGAGGTGGTTTGTTTTAACTGTTGATCTAAATTTTGGCTGCGCATAAGATCTCAATCACCTCACAAGGAATGCATGGCAGCCACTAATTAAGGAGTTTTGTGTTGATGATGGATACTTTCGGCTGAATTAAGAGGACGGCGCGGGAGCTGGCAATTAAAAAAGAGAGGAGGCTAAACGTTGAATGAGAGATCTGGGAAGTTCGAAAGGAGCTGAAAAGAAGTCTGGGTCTTGAGAGTTTTGGGCGGAGGCAAATCATGCTAATCAGTTCAGAAAATGTATAGTCGATGAGTAGATCTATTTTGCTTGCAAGAGCAGAGATCAACAAAGAAGAGGTAGGAGATTTTTGGGAGAATGCAGAGGAGCTTAGAAGATTGCTAGTTGCTGATTTCTTTCGTTGCATTAGTAACTAGGGGATGGCTAGCTCCTGAATTTGGTAAGAGTCAGGTCGAAAGTAAGGATCGGTGTTGTAGACCGGTGAAGTTTGGAAAGTGTATAGATAGACAGCTCGAGTGGTTTGTTTTTGGAGCTCAATCGTTGACTAAGTTGTCGTTAGACTACTAATGAATGTACTAGAAAAGTGGAAGCTTGTGCTGTTGAGGATCTTTGTGAAATCTGAACTATGAGCTTTGGTCCTTGAGGTTCTTTGTAGGAGCCGTATCTGTAGAGGTTCGGGTGAGATTATTTTGCTCCAGTAATGAATCTCTCATTTGGATTTAGACCAGTGATGTTGCTATGTTGTTTCTTTGATATGTGATTGCCCATGTTCACTTTGTTAGAGAGAGTACAACAGAAGGGTCTGGTTGTTATTTGGTCCCTCTCTCTTTCGGTTACAGTGTCTTTCAAAACCTTGGAAAGGTTTTGCAAAAAGTTGTATCCATTAGACCATTGAAGATGATCTCACTTTGGCCTACAATATAAAGGTCCATTAGTACATGTGAAAAATGAATCAAATTTTATTTTAGTAGCAATGCCAAGTGTGCATTTCACCATATGACAATCATGGGTTAGTTGATTGATTATTTCCTTGAGTCTCACTAGATTGCAATCTAGACCACATTCTCATGTTCTAATTTCCATTTTCTTCATTTACCTTCCCAATATATGTGTTTTCATTAGTTTTTTTTGCTAACTTCATAATCTTGTATTTGATCTAGCTCATGTTCAAAAGTTGGTTATTCATATGTATGTTCATTTTTTCATTGTTTTGTTCAATATCATGCCTTGTTTAACTATAAAAGCTTTGTTATTGCCAAGAGGAATTTACAAGTCCATTACTTCATTCCTTTCCAATGAGCTTTCAACTTTGCATGCCCAACAAAATGAATGATTAGTTTTCTTCATGTTCACCCTTGTGAGGAAATAATAAGACATTAAGTTACTTATATAGTTGGTGATGACTCAATTGATGGACTTCCAAATACATGACATGCCCTTTAAAAAATACCATATCTTCTTTGTCAATGTTTGGTGAAAACAAAAAAAGTCATGAGTTAAAAAAATTTATTATGTTCAACCTAACATCTTGATTCTTGAGATGTAGAATTGTGATCTTAATTTTGTGCAAGCAAAATCAGGATGTAATTGTCTTAGACATTTCATGCAAGAGATTTGACTATCCAAAATTAAATCAAATAAAACTTTAACTATTTATGGACAAAGGTGGAAAGCTTTTAATGGGGGCTACATGTTCATTTATGATTTTTTAAAACAAGTTATTTGGACTGTTTATTTGTTTAAAATTTTGGGAAAAAGATGCATAAAATTTTCTTAATTTTTTGTTTGTATAAATTGAAGGGACATTTCTAAAATGAAACTTTGGTGATTTTTTTTTAATATTAAGAAACCATTGAATTTTATCAATATATCAAGTTGGGGAAAACATGTCAAATAAATAATGTTCATATTTTTAATATATGTAACGCATAATAAAAAAATAAATTGAAACATAATTGGGAGTTTTAAAAACCTCAAGTTCACCTGAACATAAAACCCTCTGCATTTTGTAATAATGTAAATGGAAGTCATTTTATATGTCATAATCGAGTGTCAACAATGAGTGAACATTTTGAAAAAAAAATAGACATTTCACATTTTAAATGCATGTCTTATTTTTTTTATTGTGACATCCAACTAGTACCAATTAGGTATCACAATAAATTTTTATAAAATAAAAAGGGAGTTACATTTTACATTAACTAACACCTTCAGGCTAAACATTCTTAAAATGGCTAGCCTTTAGCTCCAACCTCGAATGGGGGGAAGGACATTTTCAAAAAATGGAACCATTCTTTCCAATTTCAAAAAAATGCACCCCCCTTTTCTTTCCCCATGATACACAATAGGCATGAAGAAAAAAAAGAAAAAATCATAATAGGTTTTTACCAATGTTGGGCATATATTTGAAATTGGTTAAAAATTAGGCAAGGTTTCAAATTGAATACTTTAGGTATTACCCAAGGTCATATCTTATTTGAAACCAATTCATTATTTTGATTGGACTAAAAATTAACCATTTGAAACTTCGTCAATTTTTTTATAAAACTTGATACCCTATCTAGGTATTAAAAAATACCAAGGTTAGGGTTTTTAATTCTTCCTAGTACTTTCATACATGCAATAGTCATTTAAGTGTTAGGTAAGATTTAAAATTAGGTTTAAGGTTTAGGAGGCGTCATTGGACATTTGCTATATTTTAGATTATAATAAAGTTTTTCCCTCCAAAGTTGGTTACAATAAAAAAAAACATCATTGTTTATGTTTTGAAGGAATTTTTGCATTGTGTTTTCTCGATAGCTTTTGATCTTGCTTTTTTGTTCATTTGCACCTCTTTTGGTTCATGTTCATTGATGCCTCTTTTAGTTCATGTGCTCTTGCTCGTTAGCATCTTTCCCGGTTCATGTGTTCCTATTTGTTGGCACCTTTCTTGGTTCATGTGTTTTTTGTTCATTAGTGCTTTTCCTAGTGTGAGGAACTTATCGATGCCTATAGCAATTTGTGTGTTCCTTTGCTTTTTAAGACCTCTATTGGTTTTGTTGTTTAACACTTCTTAAGGTAACTATTTGTTGATCTTTGGCTTTCTCTTTATTTTGCCTTGCTCTTCAAATTGTTACTACCCCCCTTTATTTTTTGTGTAGGTGTGAAAGAGCTAAAGGTCTTTTCAAGTTTCAATTCCAATTTTAGGTAAAGCTTTTTTTTTTCCAAGTTTCATTTAGTTTCAAAATGCTTCAATTTCAAATTTCAAAGTGTTTCTTGTTTGTAATTTTTTTTAGTTGCTTTTTGGGTTTGTTGTGTGTAAGATCAACAAACACATGTATTCAAACACACATCTCTTCAAAAAATATATATCAATTTTTTTGCATTTTATAAAATTTTAATGATGAAAAAGGGAATGTAAGTGAATAATTTTTTCTTAATTGTAAATGTTTATAAATGTTTTGATTTGAAGATTCATTTGAATGAGATGAAATTGTGAACATATAAAATGTTGAAAGATTTTTTATATTTTTGTGTAATTTTTTAAATTTTTTGAAAGTAACAATAACAAGTCTAAAATAAAAATAACTTTTGAAAGCTGGTATGTGAAAACCACCTTTGAATACCAACGGGTTTGAAATGTGTGAGACCTGACACTTTGAAACCCAAGTGAAAATATTTTTCTCAAAGTTTTGAAACCATGCCCGGGTCTAGAGAAAAAGAATTATATATAAAGGAAAAACCAATGTGAATCTTGTAAATTCTTCTAAAACCCGGACCCAAGGGTTCTAAAAAAAAAACCTGAGAACCACCCAACATTGGTTTTTACATTTGATAAAGCCTATGGCCTTAGGGCCTTAGGTTACCCTACACTTTCCAACCCCTCAAAGTTGATTGGCTGGCCGGTGCCTTCTTTTCCAAACAATTTAGACTTATCACACCCCGACCATCCACCCCCTCACAACCCGCCCCCCCCACCCCACCCCACCCAAAAAAAAGGCGCTTCCAAGTTCCACCCCCCGCCTACTTGGTAGGGTACTTTCTGATATAAATGAAGTAGGGACACCGGCCAAGGCACACTTGGAACTGTTTTCTGTACTGGAACTGCCGCCCACCTGACCCTACAGGACCGGCGTTTATGACATTCGCAGAATCTTACAAGCGCAAGACCGGCTTTTAGAAGTGGGGAACGGGCCCACTGTACCGCCCACCGCACCGACCGCCCGCCCTCGTACTTTGATGCCAGAGCGAGGCACCTTTCTGATTGGAGTTTCACCATTCTTATTGCCTTTGGACCCAGGGACCTACCTATCTACTTACCTACCTACCTTTTGTCAGCAAGGGCCTACTTCTATTGCCTTTTCCTACTCACAATTTTGGAGTGTATCTAGAGGGCACGTTAACAAGTGGAATCTGTCCTCTGCAAATTGTGAGGTGTTTCCCAAAAGCAAAATGCCTACCCTAAACCTACCAAATAGTTACCTTTTCTTCCTCCTACAATGTTGTTAGGTTTTGCATGTACACCATACAACTTGCAAGCTTGAGTTCTAGGAGTTTTTGAATTTGCAAATGGAGTAGCTACATTACCTTGGGTTTCATCACTGGAACAAGAGTTTGGCTTTTTGGAAGCTTCTAAAACTTGGGCAAAACATCCTCCTCATCAGTCACATTTACAACATCATCAAAATGGATAATGAGTGCCAATTTTTATAGTCCATATTTAATCCACTCCTTCAAGTACACCATTAATTTTGGCAATTCCTCCAAAGATTCAATCAAATCTTTCAAATAAAAGCCAATTGAAAAAGGTGTGCATGTTATTTTATCTCCTTTTTCTCCAATTTGTAATTGTTTTTCGTCTTGTTCCACTTGTCTAATGTTTGATTCCATTTGCATTGCACATTGAGGAAACCTATGTTGAGTTATTGTAAATAGGTTCAAACATGGGGCCCTAGTTTAGAAATTACTTCCTATGCTATGGTAATTATCAAATGTGAATGAAAAAAATGAAAAAAATTTACAATTATTCAAACTATATAGTTGATAGATTTTTAAAAGAAAATAAGTGATAATTGTACACAAAAAGGAATCACGGGTTTTTTCATTATCCAAATTCATTAGGTTTTTAGTGAAATTGAACAAAATTGACTAACATGCAACTTGTATGGTTTTAATAAAAAAAGATTAATTGATTAATTTTTTTTTAATGAAATGGTTTTTAGTCATTTTGGATAGTCACATGTTGCGTCAAATAATTTTTAATTTTAAAATTATGACATAAATATTATGAGGTCCCAAGTTAATATGACACATTGAATTAAAGTGTTATGTCATCATACAACTTTCCTTTGTTTTTTTTCAAGATCATGGAATCATGGATTGTATTTTTTTGTGGCATGTCATTACAAAAATACATGCCACGAAAAAATTTGAAAGTTTTTCTTAAAGAAATTCATGAACAAAAAGTTTTGATGTCATTCACAACAACCATAGATACTTGGTACTTCAATGTATACACACTATATACATTAATGCACACATCCATCAAGGATTGAACCCAAAATTAAACTCATGAAGATGCACCAAGGATTTAACCACCAAATCATTTCAAAACTTACTTTATTATGTTTGGCATGAAATTCTTAAAGAATTCAAACTTTAACATGCATTTTCTTTTTCAAAATTTATTCCAATGCTACAAATGAAAACATGATTTTGAAACTTATCCAATAATGTATTAGAAAATATTATAATGTATAAATATTCAATTTAAAGGGTTTTTTTAATAAAAAAACATGTGATGAATAAATCTACAAATCTACAAATATTTTTGTTTAAATTGACCTATAATATTTGTAAGTTCAATGTGAATTCAAAAATGCTTTCATTGAGTCATTAACAATTTTTTTTTTTTTACATATAATATATATCCATTTTTTGAAGAATTACAAGTTTTTATTTTCCCCAATATGATTAAGTACAAAGTTTTGTTTTTCACTTTTGTGATGTTACTAAAATGGCAAGCATCCATATTAAGAAAATTTAAGCACATTTGGCTATAGACAAGTTGTGGACCTAGAAACTTGTTTAAATTTTTCAATATTATGGTTACATATTATAATTTATTGTTAAAATTTGACAATATACATATTTTAAACTTGTCAAATTTTGATTTTTTTTCTTCTAAGAAATCCTTTGTTGATATTGTTACCCCTTAAAATTGGCAAAAAATGGCCATAAGAATAAACATTATTAAGTAGTCAATATAGCCATTTAATTTTCAAGACCATATCCATTTAGCAACATTAATCATACACTAATACAAATGATGAATTACACAACTTAAAAAATAATCTCAACATATTATTATTATAACACATATTTAATTAATTTAGGACTTTATAAAAATCCAAAAATGCCAAAGCAAAATTTACGATGTTGTTTTCTTTTAACAAATATAAATGACCCGGTGGCCATCAAGACATGGTTGTTAATAACAAGGAAATTTTAAAGTTCTTGAAGACAAATTTACAATTTACATCCCAAGTTATACAAATAAAACCTTGTGGACACCATGGGAGGTTTTTTAACACCAAATTCAAAAGAAATTGGCTTGAACCTCTTTTGAATAGTAATTAATATTACTTATTTATTAGTTGAATTTTTTTGATACAATGGTTAAATTATGTTTTAAAAAAAATTCAAAACAAAATGACGCGCTCCCAAGTCCCTTGTTAACCCCAAGTTGGGGCTAAGTTACTCAAGTTGCGGAATCATGGGGGACTTGGGGCATGTTCCTAGCGCTTAGCACTAAAAGGGGGCATGCTGGAGCTCCGGGATAGGACTAGGACGAAGTGACAAGCTATTCACTTACTCGAACCTACATCAAACCAACTAACAAGTTGGTTAGATCACCTTCTAAAGCACTTTTCGTGCTACTGCTAGCCACGGTCAATTTTGGACTCATTTGACTCACCACGGCCTGGACTCGGGGGAAGCCATCACCTTCCCCCATATAGTATTCTTTGTGCCTCTCCATTGCACTTGCATCCAAATGGCACTTTTTCCCGAGACTCCCAAAGTGGAGTCCCGAAATTGTCCCGATTTGGACTTTCGGGACTTTGGGCGTTCACAACTTCTCACTCCGACCTCCGATTGGGACGAGGTCTGAAGAAAATTTTTAACTCTCCTTGAGCGCTTTCCAAATGTGTGTCACACTTCACCTGCACACACCAGAATTGGGTCGATTCCCGACTTTTAGTGGTTGGGAGTCAAGTTGCCAGTTTAGCTCCTAGCCCTTTTTTCAACCATAACTTGTGCTACAAATGTCCAAATGGCTCATGCGAGGCCCTTTTGGACATCTACACTTCAAGACCTTTCCAACGATATAAAAAACACCTCAATGCAAGGTGTTTTGACCCCTACAATCATGTTCTAAATTTTTAGGAATCCCAGAGGACTCCCAAGTCCCATTTTCGGGAATGTGAATGGCGACCTCACATTTCCCTCAAAGTGGGGTTGCAACCTTTTTTGAATAGTAATTAATATTACTTATTTATTAGTTGAATTTTTTTGATACAATGGTTAAATTATGTTAAAACAAAAATTCAAGACAAAATGTCACATAAGTTTAAATTAATGTCAAGTTTTGAACTATTATTACTTAATAAATAAATTTATTAATTTAGAAAAAAATTTGATGTGTTAATTAAATTTAATATTATGTTGATATGGACAATATGAAAATAAAAATCCAAGACAAAGTGGCCTCAACATGCTCTTTTGAGATTATAATTATTTAATATTATATTAATTTATTATTTACATTTTCTAAATACATAATTGCCTATATAACCTAAAAACAAAGACCCAAGACAACTTGTGGCTTCATTATATTTCCAATAAATAAAAATTAATATTTGAATGGATGGATAAATTATCTAAAGAAAAATATTAAACTAGCTTGATTCAAGGTTATTATGGGAATTTTTAGGTAAATTCTATGGTCCATGTGTAGAGTGTAATGTTGAAAATTTGTTTGAAAGTTTTGTTTTGTTGAATCATTCAACACAAGGTTCACCAAAACTTAAACCTAAGCAATGCTCCCCATATTTATAATTTCCAACTTGAAGTCCTTTTTTGCACATTCGTACAGTTGTGTATTTGTCCATTTAATAGTTATAATTCTTTTGTTGAAAAAAACACATTGCATCTTGAAAAGAATATATGAATATTATGAATTTAAGTGGTTTTGATTTATCAATTCCCCAATAATATTATGATGAATAAAGGAATAGCATGAATAATTGTTTGTAAGTTGATCATATTAAATTATTTTCATTAATATTAATCAAGAATGGCATCCTAATAACAATGTATAATTTATTAATTGCCAAAAGTTTCACATCTGATGTGTGTTTCCAATTTTTTATAGTTTTTTCATAATAACAAAATTTATAATTATTTTGATATTAACACATTGTGACAATTAATATCCAAATTTTTGTAAAATTAATGATGTCAATTTATACTAAGGCTTTGAATAAAAAAGAAACTAGCTTCGAAAACTACAAACTATTTCATTGTCTAAGCATGATGCAAATCCATACAACCATGGCATGGATCACATCCTAAATATGGTAGGTGAATGACATGATTAGTTCCAAATTTAGGGTAATAAAAATTTAACATGTTTTGGTTAATAATATGGTCATATCAACATATTAAGCTTTCACATTCAAATTATGTTAGATTGTTTATTATCACAACTTTCCCAATTGCCAGTTAATATCCATAATTTAGTTTGATTACTAGATTTGCTAGACTTTGTGATTAATATGTATCCAATTACAACTAAACACATAATCGGTAATTATAATTGGAAAAAATACATATTAACTACCCAATGTTGGTTTAGAACATTTACTTTAAATCAATCTCTTTAACTTCAAACTAGATGTTAGGTTGAAATTTCTTGAGTTTAAAATAGGGTAAATATCATGTGCACAATTTGATAAACAAAGCAAAGATGTGTTTAAATGGGAAGGATGAAATTTTTTATCAGATTTTGGTCGAAATTGGCAATGTAAATATTATATGTATAGAGGACTAAAATGTGTATCTATCAATTATTGTTGAATAGATTGGAATTTTATGTTAAATAAGCCAAAGAAAGTAAATGCAATTAGTACAAAACATATGATGATGAGTTTTTCCCCTATTCTACCCCTTTTGTTTTAGTTGACATGTTTAATTGTCATTGTAGATTTAAATATTCAGGATTTTCCAATAATAAAATGTAATTAATTATTGTTAGACTTCCAAATAATTTTTTTAAATTGATAGGAAATATTTTACATCAAAATTACATATTAACCTATATATTAGGCTCAATAAATACCAAATATATTTATATATTAATATAATTTTCACGTATGTCTAGTTGTTTTGCCCTAGGAAGTTCCTATGATACACATAATAAGTCCCAAAATGGTACTATCACTCCATCAAATGATTTTCAATCAAAGAGGCACTACACCACATGGTGCCCATTAAGTCTATCAATTTCCATGAGCACATCATAAGAAATGGGATGTAAATTCATGATTAAAGTTATAATTTATATTAACAATTTCCTCATCATTTTGACCTAAAGTTCCTAGTACACATAGTTTCATAAAATATCAATGTGTTAAGGGGTAGAAATCTCTAAATTAATTAGACTAAGGCCATATGCATAAGGTTAATAACTTAAAATAATTACTAGTGGTAGACTTAGTATCGCCCCTTATTAATAATATAAATGTTTAATTAATTTAATATGATATTAACAAGTTTTTAATGGGAAAATAAATTATATAAAATTTCCTATCATTTACAAGTTTTCAAAATCTATTTTATTTCAATGTATAATAATAATAATATCTAATTTATCAAATATGTAGGATAAGTGAATCAAACATATGTTGCCAAATTTAGTACCATGAATAACAACTTTGGTGCATGGAATCTAAATTTGAACATTGGAAAAAAATATTCAATCAGATGTGTTTGTAATGGCTAATGCTAGATAGGTTTGATTACATGGAGCTTGTGGATGGATAGTAACAATAGAAGGTGATGAACCATGAAAAGGTTGAAGAGAAACTATCATAAGTTTTATATGTTCTTGGGGCAACCCACTACATTGTGTTGTTGAGGACTATATAAGTTTGTGTTATACAAGGAAGTGCTTTGGGGGGGGTGGGGGAGGTTAATATATTGTGTTGTTCTTAATGAGGATGAAGTGATTCTGTTGAATTTGGTTTTAAACTTTTCTACAAAACCCAACTAGTGAATAATCCAATTTTTTGCACTTAAGGTTACAATAATTCTCAAAATTTTTATAATATGTTGGATTAGTTGACAGATTTAGAGCTAAAATGGTTATATCATGTGTATGCTTATTCATAATTGTGATAGTGCTAGTCACATGCATGCACATAAAATTGTGACATGAGTTTTGAATGTGGTTTGGAAACACCATAATTCCAAAAGATTTTCATATTATATAACATCATGCTTAAAGTACCACATGCACCTAGTATATACTAGGCGGTAGTAGCAAAATGTGGTTTGGAAGCACCAACATTCCATCAAAATTTCACACATAACATGTCTACAAACAACTTGGTAATTGTTTAAAAGTTCCTCTTTGAAGTTTTATAATTTGCAAGTCTAATATTTAGAGCTAGTTTTAGACTTAAAAATCAAAATATGTTGGTCAATTTATGATATAAAACTAGTGTAATTTTTAATACATGTTAAAAAAAAAATGGGTGTATTATTTAATATCATTTTGCATGACAATAGGCTTTTGCATTGTACAAATTATTGATATAATTCTCAAACCGATACTAGCTTGAAAATGTCACATTGATCTACCTTAAACCATTTCCAATTTTTTGCAAGTCTAGTTGCCCCATAGATTCCTAATGAAGCACGGTGGTAAGATTGGTGCAGAAGTGACCATGTGAGGAAGACACTTTGAAGAAGTCAAGCACATGAAAGTGTGTGTTACTAAAGGCAAAAAAATCAATGGGTCACCCAAAATAAGTATTGGGAATGGATGGAAAAAGTCCAAAACAACTAATGAGTTGAAAGTAGGGGACCATTTTTCATTGAAAGTACTTGTAATAGTGAAAATTTGTAATGAGTTCTTGCATTTTGAAGGATATTAAGTTGAAGGATAACTTATTTACAACTTTTTTTCAAATCCGATTTAACACCACAATGTGCATGAAAATGGCTAAAGAAAAGTCATTGTTTGTTGATATTTGATTACATATGAATTTTTTTTGACTAATATTTGTGAATTAAGGGGCACCCACCAAAATAGTTGGCATTCACACTACAATAGTGGGCGTCCACATCAAAACAATATATTAACCATGACTGACAAGCTAGTAGAATTTAAATGGGCTTTCACATCAAAATATTAAATAAAAAAATGAAATATTAACCATGTAGGCTAAACTCCAATATATTTCAAAAAACATCAATGTGGGATAAAAGGGATAAGTAAGGATGGATGCCATCTTGCGTTGAATTTGGAATGTTGGTCCTCTACTTGAGTGACCTTAAGGATATTAGCTCAAAACTTAACATGAAAGGACAAAGGCAAGTTTTAAAATAAGGTGATTTAAAAGATATTAAATTTATTATATAAGTAATGCCGATTCAAGTCATTGATTTGTCACAAACACTATAACAAATTTGGGCTAATATGCTATTAGGTTTCATAAAATTCATGAAACCTAGTTACACAAAAGGGTACTTAGGGCATGCCCATTGCCATATGCATGACATTGAGCCGTCATGGCAACCATGTATGACCCTATCATTCACATGTAAATTGTCATGTCATTATTATATAGTGGCATCATAGTGGACATTTTTTGATGGTCACATTTCCATTAACAAAGGATATACCACAAAATAAAATCAAATTATAACCATGGAGTGCAAATTTGATTTTACATGTGTTGAAGTTCATTATTACACAATTATCTTACATAATTTTAATGTGTAAAAATAAATAAAATATATAATTTAAAAAAATTCCTCAAGGCTTGGAAAATACTCCTCATAACTATTGCATGCCCCATTTATTTGACCCTTAATTTAAATGGAATAATATTTTTATAATATTACTAGCCAAGGATCAAATATGAAAATATTCCATAGTAAAAATTTGGGCAAATAATACTAATAATAGGCATTTTGCTAAATTCCATAAAATTTACATAGTTTTGAAATTATAAGGGGTGAGGAGTCTGGATGAAAAGCTTTGTTGGGATATTATAAAATTGAAGGGGTAATATTATGTGCACCTTTTCTAGTTAATTTTCAATCGCTTTTCCATTCAGTTTGTTTTAATCTTCTATCCAATGAAATAACATGTATTTAATTAATTTAAAGCTTTACAAAAATCTGAAAATCCAAATAATAACTTGACAATGTTATATTTATTCAAACTTTCAATTATAAATCACCTAGTGGACACCAAGACTAGAAGGAAAAGCTTTTTAAAAAAAGATTAAAAATTTAGCCTTGTGGGTATGTCTTCAAATCTATTCATGAAGGAAAAAATAAAGTTTAGAAACAATAATATATAGGATTGTTAAATATATAGGATTGATTTATTACAATAAAAACAAGATTTGATTTCAAAAATAGAGTACAAGATGCACATTGTATAATCAGTCTAATGTTATATGATATCAAGTTTTGAAATAAAACACTTCAAAGTTTAGAGCTAACTTTTTATATGGTGGGCAAATCGAAATCATGAGCTTATGATGATGTTGATGAATAATTTAATGATGAAAAGAACAACATGGCGTGAGTGTTGTAATGTTAGCTAAGAAAATCATAGATTCAACTACATGTTGAACTAAAAACAAATTGAATTGTGCAAACATTCTATTTCCATAACTATTGTCGATTGAGAAGAATCAACAATAGCTATGAGAAATAGAACATTTGCACAATTTGATTCATTTTAAATTCAATAATGTAATTTAATCTATAATTTATCTTTAGTTGTCATTGCAACATATGCAACAAGTTATTAGATTATTAGGTGTTTTTAGGAAGAATATATAGCCCTAAATTCAAAACCCTAAACCATAACTTCAAACCCCTTGAACCCAAAAAAATAGAAATACATTGAGTGGTACACCACATCCAAACCAAAATACGATTCACCTACAACGACACAATAAATTATGACATGGTGGCCATTAAAAGGTTAATTCAAAAAAGAAACAAAATCTTGAAAATTTTAATAAAAAATGCAAGTTATAACACAACAATTTTGATTTCTATGGGTAAAATGATTTTAACAAAGGAAAATGAAATGTAACAGTATACACAAAGAAATTGTACATATTGTTCCATTCCATTTTTTTGTGTTGAAGACAAACATAAATATAAACATGTAGAAATTAATTAACTAATTAAACTATGACTATATATTTTTGTTTCAAATTGATATTTGAATTATATTGAAAAAAATTAAAGAAAACACACAAACATAATATCCACACGAAACACACACACGAAGCAACATAAACATTTACATTCACATCTGCACAAAAAAACATTAAATCCTTCACCAAAAAAAAGAATATCCCAACAAAACCCATATCCAAAATATTTTTATTTTGAAAATTGTCACATGTACCACACACCAAAATATCTATGAAGTACATGTCAAGACATACAACTTTATGTATTTTTTTCAACACACATTTTCTTAATATACATATAAATAGTAAAAAACACAAACAAATGCACACAGGTCCACATACATATGTATACAAACATATACAACCACACATCCATACATACATATACATCTATACATAGATACAACTTAGACTACATATAAATAAACAAATATCATACAATTTACATATTGATAATGATCTAGTTGATCCGGATGCAAATTTCATTTAAACTATGAATTAAAACATCTTAATACAACAATGATTTGCTATAGTATATTTCCATAGTAATATTACCATAGTAATGGAAAAAAATTATGTAACTATTTATTCAAACCTATCAATCAACTTTCAACATTAAACCCTATAAATCATCTTTAAACCATAAACCTTAAATCTAAGCTTTATACATTAAACTCTATAAACATTAAATAATTATCTCAAATATGAACCATTCAATAAATATTTTGCTACCTTCGAGTTATTTATCAAGGATTAGTGTATCCTTGAATGATAAATTAAATAATTTATTATCTTTAATTTAGTATTGATTTTGAGTTCATGAACATGGACAATTTAGTAAGATATTTAAAAATTACATAATAACTAACTATTGATGTTTTACTATGTAAATTACACTTAAATATATATTAAAAAATAACTTGTTATGAAATATTGAGTAGTCATTAATTAATTTAGAGGTATGTTTTAAAAATAGATTCATATAATCAAATACCCATTTATTACTCATAAATAATTATTCAAACATTTAAATCTTTTTGTCGTTGCAAATTTTGTCTTTAATAAGTTTTTATTGGAACAAAAATAAATGGGAAATAATATGAATTTGTATTCCTAATTGTCTTGTTTTTATCCCATTTTAGTTTCAAATTTTATAGAACATGGGTAATGCATTCCAAAAAAAAATGTTAAGATAAACTTATATTAGGTTTAGGGTGTAATATTATCTAATATTGACTGTAATTACTATTAATGTGTTAAATTTTAGGGTTTAGGTTTAAATTTAGGTTTTAGGTTTTAAGGGCTAATGTTTAAGTTGAGGTTTTAGATTTAATGTTAATGTTAACTTCACGTACAGTTGAAATGCTACACTGGATTATGGATCTTAAACCATAAACCATCAACCTTTAAAGTTTCTTAAACACCAAAAAACATTATAGACCATTATTATCTTATACATTCAAAACCTTGTATGTTCAAATGTAGAATCCTAACATATATACTAATGTATATATACTAACATATATCGCACTTAATTAAATATTATGGCCTACACCCTAAACCCTAAATGAAATAACACAATTGCCTTATCCCATACAATGTTAAAATATACCTTAATTTATTTTTGAAACACATTATTTGTAACCTTAAATGTTGTAACATACATTTTAAGCCTTACACCTTAAACCATAAACCTTTAAACAAAAACACCAAAAGTTGGTATACTAATGATAGTAGTATCCCGTAAGGATTCAACAATAAGCCAAAATAAAAAAATTGAAAACCAACATTGTCATGTGACATAATTTGCATCCAATTTAATATCGAGACCTCAATACCATCTCATCCATTAATAACCGTGAAATGGAGACTCCATTTTCAACATTCATTGTTACAAATTACTAAGGGCCAAAGATTCATTAGACATAAGTCTCATGCGCCATTCTTGCGATGGGGAGGTTTAAAAAGTTAACTTTGAATCGAAGTATGACTTTTAAATTTTTTTTCAAAACAAAATAAATTGCGATTGAACTCTTCATCGAGAAGTTTTTTCAATGTAGGAATGAAGTGAAGTTAAGGTTTGGGGGAAGAATTCGAAATGTCAAGGAATTAAAGGTTCAAAAGGGATCAAAGGTAGGAGAATTGAAAAGATAAGCGCAATCAAACTTTCCATCAAGAAGTTTTTTCAGTGTAGAAGTGAAGTTAGGGTTTGGGGGAAGAATTTGGAATGCCAAAAAGCTGGAGTTTCAAAGGGGATGAAGGGAAGGAGAATTGAGAACACAAAAAGTGATTGAGCTCTCCATCAAGGAGTTTTCTTAGTGTAGGAGTGTAGTGAAATTAGAGTTTGGAGGAAAAATCTGGAACGCCAAGGAACTGGAGGTTTAGAAGGGATCAAGGGCAAGAACACTAAGAAGGTAGAGCACAATTAAACTCTCCATCAAGAAGTTTTTTCAGTGTAGGAATGAAGTGAAGTTAGAGTTTGAAGGAAGAATCTAGAACACCAAGGATCTAGAGCTTCGAAAGGGATCAAGGGTAGGAAAATTAAAAAAATAAAACACAATCGAGTTTTCATCAAGAAGTTTTTTTAATGTAGGAGTGAAGTGAAGTTACGGTTTGGGGAAGAATCTAGACACCAAGGATCTGGAACTTCAAAAGGGATCAAGGGTAGGATAACTAAGAAAACAAAGTGCAATTGAGCTATTTTTTAACAAGTTTTTTTTAGTCTAAGCTTGTAGTTAACCATTCAACCCTTGTTTAAAACCAATGCCATATGTATTGGAGGGCTTCGAAGAGAGAAGCTTTAGGGTGAAATTTTACAATTCAAAGAACTTTGTCGAATAGCTTCCAAGTATAACTCTTTCACCATTCCTACCCATTGTTCCTCCACTTTTTCAAATCCTCACATCAATCTTGCAACCAATTAGCATCATAAGTCTCCTTCCTTGGATAGTTTAACACATTCCATAGTATAGAGCAGTGTGCAATGATGTGTTCAATTATTGTCTATGTGAAAAGCACTATTAAATTCAACATTTTTCTTCATGGAAATAGATTCTTAACTATTTCAATGCAAAAAAGTCATATCTTTTTTCATCTTGCAATTACCATTTCATACATCTAATGTTCTCAAAGATAATTCTTCTAACAAAAAGTCCATTTGTCATCCCTTTCTTTGGGTCAATAGGGAGGATTTTAAAACATGGGTTTGCATGTTCAAAAATATGCTATGTTGATGGGGTTTGAAAACGTCTTTTAATTGAAAAATATTACTTCTATTTGATGCCACCTTTCGAAAAAGGATGGAACCATAATAAAAAAAAGGTGAGTATTGCACAATTTTTTATTAACATCACAATGATTACATATATTTGTCATTTTTATCATATCAAATCCTTCTTGTATTAGAGCTATCACATTTGCATATTCTAGTCACATTATTTTACATGGATCTTCAACTTGCTTTTAAAAATCCTGCTATTTTTTCACCACAATTCAATCATCAATTTAACTATAAACCACCAAAAGCCCAAAAAAATAAAAATAAATAAATAATTCTAATATTTCCATCATTCATATTCCTTGGAAGGTATTCTTGCAACTTGAAATCAAACGCAACAAAACATTCTTTCATTACAAGGAAAACTATTGACATTAATTTGTTCCAACCTAGCTTACACTAACAATAACATGGCCAATGTAAAATTGTAGTTGCAATATTGTACACAATCATTGAACCAAATTTTTATAGGACCCTTGCTAGCTTTCAAATGGTTCTATTACATCAATTAATACGATGAAAAATACTAGTTGTTAAATGGTCCCAAGGAAAATAGAAGACACCTAGTAGCCACCTAACATTTTTTAATAACCAATTGAAAGCAATTGTACAAACTGCTTAGTGGTCGCTAGGGGTTTTCTAGTTTCAAAGTTGAGAATGCTTGGCAGTCACGAAGTATTTTCTAGATTAGAAATTATAAAAAATGCCTAGTAGTTGTTAGGGGTTCTTTGGATTTGAAGTTAATGAAAATGCCTAGAGATTGCCAATCATTTCATGGATTGGAAATTGAAGAAAACACTTGGTGGCCACTAAGCATTCCCTAGATTTGAAGTCCATGAAAATGCCTAATTATTGTTAGGCATTTTTTAGATCAAAAATTGTAGACAATGCCTGGTGGTCGCTAGGCATTTGTTGGATTGGAAATGCTTGAAAATGTTTGGCAGCCGCTAGGTGTTTTTTGGATTGAAAATGCTACAAAACGCCTAGTAGTCACCAAGCATTTTCTAGATCGAAAATCATAGAGAATGCTTGGGGGTTGCCAAATGATTTTTGGATAAAAAACCATAGGAAATGCTTGGTGGTTGCCAAGAATTTTTTAGATAAAAAATGCTAGAAAATGCCTACCACTTGCTAGGCATTTTTTGGATTAAAAATGTTGGAAAATGCCTGGCAGTTGATAGGCATTTTCTGGATCAAAAATCTTAGGAAACACTTGGCAATCACTAAGCATTTTCTCAATTGGATGAGAAATTGTAGAAAATGTTTGGCAACTGTTAAACGTGTTCTGGGTCAAAAATTATAGAAATTTTTTTACGACCACTAAGCATTTTTAAAATAAAAAATTGTAGAAGACACTTGGGGGTTGCTAAGTGTTTTTTGGATAAAAGAAAGCTAGGAATCCTAAGGAATGGCGAACGACTGCCATGAATTTTCTTGATACTTGATTGATGATAAGCACAAGGAACACCTAGAAACCACTAAGCAATTTTTGCATTCCTTCTCATTGGAAATTTAAATAAAATTTAGCAACCGTCATGCGTTCTTTCAGACTTATAGAAATGGTGTTTTCTAGATTGGCCCCTATGCAATGATCCAAAGAATGTTTTTTAGGTCAAAGTAATTGTGTGAAATTTAGTGTATTTTAATATAATATTTTGGAAATTTTTTTGTAAATTTTTGGGTGAAATGTGATCTTTTTTAATGTAATATTTTCAAAAAAATTTAGTAATTGGTGGACATTCAATCGAAATAAATTTTTAAAAATCCATTCTTAGTTGAATGGGTGGTTCATTGACGGGTTCGTCATTTTTTGTTCAAATTTGTGTTTCAACATAGTAATATTCATCAATAAATTCTGTGAATGTTGGATGTTTGGCAAGTAAATTATATTTAGGAACAGTGAAAACATGACCACAAATATGCATGTTAGTGACACAATTTTTATTTGGGATTCAAGTGATGATTGGAAGGTTTGAATTGGAGTAGGACAGTGCAAGGATCCATCACTAGTCCCAATCTATGGTGTTAGTAGAGTGGATAATTATATAGTTGTCACCATTGTTTCCGTGGTTGAGGCGTTTGAGTAGTGAAGACTCTTTTACCCAACTCCAATTGCATGATATTCTAGATCCTTAATGGGAAATGATTATTTTTGGCCTACAAGGGATGTTTCCATGTTGGAGGAAAAACTTGTATTTCTACTGGAAAAAAGGCATTCAAGAGGAGGGTTTTAACAATTTGTGAAAAAGAATAGTGTCTTGTGGAGATCACATTTTCTCCTCATCCTTATGATTTGAAAGATTTGATGTTGATAAGGAAATTAACAATATGATGAATGGTACTCCTCAAGATGAATTCAATGGATATAAATGTAATATTTCTGATGATTCCATCAATGATGGCACTGTGAGAAAAGGTTTTTATGATTCTATGAGTGAAGGGTGGAATGAGGAAGGAAATGGCAAAGAAGAACAAAAATGAACTAATAATGAAAACGAAGGAAGGAACTTTTGCATCCTGCCAAGAGGTAGGTGTACTTAGCGAGGAGTGGAATGTGAGCTTGTGGATGATGTTGGGTTGTTCATGACAAATGGCCATGTAATAGCTTTGACCTAAGGGAGGTAGTTCTTGATAATAAGTTTGGTGAGGATCATGTCAAATTGAGTATTTTGTATTGCTTGAATAATATTTCAACGGTTATGATAATTTGGAAGTGGTCGTTGGCACAAACCATTGTGAATGGGTAATCCTTGAAATAACTTATTGTATCTTACAATGAAACCAACATTCCAACTATTGATGAGGAGGGAGAAATTGGTGTAAGGAAGAAGTAATATACTTTTCAAAAAAGGAAGCAAAGTGTTGGACATTTTGATTGATCAGTGTCAAGGATTGATAAGCTACTATCCTAGGAGTCTGTTCGGAATGTGAGTTTTGCATTATGTTGTGCATGGAATTGATGTCAACACTTTATTTGTGAGAAGATGACATTGTTGAAAGAAGAGTTTTGGGGTTTGTCCTTTGAAGAACACATAACATATGGCATGGATATTCCAAGAAGGTTGCATGTGAAAGTAAACATGAAGCAACAAAAGTTTATCACAATTTAGGAAATAAATATTTATGAAATGGCATGGTATAAGATCGTTGGTTTGTTTAGATTGACGGGCAAAAGCATGGAAAAGTAGACCAGATAATTACCTTGCAACAAAAATGGAAAGTGGCCATCAAGTAAGGCTTAATATATTGAAATTTAAAATATTATTTACTTTTATTGTTTGTTTATATGAATTTTTTTGACTTTGTTATAACTATATTTAAAAACCACATGTTTAAAGTAAGTTTGTATATATTCATCAAAATCAAGTAGATGTCACAACTTGCAAAGTAGAATTCAAGCACAAGTATATTAAATATTAGATCTATTTTATTTTTAAATCCATGGCATGTTCAATATACTAATGGACTTTGCAATTTTCATAGTATAATCAAAATATATTTAACATCTAATGTAGAAGTAGGAATGAAATGTAATATTAACCTATTACTTTTTATTCTACTTATTACTTACTTTTATTAAACTAATTTTTTTTCTAATTTTGTATTCAATTCATAAAAACTCAATGGAAGCATGGAGGCTTCCATAATGAAACTTTAAAAAAAATTTGAACCTACTTTCTTATGATTATGTTAAAATTTTGCCATATTAAAATTTTGGATTTAAGTGGACATACTTTTTGGTCGCTTTATCATGTTTGGACCCTAACATACATGTTATACAAAGTAGATTCTAAGTGAGGATGTAAATTTTTACCTCATGGAAACAAAGGTTCACATGAATCCAAACTCCAACCAAGCAGGCGGAGTCAAATGTTCAATTGCTAATTAACTTAAATGTTGACACAATGTTGCATTAATTGAAAGGAATAAAAAATGGTAGACAAGATGTTTGACAACTCTTACCTGATATGTGGTGGAGCTTTCAAAAGCAAAGTGATCAAATGATAATGTATAAAAATAAGAAGAACATGCAGGTATGATGTATTTCTTTGAGTTTAGTTTTCAATGTCTAAAATTGTGATGTGTTTTGTAATTTGATCACTTTTCAAATTACATTTTCGTAAATCAACAAGGAGTTAAGCATTATAGGTACTTCGTAGTCTACAATGAGCAGGTTGAGGAAGAGGCATCATTTCAATGTTGATGTAAAAAAAAAGGCTTTGTTTTTGCAAAGTGTAATATGTGCAAATCACTAAAGGATTTAATATCAAAATTGGGAAGGAACAATAATGATGCAAGAGAATATGAATTGAAGTTGAGAAAACACCTCTTGCATCAAGAATCATGTAAAAGCTTGTACCATACTTGGCAGTCCGAATCTATGTGGTCCAAATATGAATTCCTCTGTGTTATCCATGACAAAATGGATCATGTGAAAACTACACTCCCAAGGTTGTAGGTGGTGAACAAAATGATTTGTGGGCTTGGACAATTGCCCATTACGTTGACATGTATGATAACCCATGTCATGACGATGAAAGATATGCACAATATTTCAATGAGTTCCCGCCTAATGATCCCAATTTTACAATTGGGTCATTGTTCTTGCTTCTTCAAACTTTGGAAAAAGCTTTAGCTTATGAGTCTAAAATGTTGTTTGAATACCCTCCCCAAAATGCACTTTTTGTTGGTCTTTTACAAGGAAAATCTTGTTGTATAACTGAATTAAAAACACTAGGTGAAAGTGTGGGCACCGAACCATTGCCAAATTTTTTTTGCTTCAAATGGATAATTGTGTGAAGGAAAACAAAAATAGGTATTTGTTAGCATTTCTTTCATTGTTAATGGCTAAAAAAGTGTTTGAGGAGGTTAAGTTGGGATTCCTTGTGGTTGGTCATACGCATGAATATATTGATGGATGCTTTGGATATTCGTCCAAAAAGTTGAAAGAGCAAAACAATTATATTTTGGCAAATTTGATGAAGGCTTTCATGGTTTCGCAAGAGAAACCTTTCATTTTGTAGTTGATTTAAAAAATTCCAAATTTTAAAACATGGGTCCTTGGTTGTTTAAAGGATGGTTTGGAAACTTTGGTTGGGCATATTGATATGCATCTTTTTTGATTTTTTTTTGGATTCATCTAGCTAGCTTGTGATGTAGTACAAAGTTTCACCAACCGATAGCATTTGGAGTTCCACAAAAAGGCCTTCAATCCAATTATGGAATGTTAATGCGGATGGATCTCCAAAGCTGCCTATTGGGGTTCCCAACCCTATTCCATATTGCTTAATTTGGGGCCATGATGTAGTGAGGTCGTGGGAAAGGGAGAAGTTTATTAGTGCTGGACTGTCAAAGTATGTGGAATTTTGGAAATAAGGTATTGAACAAAGCATAACTTATGCAATGAAGATGAGTCCTTATGTGGATTAATGGGAAGATATTTTATTGCATTTGTCAAAACCTTTGCCTGTTCAAGGGTGCACTCTTTTGGAAGGCTTTTGGCTTTCCAGCAATTGGAAGTTGAATTATGCGAGATTTAAGTTGCTGTCCACAATGTTGGTTGTTGATTCGGAAGATGTGGTCATTTGTCCTTATTGTGGACCCATTAACATGAAGCCAATTTTCACATACACCATGATTAGAAATCTCAACAATGGAGATTTTGTTCTTGTGAAGCCTCATGATCCTTTCCTTCTCCCTATTTGGTTGGGAAGAACATAAAGTGATTTTGTCAAGGATGATCAAAATGAATTCTTCAAAATGGTGAAGGTGCAATGGTGGGTCCTAATGAAGAAAGGGTCAAATTTAGATGAACAACATTTTGTACAAAGATTGTTGGAATGGCAATTGGAAATATAATTTGGTAGATTTAGAACAATGGCTCAAGATTGTAGTTGTTTTTTTCTCTTTTCCTTCATGGAAAAATACAACAAACAAAAGTCAAATTACTATTCCTTATAGTTGTTTTTCTCGAGTGAAAGTGATTTTGGAGGTTGTTAATGTAAAATATGTTTTTGTTATTTAATGTATCTCTATATATAATATCGGTGGTTTTGTCCTTGGGTGGTCGTCCTTTAGGGGTCGAAGTGCAGTGACGACTTTAGGTGACAAAACCAGTTTTGGTCCCCCTTTTCTTTTCTGTGTACTGGAGTCATCCAAAAAGTCACCCTATCTTTGGGCCTGCTTCCACTCCCTATCCCCTCTTTCAGTGGTGTCCGCAAAGAAGGGAAATTCACAATGGCAAAGTTTTGTGTAGGTCCCGAGGAGGAGGAGAGAGGTGGAGTGGGGTATTCTTGCAATGAAATGAGGGGCCCAACATGAGGCGGTGATGGCTAAGTGGCATGGGACCCTTGAGTATGTTTGCTCATGCCTTTCACCTAGCATAAAAAATTGGATAAGTTTTCTTAAACAGATTACACATTATAAAACCATGTTCAGAGCATCACCATTTCGTCAATCTCTTCACACGTTTTTTTCTTTTTTTTTCTTTTTAAAAAAATTATATATATATCGGGAAACAAATGGAAAACTCCATTGCAAAGATAAAACCATTACATCTCCTATTATGATTTTGATTCC
>Ga0209611_10001153_pt1 | contig 43849 bp, 35 predicted proteins | sample S1TSphgellanicum_3_FD_187693 | JGI IMG/M metagenome (GOLD analysis project Ga0209611, IMG submission 187693) | Host-associated microbial communities from peat moss isolated from Minnesota, USA - S1T2_Fc - Sphagnum magellanicum MG (SPAdes) (version 2) | ecosystem: Host-associated > Plants > Peat...
GGAAAATATTTAAAGAACTGGATGGATGAAATATGTAACAGAGGATATCCAGGACTGCCACATAATGGATTTCAAACCCTAATTATTTGTAGGGTAATGGCGGGAGGCCATGGGCATTATCAGAAGTGAGGTGGGCCCAATTCTGGTAATACTCATGGCCTCCCATGTTACACAGCAAAAAAATCGAAATTATGTCATTTTTTATTTTTTACCATGATACCCAGTGGGTACCTGCCAGCATCTTTTTTGGGCAAATTTTCTCTGTTTGGTGAAATTGTTTATCAAAAAAATAATACTGTCAAATGTTCCCTTTTTTCAAAAAGATCCACCAAAAATTTGAAAAAATCCTAAATTTTTTCCATCTTTCTACACATTGTTCAACCAAGTAGCTAAGACATAGAATGATTTTAATAAATTTCTACTTCCATAGCTGGTCTATAGCCAACCATGGCTAAATCTCCTTGTGGATGATTGTCAGTGTGACAACCTCACAAAATTGGGAAAAAAACCATACACACACACACTGGTACCCGTGGGTACCACAGCACATATTTTTTTTTAAAGTAATGCCAGGTACCATGGTAAAAATTTCAAATCACTCTAACCAACACAAGGATTCTAAATCTGCAAAGCCTAGTTGAAAATTTCAGCCTTGGCTCTTCTACAGCTTTGTGAGGATTTAGTAGCCTGTGGCCTGCTCAAGAGAGTGGCACAGCTTTGTCATCATGGTTCTCAGAGCTGGTATGGTAAGAAAGACATAGAAGTCAAGATCAATGAATGGGGTTGCTCCCACTTGGAGATCTTGAACAGGCTTCTTCTCACTTGCAAACAGCTATCAATCATGCAACCCACACACACCTATTTAACGTCTTTCATCACATTCTGTCCTCTGCATCCAACACCCAGGTATATACTCTTTCTCCTTCCTTACACCACACTAAAAGTAGGTTATGTCAGCTTCTTACAAGTCTTACATTTCAAGGGCAGGTTCCCCCTCTTCACTCAAGAGCTAGTATCAACCACGTCCTTCAACCCGAAGGATCATGTGATTGAGACTTGACCTTCACAAAAATCACAAACACAATCTCAAGATTGATTGACATGTTTGATGTTTTATACATTACATATAAGGGTGTCATTCATCAACATATGTAGGTGAATATAACTTGAGTACGTTGAAAATTATGGTTTCAAATCTTGAATCTAGGGCACAGATGTATCATTGATTGTCAAAATTACAATCTATCACTATGGCATTAATAGAAACCTTCTTAACGGTGAAACATGTAGAACTCAAAATATGATCCACCTACAACAAAACAAGCCCCAAAACACAAGAAACTATGCAACCACCCAAAACAAAACACAAAATACTTGTTATACAACTTATGGTTTGGAGTCAAAAAACAATGAGAATGATACTCCAAGGTGAACAATGAGAAGATATTGTCAAAAATTGAAGAATCTAAAACCATGTTCAATACACTAAACAAGTTTCACTATCATTTATTTCGATTTATTTACTATATTGATATGTAACAACAGAAACATTGTAAAATTCTTGACACCATCCTAATGTATTAACTTAAGTCAATTAATTTCAAATGAAGAATTACCTATCTCATCAAGGCTTAAAAAATGAAAATACAAATTCCATGAATATACATTAACAAGATGTTTCTAGACATTAACAATCATAAATAATTAAACATAAGGCAAATCCAAGATAAAACACCTTGTTATGTGTGGAAAATTGTATTCTCAAATTAAAATCTTATTCTCAAATTAAAATCTTATTATCCATCATGGGGCATGGAGAAATCAAAGGTAGGGTGGTAGGCAAAAAACACTTGAAAATGAAGCCTTGTTCAATCCATGACATTAAAAGGAGCAGATATGATGACCTTATTGGTTGGGATTATTGTTGAAGGTAAAAAATTACCAAAAATTGCTACTCAAAATCACTATTAAGAATTGCTACCAAAAACCATTATTAGAAATCACTACCAAAAACTGCTACCAAAAATTGCTAGCAGAAATCATTACCAAAAATTAATACTAGAAACTACTACTAGAAATCATTACTAGAAATTGCTACTAGAAATCACTACCAAAAATTATTACTCAAAATTACTATCAAAAACTTATTACCAATTTTCGCAATGTATATTTATAGACCAAAAAGTTAGATGATTGGATTGATTTTAAATAAGGATTTCTAAATAGGATTTACTATGAGTTTTAGAGAGATTTTGGGATTCCCCCTCTTTTGGGATTTCCATTATTTTTGACCCCCTGTAAACGTTTTATGTGGGGAAACCTGGGGAGTTGGAAAATGTAACATCATTTGTTGTAATTTTATGATCTTGATTTTGGAGATTTGAAAGAGTATACTTGAAGTCATCTTTTCCACTTGTTTTTCCATCATGTTTTGAGTTTGAAATTGTATGTCTTTTTGCAAGTTTGAAGTTTTTGCATGATAAAAACATGTAGTGGTTTCATAAACTTTTTGTGACTATTTGTCATTTAATGTTGCAAAATTGAAATGTTCATTTTCTACTCCTATTTCATTTAAGTACCTAAAACCTAATAGTTCACTAGATGGCCCTAAAATGTGGCAAGCATAGTACAGATATTGAATCAAAATTTCTAATTTAATGTTATTATTTTTTGGACAAATATTGGTTAGAACTATTTGATTCTACCAAAATCCTACAAAATGTAAAACCAAAATTTATGGTTCAATAGCTTTTGTTTTCTCAAGTTCTTTTTTTTTTTTTTTTGGTTTATTCTGGGTTTTTTTTTTTTTTTTTTGGTTTAGTCAGAGCTATTTGTTTTTACTACAAAAATAAATATTGTTATATAATTCATTTTGTCTTAACCATTTTGTTTTTGTTAAAGGCAATTGACAACACAAACGAAAACCCAAATATATATATAAAGGTCTTTTTTTTTTGTTTAATTTTTTTAATATTGTATGACTATAGTGTTGACTAGGAGCATGAAAAGAAAACTAGAAGAAGTTTTGTAAAAAAATTGTTCATGTTGGACCATTTGTGTGGTTAAGAAGGAATGGAGGTATTGAAAATTGATTTGGGGGACTTTGCTACATTTCATAATGGTGAGTAGGAGGATTTGGAGACTATTATCAACAAATTAGAATTGGAAAATTGGAAAGATATCAGAAACCAACAATTGGAGATGGTTAATATTACATGGCAAAATTAGAAACTTCATAGGAACTTATTTGAAACCCTACCAAAAAGAAATCTTTTCTATACCATGAAACTATTTTATGCAATGCATGTGCTTGGGAAATCAAAATTGTTTGACTAGAAAGGCGAATAAAGGAATTGTGGCAATCGATGGAAAAGGGATGCTTCTAAAGATGAACACAACGACCAATATTCTAAGATAAGTTTTGCAAACAAAAATGAATTCTAGCAAGCAATTCCAGTGATCATTATTTTGAATGTCAAAATTTTCTCTTTTGTCCCACCTTATGTTTTTTGCCATGAGACATGTCATGTGATAAAAAGTTGTCCTTACAGGTCTACCCAAATGTTAGTTACTAACCCTTTACCTATTGTTATCCCAAATACCTACCCAATTGTTTTTCAAATCCCAATTCCGACAGTTGTAACACATGCCCATGCAACTAGTTTGCCACCTAAAATATTGAAACGTTTTGGGAGCTAATTTGTCTTTTCACATTGCCCCTATAACCACTAAATTACCATGGATCAAACTTCCATAGTATTGATTTCAAATCCAAGATTTTACCATCCAACCTATGGACCCAATTTGCCAAGTTTAGGAAGTATGACCAACCCATGGTTGATGATGCCTAGCCCTTACTACGCTATACACACCTCATATGTTCTTCCACACCCATCTATTAGTACGAAGTTGTCTTTTCCAAATCCAATTCCTACTAGAATCACAATGATGAGAAGGAGTGAGGGAGCCAAAACACCGGCACTATCTCCTTGTACTTCCCCTTACCAGTGGTTTCCCTACCAAAAATCAATTGCCATTTTCCCAACCTCTCACAACAAGTGCATCTTTGGGGAGTGGTCACATTGAAAGTGGGGTACTAATGGGTGGAGGGAGTGGTCACTTAATGTTGTAAAATTGAAATGTTCATTTTTTGCTCTTATTTTATTTAGGTACCTAAACCCGATAGTTCACAAGGTGGTCTTATATATATATACTTGTTTTGAAAAAATCCTTGAAATTGAATTTCTTGAAATTTTATGCATAAATAATAGACATAGGTTTTCTTTTACATTGAGTGGATTACACAAATCAACAACCAAAACGAGCAAATAAAACTTATTATTATTTACATTGAATAAATTAAACAGAGTCAATGGCATACTTGGCACTTTTTAACAAATTTGTAGAAAAAGGTCAAAAAAAAAAAAATCTTATTTTTAAAACCTATATATATAAATGACATTGTCTACAAAATTATGAATATTGAAAATAATTTTACATAACAAAGAAATAATTGAAAGTTGATGGTATAGTGATAATAGTTGCTACTACAAAATTAAAATCTAAAAACAACTACAAAATGAATGAAACAATTCATTATTGCAAAATTTCATTGAAGAAAGGATTCAAGGAACTTACTTAGTTTTAAATTGGAAGGATATTAGAAAATGTTATAACTCAAGCCAAATGGGCTTCCAATCAAAATAAAAACATGAAAATGGAAGTAGGCCAAAAGAATGTTTTCAAACTTTAGTGTAGGTCCACAAGTGTGTGAAAGTATAAGGAAATGAGTCATAACATTACCAAAAGGATTTCCACTTTGGGAATTGAAATCCATGGATGTCCTAATTCTTGACAAATGATAAGGTTATAAATAACAAACCTTGTTCAAATTGGGCCTTCTTTATATTGTTTAAAAGTTTTTGAAAAGTCAATATTGAAAGTGATCTTAAATTTTCCATTTAGAAGTATGAAACACAAGTTAAATGGTCAAAACATCCACCCAAGAATCAAACTAATATTTTGATACTAAAACCCAACAAACAAAGGTCAAATGTCCTTTGATTGAAGTGTGTAATACAACTTGTTAAAGATTTCTTCAAGGGCTATGACTTTGCTTGTGAAAGCTCTTTAATCAAAGTTTAATTGTATGTGAAATTTTTTGATTTCACAAAGTTGTTACACTCATAACTTGGAAACATCTAAAATTTTCAAGATTCTGACTTTGGAGTTTTGGAAATGTTCACTACTTCCATGCAATCCCTACTACCAAACATAAAATACACTATAACCAAAATAACCGACAACTCGAACTCCCAAGTTTGGGCCATCTAATGAAAATTTGTAGTCGTGATTCATCCATGCACCATTTTGGTTTCAAGTACATTTTTATTAATTTCCTTTTTTCTTGATTTGTGTAAGTTGATTTCATTTTGATTTGTGAACTTGTCATAATTCCATTTTAGAGCTCGCATCCCCTTTTCTTTCTTGGGAACTAAGGAATGCACCCTAACTAGTTTGCATTTTGTTGCAAAAATTTATACTACTTGACAAACCTAGGAGTCCATCAATAAAGCTAACCCATGTTGATCATTTTCAAATTCACCTTTAAACCTCATTCAATTCACTTGCAAAGAAAAACACACAACTTCATTAATCAAAATCCAAAAAAAAACACAAAAACACTATTAACATTTACATAATCAAAGGTTTAAAAAGTAATGATTTCTCTGAAGGAAAGAATTTTTTAGCAAACTATAGCAACAACTTGTCACTTCAATAAGGTAAAGTTTGAAAGCACAAATAATAAAGTTGATGTTTCGGAGAAGCATGTCATAATGTTCAAGGAAGGAACGTGATAAAAAAAAGTAGGTGTCTTGGAAATGTAAATGAACTTTCAAGGATAACATTAACTAAAAAAGGAAGATTATGAAAACATACAAAACAAGTTGGCATGTAGAAGTTTGACATCATTTGAAGGTGAAATTCAAAAAAGAAAAACCATGCCATGAACAACACATATATTATTCAACCCATAGCCAAATCATTTAAATTATAGTAATTTGAATGGTAGTGACACAATAAGTCTTACCACTTGAGCCTTCAATGTAATGGTTTGGGTCATTTAAAATCTAAAAACCAATCAAAGGTGAAAACATAGTCAAAATAGCCACCTAAATGGGTAAACACTTATTAAAACTATATTTTTTTATCTTTGAAAAATCACAAAAGGAACACAATAATTTCTATTAATAATATTTCTTTTCAAATAGACTCCATTACTTGGGTGCATTCTTTCTTTAAGGAGCCACTCTATGCATAACAAATATTTTTTTTATGTGATTGCAAGATTCATATATAAAATAATGTTGCAATTGTGTGTTATATTTTTATGGGGACCTCTTTAATATATTAAATTATCAATAAGTTTTGAAATAATTCAATGATTATAAAATACCTTTAAGGGTCCAAACAACATATAACAATCCAATGTGTTTACTTTGCATTTAGGACTATTGTCCTTTCTGGAGTTCTTTTTCCCAAAAAAGATGTTTTCCTAAAGAGGAATTTTCAAATGAAATGTTTTGAAACATTTTATATAAATTATTTATAATTTCCCTAATATGTCATTTTTTTTACAATCAAATTTGGAGAAATAATTTTTTTTGAAAGTGCGTAAATTTTGCCAGATTGTGTTTCATCTTAAAAATTTGTGACAATTTCAAATCATCCCAAAACATGTTAACACTTTCAAGTTTAATTTGAATGTTTTCTAGATGTGTCTAATAGTACCCTATTATATATATATATTTTTAAATAGAGGATGAAATGAATTGAATTATGAAAATTAAAAGGCCCTTTTATGAAAGTAATGTCATTGAATGAAATTATTAAACATCCTTGATTTAAACCAAACTTTGATATTGGAATTATTTTTTATTCATTTTAGATTTTTCAATATCCATATTATTCAATAAACACAACTTTCCATAATTCACATGTCATTAAAGTGGCACCACATAGACAAATGTAACAAAAATTGCAAAAAAGTTGATGTTTTGACATCAATTTTGGCTTGTTTGAACTCATCTACACCTTTAAAAATATTTTAAAGTTCATAACACTTGTTTTCCTATGCTTAAAAATATTGTAAAATAATGTGAAAATTTGTCTAAGCATTATGTTTTCACATTGTCATAATAATGTCACATTTTCACATTACCCAATGGATGTTACCATTCATTTTGAAATTACCATGGTATTCTTAATCTATTTTTCTACCTACACAAATGCTAGAAAACATCATATTAAGCATTTTGATCAATAGTTTTGGTCCTTTCGGTAATCATCCCCAACATTATGGTAGTGAAAGTAAAGATGAAAACTACGTATGTGGTAGTAATTGGAATTTGTTGTCAACTCTAGAATGAAAAATAAAAGCATGATTCATACACATGCATAATGCATAATCAATCCAAGTCCAACATGGCAAGGTAGCAATAAACTTTCCAAGAACTAAAGGCATTGCAAAAACCTTCACATTTCGCAAAATCACTTTTGTTCAATCTCAACAAGTTTATGTTTTGAAATGTTTTGAACCACCACTTGTTCATCATTAGAGTAGCTACCAAAACATATTCAACAACACAATAACCCTTGTAGAACAAAACACCATCCACACCCACAACAACATAAAAGGAAAACAAAAAAAATCCACTTACTTGCAAGATTACTGAATACCTAAATTCTTGGTTATGAAAACTCAAAAAGTTAGGAAAAACAAATGTTTGTTGATTGATGTTATGCATCTTGAGAGTAGCCTTCCTCTTCAATTATGGTTTTGTTGTCATCAATGATGTTTTCTTCATGAGTCAAAAACAATGAAGACTATCGGCCTCTTTCACACCCTTCACAAGCATTGTTAGGCCAATCAATTCTCGGCAATCACCATAAGGCATTGCAAATTTTCATTTCCAAGTTTGGATTGATGAAAATTTATGATTACACCTACAATGTTGAAGCTTCTTTCTATTTCAATTTGAAACCCCACAATCCCAAAAACTTGGTGGCCCAAAAACAAATGTTTGGGAATTAAGTTTCATGTCCTACCCACCATTTGAGTGGGTTTTCACATTCTTTAGGGTTCACATGACAACAATGCCAAAGTTGTAGCTCATTCTTCAAAATAAAAGATATTGCATCAACATTCATTAAAATCTTGTTACCCAATGAAATCATCTTCATCCAAGTTGGTTACATGTTCTAATATAGGTGCATTCATAATATTAAAGTGGGAATACACTTGTAACAACAAGGGTACAATGATGTTTTGATCATTTTCTTTCATAATTCCTTGTGGCATTGCATCATTCCCCACAAATTCATGCACAACCTTCATGTTTTGAATCGAAGGTTTAATATGATTATTAACATGTTGTGAGCCCTTATAGGAAATAAATAGTAACAAAAGTAAGAAATGGTGCAAGGATACAAACAACTTGGTTCGACATCCTAAGTTTGAGATAAACCAGTTTCAATTAAAAATCACATTGAATGAAGGATGGATTCTTAGAATGGATTTGTTGCATTTCAATTTTCATGGTGAAGTTCAAGGAAAAATATTAAGGTATTAGATAATAATTAATAGTCTTAAGATTGTTTAAACACACTTTTTTTTCACCACTGGCATCAAGGTTTCACTAATTATCAAGTCGTTGCCCAACATTTCAAATTTACTAGCTTCATTGATTCATTCAAAATTGACATGAAATCTATTATTTCATGGGTTCATGTTTTCTACACATGAATATCATGTGTGTTTTAGATGGACAACATCTATCTACAAAAATATGAAAGAATGAAAGAATGATTTTCATGCAATTTCCATTATCAAATCATGGGATGGGAAGTTTGTGATAAAGTTTGATTAGTAGGCACTTGTGAAAATAAATGAACAATAGTGTGTCGCCCAAAACAAATTGAAATAACACCCATATATGGTAAAGTCTTTTGGCAAAATATCACACATGAAGCAAAACATGTTTTCATAGGTGTTTTAAGTTTCATGGTAGGAAAACTAGCACATATGCATGCCTCTTTCCATTCTTGCAAAGGGTTTAACACTTTTTTTATTTCAAATGATGGTTTTTTGTAAGGCAACTTGTGTTTCTTTCAAGCAAACCTAAATGAAACCACTACATACTTTAAAATCATTTGTCACATATTGTGTTACTTTAGATGTAACATGCCCAAAATAAGAACCTATGAAAGAATGGCAAGTTTCAATAGAGAACAACTTACCACTAATGTTAAAATTATGGTGAAGGATGTTAAGTTGGACCCCTCATCCTTGACATAAGCAATGATTTTGTCCAACAAGCCAAAGGAACCCAACAAAACCTTCACTTGTTTAGCCATGCTAATAGATGTGGTATTATGAACTTCAAAAAGTTCAACTATTACATGAATTGATTACCATGCCTAATCAATAAAACTAATTACCATGACAAACGTATAAAACCTTAAATGTAACATCCACAAGTCAAAGGATGAAATGCATGTGACATAAAATGTCAAGGTTGGAAAAACATGGTTCACCATTATTTTTGCAAAGGTTTAAAACAATACATCATTAAAAAGTTGATGACAAAAAAGAAAGACAACTTTGGGATTCTTATGCATAATTAAGTGCCTCAAACCAAGGGTTTTCAATTAAAAACAATGGCCAAGGACCTTTAGCAATGTAAAATGCAAGATCATCTAAAAATGCCAATTAAATAAGGTCATTGTTCAATTATGGGATCATATTCCCAAAATATCTTGTTGTTTGGGAAGGAGCCATACCTTTCTTTTTCTTATGTTTTGCCATTCTTAACAGTTTAGGAATTTGTTCTTGTTGTTATAGGTATGTTGCCCATCTTTTGAATTCATCAGCATGGTCTTGTTGCACATGTTTACTCAAGTTAAGACTTGTCCCATTTTCACTAGATGGAATTTTGTCATTTGCAACCAAGAAATCTATGACTACAAGCCTTAAATGATTATAGTATGATTTTAGTCATAAACTAATACTTTGACTCCTATGTGTAAAAAGTCAGAGTCATATATTAATGGGGCATGTGACTAATAAATGATGAGGTGATGATAAGATGGAAGGTGTCAGTTTTCGTCACTTTTATTTCATATATATGACATCCATGACTAATGACAAAGTGACATGGTCGTCCAATTGTTATTACAATTATTTTTAAAAACTAAAAATCATTTGATATGAACATAGACAACTTTACCCCCCACCTACTTACATACCTACCTATTTCCCTACTCACCCATTTACTAACTTATTAATTACCTACCCACCAACCCACCTACCTACCACCTATTTACTCACCCGCCCACCCATCCACCTTGCCACCCACCTATTTATTTATTTACCTACCCACCCACACATGACCCACCTACCTACCTACCTTCTTACCCATCAAACCACCCATTTACTACCTACCCATCCACCCACCACCTATTTACCTACCTAGCTTTTATTTCCTATTTCTTACGACTTACTTCCTACCCAATATCTTACAACTGTCTATTACCTATCTCATAATCTTGTAATGATATGAAATAAGCACATGAAATAAAAAAACTTGACAAGATTTGAACACCTTTTGATGTTGTCAATAAAAACTTGATTTATCATTATGAAGATGAAAAGTTCAATTCTTAATACTCACAACCTATGTGCATTTCTAAAGGGCTAAGGTAAATAGGTAAAACTAAAGTAGTTAGGTATGTAGGTTACATAGGCTACATAGTTTAGGTTAGGTAGGCTAAAATATTACCTACCTACATTTTTTGATTTATTTAGACCTATTATCTATCATCTTACCTATTAAATTATATTTTTTGCAAAAATCTAAAAATATAGTTTTGATTTAGGTATAAATTCAAGTAAATAAATGGTTTAATGTCTGCCAATCATATTTTAATCGTTCATTATATGACACCTCAACATTATATATGACTTTTTTTTTACTTATACTTAATGATTGTAGGATGAAAAATGCCATATCAAACATTTAATAATTTCTTATCCTTTGCTACTTGTATGTTACAACTAAGGACCTTTAATAATATAATGTTTAATATAACTACAAAATCAATCATATATGAAATCATAAATTTAAGAATTTCTTTTAATATTTCCTTACTGTAAAAAATAAGTCCTTTGGAGCTTTTGACCCCATTTTTAATCGCATTCACATCAATTTGTCATAGGTGACATAAAATGCAACATAGTTGCCAAGGGTTGCATTTGATAACACCACACCCATTGTGCACAACAAAAAATGACCAAAACCATAAATGCGATTATGGGCATGCCACATATCATGACTAGTTATTAATGTTGACAAAACTAGTAGCTATGTTGCATCCTACTCATGGTTAGATGCTTGTTTTGAACCTCATTGAGTAGAACTTACAAATTCTAGATTATCATGTCCAATGGACATGTTGTTTGAAAAAAAAAACAAGTTAATTTGTAGATGTCATGCATCTTAAAAAACCAAAAATGAGACATTGTAAAATAAAAGCAAATACTTGTTCAAAGATGACATTCTTGAAAGTGAAATCCACTAGTGATTTCTTTTTGTAATGAAAATGTTGCCATTCTCTGGAAAATATTTGAAAAAAGAATATCTTGTCTAAAATTCCCTGTTTTTGGGGGAGATCACCAAAATTCAAAAAAATTAAAAGCAAAAATTGTCAAAATGCGCTAAAAATATGGGAAAATGCTTAAGGTTTTCTATTTTCATATTTTGAGTGTAGTTATTTATAGATGATTTTCATTTGAGCAATACCATTGGAAAAAAAACCCACCAAAATCAACTATGAACTTCAAAAAATAAATATGAACTTGAGACAAAAATAATAATAATAATAATTTATTTATTTATAAAAAGACTCATTTAATAGTTTTTAAACATGTGAGTGCATGCAACTTGATTTCAAGAACCGCTTGTGTGAAGAACTTTTTTAAAAAATGAAAGTGTTTGCTCACACAATAGGAACCAAGGTGTCTGAATGTCTACAACCAAAATTTGTCTTAGGCGAAAAAACACATTATATTGATTTTGGACATAAATGTTTTCAACGTCCAACATATGTGTTTTTTTACTCTAAAACATAAAGATGTTCACATGCCTGGATTTGCAACACTCCGCAAAGTCCAAAAACCCATGTCTCTGCAACAAACTGAAGAAAGAATAAAAATTATAAAATTACTAAGTAAAATATTAAAAATAAACTTCAAAAAAGAAAAAAAAAAATTAAAAAGATTCACCCACACTTGAAATGAAGGAAGATGGTTTAAAAAGTTTCAAATAACCATCACCATTGTAGGTCATTTGAAAAAGGTTATGGAGAGCCAAGCCACCAAAAGGTGTTGCAAAACAAAAAATTTACAAAATTTACAAAACCCTAAACCTTGAACCTTGTGATCCAACCATACACCCCAAAAGGTCTATGCGTGTCGAATGTTTTTTCAATGGGAAGACAAACGATCCAATTCCTCTCAAAATATAAAATTAAATGGGAAAACCATCAATTTGGTTCAAGCTTCAATTTTGACTAGAGGAAAAACCGCCGGTCTAGTTGCCTCGATACCCGGATTGTAACTGAGACCAAAACCAACCCCAAACCTGGAACCGGCCAACATTGCGTAATAATACCCTTAAACGATGGATTTCAATATGATCAAATGCAAATTCTAGTATTAAGGCTACATGTGCCCAAATTGGATTGTAATATGGCACAATTTGAGATCCCAAAGAAGGTTTTTAATATGGTCAAATGAGCACTCTAATATTCAGGCCTATAATATTGAGGCCATTAGCCATATTGTGTGGTTTATAAAAAAAAAACCTCAAGTTATTTTTAACATAAATCACACATTCCCAAACAAACTGAATAGTTATAGAGGTGTATAGTATAGCACAAATTACCGTCCCTCACAGTAATAAATATTTCTACCTTAAATTTGATATCACAAAAGTACCCAAATTATTTTGCTGGAAAAGCACATTTTCCCCACATTTCACACGGAAATAACACATTGTTGAACACTCAAGAAGCTAATTTTTCTTGTAAAATAGCGAAAATTCTCCTGAAATTTTTAAAAACCCAGAATTTCACTGGAGAAGTGATTTATTTTTTTGCAAAAAATTTAGTTTTTTTAAACCAAAAAAATTCGGAAAATCTTGGATTAATAATGTGTCATTAGTGAAAATTCGACTAAAACCCTAAGCTTATTTCTGGAAACAATGACTAAATTTTTGATATCACAAGATTTGAAAAAATAAAATAGGTAAATCCTCATCCAGAGGGCTAAGGGATTATAGTCTGATAGTCCCAGAAAAGGGCACCAAAAGAAAATCTCAGAAAAAAGAAAAAAAGAGAAAGAAAATCAAACAGAAGTTATTTGCAAAACTGCCAACAGAAGACCAAAAAAATTGTAGACGAGAATTGGGAGGGTTTGGGGGCGTGGATACATTTAGGGTTGCAACGAAGGAAGCAGATCTGTTGTTTTTGTTTAGTTTGTTTGTTTGTTTGTTTGCTTTTCTGCTTCTTCGGGAGGAGGCGTGGAGAAGGACGAGGACGAGGACGAGAAGGGCATTCGAAGTTGCATCGTTGCGAAGAAAAGAATTCCAGCAGATTTTTTTTGTTTCTCCTTAAATTCTTTTTTTGTTCTCTGGAGTACTACTTAGCCGTAACAACAAAACTGCACTGGCATCGAGATTTGGAGTTGCGAACAAGGCATGGCAGGAAGAGAAGTGAGAGAGTATACGAATTTGAGCGACCCGAAAGGTGAGTTTGCTTATTATTGCTGTTGTTTGTTGTTTTGTCACATTTTGATGATGTCCAAATCTTGTGTTGTTTTGTCAGTTTTTTGAATGAATCATGTGATTTGGCGTTTTGTTTTGTTTTGTTTCTTTTCAATTGCTTGTTTTGTCTTCAACAATCTGTGAGGAGGTACATTTTGATTGTGTGAAAAAGAAACTGTTGTTTCTTCATGACGTTCTCTCTCTCTCTCTCTCTAATGCTGCTGCTGTTTGAAATAAGGACATGCAAGCAGACAAGAAATGGAGTGCCAAGGGTGGTGGTGGCAAAGACAAGACGGACGATGAAGATGTTGCGTTCAAGCGGATGGTAGCCAAGGTTAGTGCACCTGGGGCCTGTTGAAAGAAGACCCTAGCAGGAAAGACTGTGTCATCAGGCTCTCATAGATAGCAATAAGGCGGAATCGTTTTTACAACTTAAGTCACAGAGAGATGCAGTTTGAGCACTTATTTATGCTCTGAACTTTCACAAAATGCTTTTTTCCTGTACCTCCTATTGCAATGGGAAATGTATTTTCTGTGGGATTCTCTGTCAAAATTGAATAAAGCCTAAAGACCTAGGACCAGACAATTCATTATGGGATTGAACTTCAAGGTAGTAGTACTTGTGATCTGAACTGATAAGGCTAATTTCTGCAGTGCCTTAGATGGTGAGAAAATCATACTACTGGACACTTTGATCTCAGGGCCTTAAAATCCTTTAACCAGTTCAGTTGAGAGAGAGGGGGACAAGGTGGAGTTGAACTTTTTCCTGAGAACTGGCCCTGACAGGGAATATGGCGCGACATCTGGGCTCGGATGGTGAAAACAGATGCAGGAAGTGGCTGGTGAACGAGGTGGCTACCTACATGGCCGAGGCGGTAACTGCTTACATTGGTCATGATGCAATGTCCTTGTTAATGATGGTTGTGAATTGCTTGATTAGATCTCCATCCCATAGCAGAGTGTACCTGAGGACTTAGCTTGTTAATACTTTTGGTTGCAAATGAATTGCTTCACTAGAAGGGTCAAGAGAAATTTGGCAGGTTCCCCTTCAGTTTCTGCTCTGTGTGTGTGTGCAGGTGCCTCTCTCTCTCTCTCTCTCTCTCTCTCTCTCGCACTGTGTGTGTGTGTGTGTGTGTGTGTCCATTTCTTGAGCTAATGACTAGGCATGATGGATGTGGATCAAACAGCTCTGGATAGTGATGACTTGCTGTACCTGAAGGAGCAAATGGAAGCTGAGGATGATGCAGAGCGCCTGCGGCGACGAACAGAAAAGCGGGCTTTTGCTGCCTTTAAGATATCCAGACATCTTTCTTAAGTAGTTTTGATTTGCAGACAACCAGAGTGTACCACCTCATGAGGTTGTTTATAATATGTCTGTACAATCAAGTGGAAGATCATGCAGAGCAAGGTGTTCAGCTGAGAGACATCAACAATGTCATGAGGGTTCCTTTCAATGCTGGATTCTTTGGCTAAGTTGTTGCCTTTCTCTGACATATTGTCCAATGCCTTGACCTTCATGGTATTGGTAGGTATTTCTTGAGACCATTCTGGAGTGCTAAAGCAAGCTCCACCACTCCTGGTGGAGCTTGCAATAGCACTCCAGATTGATAAAAAATGGACTCCATCATTGTAGATGTTCATTGAGTTGCCAATGATGGAATGTTGCCTTAACAGAAGTTAGCACAAAGCAGCGAGCTTGGTGGATGCGGCTTCTGTACCCTCTCTTCCCCCCATCCGTGTGGAGCCCAAGCCACGAAGTGGAATTCGGTAATAACTGTTGACTAGTTTGACACTAGATACCAGTTATGTGTCATGCTTTAATGGGAGAAGGACAGTCTCTGGTGTGCTAAGCAGGCCAAGAGAAACTGAAGGCTCTGTTTTATGACTGATTTCTTTTATTCACACCAACACTGCTTAAGCGGCCAGGGTCTCTTTGTTGCTACCAAAAATGAAGTTTACTAGTGTTTGAATGGGGTTTCAGGCAACAGGTGCTGGTAAAGAACATTCTGGAGGTGAAGCCAAAGCGTCTTACCAGAGTAGCCCACAACAGCACAGATGCTGGAACTCCTAGCACAAGCAGCCCTGTAGGAGAGATGACAAACAAGCCTGATGCTGGTGGAGCTTCTCAAGAACCAGCAAAAGTGGAAGCTAAGGTTGCCACTGGTGGTCTGTTGGGGTTGACCTATGAGAGTGAAGAAGACAGTGACCCTGAGATTGAGCAAGTGCCTGCATACACAGAAATGAAGGCACAAAGAAGGGAATCGCAGACAGACCTTTTGTGAAAGGTACTGCAAATGGTAGAAATGTTTTAGAATTGTTTGTCCAGAATGTTTGCCAGGATGCCAATATTTGTGATCATAGTAAATATGATGAAGATGAGGAGGGACTACATTTATGACACAACACTGGGTGGAATCATGTGCCTGAGTGGTGTCTGGTTTCTTATCTAAAATTCTTCTTCCATCTTACTGAGTTGAACTGTAAACACTCACATTTACAGCTTGGATTGTGTCCTTTTGACTCTTAGATCATATTGTGTGACTTGTCATTGTGAAACAGCACCTGGATAATGGAGTGCAAATGGAAGTTGGCTCCTTCAGCTCTCAACTGAGAAGGCTATTCTTACTGTAGATCAAATGCCTTCTTGCAGAACATTCTCCATGGATGTGGTTCATGAATTGTAGAGTTCTGGAAACCTAGTCTAGGATACCAATGTGCACATTTTCAAGAAACAGATACCATCAGCCAAATTTGCAGCTGGCAATAGGACAGTTTCAATTTTGTTTCAACAAAATGGAAATGTAAGAATGACAGTCAGGTTCATAAGTCAGTAATTCAACTTGCACTAGGACTTGCACTGCAAGCATGACTCCTATTGAGACAAACTGCAAACCCAAGCATCCTTACTATTTTGCACCCACCTTCCTGGGATCTCTCTGCATTCACTTACTTGGGGATTTGTTCATGCTAAAGGGACCTGACCAGTTAGATCTCTGACTGAGTGCTGCTCACAGGGAGACCACTTTTGAAGAGCTTGAGACCCAAGGTTCACTATGCAGGTCTTTAACTAAATATTTTGAAGTGGCAATTCCAGCAACTGTGAGAGGAGATTGCATCAGACCAGATTGTCGCCCTCTATTTTTGTTCACAGGTGTTTGTCTTCATCAAAAGTTTCCTCTTCATCAAAGATGTTTTGCTGTGGTGTCAAGCCAATTAGTCCTAGGCAGAACATTGGCAGTGAGTACTTATTTTGCTCTGCTGTTGGCCACATGGATGGCTTATACCCTGGCAAATACCTAAGCAATGCAGTGTGTAATCTAGTGTGCTCCATTGTCGAGTCAATTCATGTGAGACATAAGGCATGTAGTAGCATTCTGGCTTCTGGGATGAGGTCATAGGACAGCTCATGTCTTTCTTTACCTTCATTTTGGTGTCCTGCTTGTGTTTGGTACAGTGGAGCCAGTTGGGAGTTGCTCTAGTGAGTTATCATCAGATGGTGAGAACATGGATTGTGACAACTTGCAGAGGGAGAAGAATTCAGACTGACATTCTGATGGTGATTTGATCTGCTGGTGATCAATTGCATTGAAAAGATCCAGATCTGGGTGGAAAACTGTGTGAATGTATCAGTGGCATGGTGTGTGACATCTCTACCATATCTCATGGCATTTTTTTCATTTTCTAGTCAAAGTTCCAAGATAAAGTTGCATGGAATTGGATGATGCTGATGACTTGGGTGACCTGAAAAAACCATGAAGAGTTACGATTTCAAATGGTGATGGGTGAGTTAAGCTTTAGGGAAGTAGATGACGTGGATCTCTAGTAACTTCTTGGATCTAGCTGCGAAACAAAGTCCTCAAGGTATATCTTATGATATCTTTGACAAACGATTTGGTTTTTGTTTCTTGGTCCTTTGTTCTCTGTTTGTCTTTCCTTCAAAATTCTCTGTGGCTTGTTGAAGAAGTGTTAACCTTGCTTTGCTTTTTCTTAATTGCTAGAATGGAGATTTCTTGTTTCTTATGAGAGATATTTAGGTAAATGGGCGATGTGGATCATGAGTGGGGCCTGTAGTAGCGCTAAGGGCTGATTGACTTCTGTGGAAGCTTCCCCAGCTCTATTTTGGTGTAGATTTGGGAGTTAAAATTCATGAAATTTCAGTCACAAGGTACAAACATTGAAAGGTGCAAGTGGTCATTTGTGCCATGTACAGATGACAAAATATATAGAAGAGTTTAGCTGCTGTTTCAGGTGGCTGAGATGAGTTCAGTTACATTTACAACATTTTTTAAGTGTCTTGTATACAGCCAGGGTTATAGTATTGTGTAATAATATATAGATGTTGAAAAATAAGCCTGTGTGCAGGTGTGAAGAAAAATTGTTATGGCCAATGAAATTGCTTGATTTGGTGATCTGAATTATTTCTTAGTCATCTTCAGTGAACTAACAGTTCAATGTGTAAGAGTTCAATGTCTCATAGCTACTGTAGTACCTTGGCAACTTCAACACATGTTTGTTGAATAATTAATGCATTTTTCATTTTGACAAATAGAATATTCTTGAAGATTCAATGTTTTCCTTCACAAATTTCTGTCACTTGATTTTTTTTTGGGTGAAAATTCCAATACTTCTGAATATAATATAATTAGTGTCCAAGCTACCAACTTCCAAGGTGGTAGTGTATTCTATTTGCAGACAAGGTTCTTGCACATTTCTTGTGCACTTTGATTTATATTATGACTTCACAACCTTCTTGACCCATCAACAATGACTTCACAACCTTCTTGACCCATCAACAAGTGGGCCCTAATCGATTTGTTGTTTGTTGGCTCTGTCCTACAGAGACATTGTGAGAACACCTTTTGAGCAGGTATAGGGGTTGGAGAATCAAAAGTTGGCTGAATGTATAAGGTTATAGGTTTGCATGTAAATTTTTTTGGGCCCAAGCTAATAGACAAGCATGTGTAGAATTGGATGCACCCATCCAATTGATGGGTTGTTTTGAAATCTACCCATCTACTTGTTGGGTTTCTTCTCAAAATATGAATGTTGGGTAACTGATTTAATCAAGTCTGTATATCATTCTATTTTTTCCAGTTGTCACTGATGTTTTTGTATCACAAGGTTTCATATCACTATGAAATGTTTTAAAAAATTCATATGATTAATTTTTTAAACAAATTCTGCTTGATAAACATACAAATAATTAGCTTCAATTCTTTTAAATCTTATTAAAATGAAATTTGAAAAATTATGCAAGAATTGTTTAAGATAAAGCACATCATTTTAAAATAAATATAAAATTTTATATATATATGTTTTTAATTAATTCTATTTTTTAAAAAATTCAATAAGGCTTTGATTAAGATTTAATAACAAAAATCATGATGAAATTAATTTTTAATTGACTTTTTTTTGTTGCCTTTTATGTTGTAAAAAATTATTATTGCCCTAAGATAATAGATATGCATGTATGATTTTAGGTTTTAACAAGCATGCATGGGGCAAACATAACTAGTTTATAAAATTGGGTGGAGGTATACTGGTGGGTGTAAGCATGAGGTGCATAATTCAAATTCATAAGATGCCAAAGGTATTGATGTTTTGTTCATTATTAAACCACAATCTAATCATTAAACCATGATTCATCAATATCTATGGTTAATGGTAGATAACTATCATAGTCAAAGTTACTAAAAGTCAATAATTAAAATTTATAAAATGTTAAGGGTATTGATGTTTTGTTTATTATCAACCATAATTTAGTCACCAAACCACGAATATGATCCTTTATTGTTAAATTGAAATGAACCATAGTCAAAATTATTTAAAATCAATATAATGTAGAAAAAAGTTTAAGGTTAGGTTTAGAGTTAAGTTTAGGGTTTAAATTAGGTCTTTTGTCCCATATAAATATAACGTTGTATGTTTGTTATCTTTTTTTTTCATAACAAAAATAATGTGTTTGGTTTAAGCTTTCACCATTTGTCGACTATTTTTTTGCTTCCTTTGCAAGTTTGTGTTTCTACAAGTGTATGTTTTGTCAAGCGTGTGTATTTGCAACTTTTAGTTTTGCCAAGTGCCACTTCATTTGTTTGTAGTCAAATACATTTTGGTAAATCTTTTTTTTTTTACACAATGGTTAATGTTCCAATGAAGAAAGTTAGATTAATTACTATGGTGGATGATTTGGATTTCAGAATTAAAGCTATTACATTTGAAGCAAAGGTGTTCAATAAGTGTGGCACCTTTGATCAACTTGTAAATAGGAACATGGAAGATCTAGGCTATGCATATTTGCATTGTGATTTGTTGGACAGGGCGGCTCTAACCACAATCACTTTGAGGGTGCCTTATATAGAAATGCATGAGTAGCATTTGAAGAAAAGCATGTTTGTGAAGGCGAAATTTTTTGGCATTAAGTCAAAATCTAAAAGGGGTTTTAAGAAAGGTGACATGCATGTTGTCATCACAATTGAGTCGACAACCATTGTGTCATCAATTTTTGCATTCCAACCTGAATTAATTCCCATGTTTTTTCACATGGATTCCATTAAAAAGTTTTAAAAAATTATTCAAAGTTGGAGGTATGCTACCATTGCTATCATTGTCATTGGTGTAAGGGGAGTATGGGATAACAAAGGTGAAAAACAATTATTGATTGCAGATGGAAAAGGTGAATTTGACTAAGACGTCCTTGCTTTTAGTAATAATTTCAAAACAAAATATGAACAACTTCTTGAATCGTACAATGGAGGCCAATGCGCAATGGTTTTAATCAAGAATGTGACAACAACAACAAAAGGAGATCGATATTTGAAAACACAACATTACACAATTTTAATAAAAATTATTGACAAAACTATTCAAGTTCACCTTTTGTAGTTACACAACAAATTATCAAATGTTCAATTTGCATTCAAAGAGGTAAATTCATTTCCTTTCCTTTGCATCATTTAATATTTTTTTCAAATTTACACATAAAACATTAAACAAAACCTAATATTCATCTCATGATCAATTATATAATGAAAAATACAAAAATAATGTAATGAAAAACAAATTTTCAAAGTATTATTTTTGGGTGTTAAAAGAAAATCGAATGTTCATTTAATTTTTTGAAGTGGTCCATCATGTGGTCCATGGCAATCCAAGATAAAAACCACTTAGTGGCCATTAGGTGTTTCTTGGTAATCCCCCTTGCAGTCCAAAATAGAAACCACTTGGAGGCCATTAAGTTGTTTTTAATGGTGTCCACTAGGTCCTTCGCAGTCTAAGGTTGAAATCATTTAGTGGCCACCAATTGGTGATTTTTAATTTAATGTTGAAACCACCTAGTGGCCACCAAGTCGTCCTTTGCAGTCCAACATTGAAATGAATTGGTGGCCATTAGGTCTTCAAATGAAACCAAAAAAATTGACCCAATGGCCACCAGGTCATCCTTTGTAATCTAACGTTCAAATGACCTAATGGCCATTAGGTTGTCCTTTGTAATCCAATGTCAAAATGACTTGGTGGCCACCAAGTTGTCCTTCGTAGTCCAACATTGAAATGACTTGGTGGCCCAAGCAAAAAAATAAAACAACCTAGTGGCCATTAGGTTGTCCTTCATAATTTAACATTGAAACAACTTTGTGGTCGCCAAGTTTCAAAATGAAAGAAAAAAAAAACTTAATGGCCACCACATTTCCAAGCAATTTTATTTTTTTATTTTTTAAAAAGACCTAGTGGCCACCAAATAGTCCTTTGTAGTCAAACATCAAAACAACCTAATGGCCGCTAGGTCTCCAAGCAGATTCAAAACAACAACCTGGTGGCCAAGAATAATTTTTCAATGTAAATGGTTCTTTGATGGAATTTGTTTTTTAATGAATGAAATTTTTTCCAATGAACACAAATTTTCCATGTAAACAATTTTTCAATACAAGCATTTTTTTCAATGAAAACGATTTTTCAATACATGCAAATTTTAATACATACATTTTTTTGAATTAATTTTATTTCAATGCTAACAATTTTTTAATTCAAGCAATTTTCCAATATAAAGAATTTTTCAATGCAAGGACTTTTCCAAAAAAACTTAAAAGGAAGTAGTTTTGAATGAATGATTGATTTTATCTTTTTTGAATGTGTTTATGTGGGAACCATGCTTTTGTTTATATAAATATCAATTAAATTAAAATTCATAATAATGGAAACACCTTTATTAAATATTGTTGATTCATCATTTGAACATCTATTACATTCATATGGCCTTCATTTAACTTCAAGATACAAATATGAAATATGTAGTTGTCTTTTTTTATTTTTTATTTTATTTATTAGATAATCATTTATCATCTCTTAAATTGAAGCAAAATAACATGGCACATTTAAATCAATGTTTATTATTAAATAAAGAAAAAAACCGAACAATGTTATATTCAAAATTAAATCCAAATTTTTTATTTGATTTGCATCAAGGCATGGTCACAAATGAACATCAATATGTGATAAAAAATGGCATTAAGTGTTAGTATGGGAGGTTTGTAGGGAGATTTCACTAGAATATTTTAGATAGTTGAATATTTACAAAAGCCAATTTACATTTCAAGTAAAATATCAAAATGCATTATGTCTCGATGTGGCATGGATTTTCAATCTATCCCCTTACATATAATGTACAGTTCTCAACATTTTGAACCAATTCAATATGTTAATAGTCTATCTAGGTCTTTGCTTACTTTTCAAGTTAATGATTCCAAAGTTACCATAGATTTTAATGATTTTTTTATCTCTTTCAAAATCAATGGTGCAACAACCTCTTATTCAATTATCACAACTAACTACACATTTTTATTGGAATGAAAATTTTGATTCTGTATTAGTCGACATTTTGAAAGATAATTGAGATTCACCATTGGAGTATGTTGTTTCATTGTTCAACACTTCTTGTAATACAAATATTATTAAAAAAATTAAAAATTTGTATTGAATACTTATAAAAAAATTGGAAAACAACACAAATGTTTGTGTCAATGCAACATTGTTTATTCTATTCATTTCAGTTTCCCTTACCAAAGTTTTAAAAAATCCCAAAATTCAAATGGAACACTCCCATCTAATTATTGAACCTAATGTAACACAAAAAATAAAAAGGGAATATTTTGAATGGGCACTTTATGACAACAATATTTTTAAATCATTGAAGGTTTGTCCAAATCTAACTTACTATGCAAAAACATCTAAATTCATCAACATGTTTTCAAATATTAAAATAACAAGATCACAAATTATGAATCACATGAAATACATATATACAAAAAGTCACAGAAAATTTCATAAATGATAAAATTCAATCATCATATGTTCAATGCACTTTAGAAGAAAGTAAAAAACCAATTCTCACACAACTTTTTCGAAACATGATGTTCAATCGAATAAAATAGAACATAATGTTAATATAAAGGAAAACACACATAATTTAATATACATTGACATTTATAATAAACAAATCCAAGATGTTCCCATAATTTCATGTTTTAGTTATGAAAGGTTATGTTTTTAAAAACTTCTGAAATGTTTTCCAATTATTTCACCACATCTTGCTTTTGCTCAAATTTATAAACTCCAAAAGTATGGGCATGGTAATGTTAGTAATGTCCCTACAAATGTGTATTAAACTCAATCAATACTACCATGTTTACCACATGATGGTGCAATATTAGGTTTGTTTTTTAAACGATTTTTTGAATACAAATCACTTTACAAGTCATAAAATGTTCATCCAAATATGGTGATGGTCATTTTATGAAATTTAATTAAAACAACATTATACAAATATTTGAATGTTACTATTTCATCATCAATGAGCAAGTTTGTTTGCTTTGCATATGAATTCATAATCTCAATTTCCTACTTATAATAATGCATCATCTGATAACTCTAATTTTAACAATGAAAAAATACATTGTACACCAACAAATTCAATGATACATAATTTTTTAAATGCTTAAAAAATAATGGATTATGAAAATACTATATATTTTATTGCCCAAATCAAAACTTTCAACCTTAAAGTTTATTTGAAGATAAACATTCAGAAGAATTAAACTTTCCAACATTTTTTTACGAGCAACTTTGACAATTTTTTGAAGGTTTTTCATATCAACAAATAGTTCAATAAGAATTATTTCATAAATCTAAAGATTTTTCAACAAATATTTCTAACCTTTTTTCAAAAGTTGGATAAATTTCAATCCAAAAAGTCAGATTTTGGTTGGGTGCAAATAAGAAAAAAAAACTATGTCGTAGAACTTTAAAAGCTTATCAAGTATGAGATAAACCAAATTTAAATAATATCTTCAATTTGTACTTAAGTTATCATGGTTTGGAAAGTTTCATAATTCACCTTATTATTTTGAAAGGTTGCGAAAAAAATTATTTGTAATGATTCGACACTTGGTCTTTTAACGTTCTTTGTCACTTTTACATATGCTGAAAGATTACAAGATCCTTTCATTAAAGCTTTACACACATTACATGTTTCAAAATAAAATTTCCCAAATAAAATAGAAGACCGTCAATTTGTTCATATAGCAAAATTAATAGGAATTGACCTTGTCACATGTGTAAAATATTATGATCATAAAACATCTTGAATTTGCAAACTTATCACAAAATATCATTATCTTTTTGGGTATATTTCTGATTTTTTTTGTCATTGAACTCCAAAATCATGAGAGCGAACATGACCATGGACTTTTATGGATAAAAAATTCACCTATGTATGGAGTGCAAACAAATGAAGAAATTGAACAGTTTGTAAACATGTATATTTCTTATGATGTATCATTGTTACCAAACTCATTATAAAATGCACAACAACATCAACACACATGTACATGTAAGGAAGAAACCATGTTGTTCGTAGATTTCATTACCCATTGCCTCCTTTGTGTGAAACAAAAATTTTAGAATCTTTTCAAATAATTGGAAATTATCCATTTTCACAACAATACCTCCAAACACAAATAAACAAAATATTTCAATTTTTTAAATATTAAAAAAATGATGATATATCATTTTCTAAATATCTAAATTTCTTAAACCTTGATGAAAGTACAAATATATTAAGTTTAAGAAGTAAATTAACAAAGTTGCACATTTTCTTAAAACGAATTCCTAAAAATATAAAAAATAATGCATTTAATATACGTGCTATTCATTATGGTTTGCAAATACATATATTCAATTTATTTTGGACCCATGTGTAGCTGCACACATATTACACATCATATATGACAAAAATAAATAAATAAATAACATCAAAACTACATTCTATCATTAAAAAATGCATTACAAATAACATAGATGCAAATATAAGAATTCAAAAGTTAGGTAATGTTTTTTTTAATGCCCAACAAATGATTGTTCAACTTGTTGCATACCTTGTGTTTTCTTTACCATTATATCATTCATCTTGAACATTTCAATTCATAAATATTTCTTCTTTTGAAGAACGTGTTTTTATGTTAAAATCATAAGTTGCATTAAATGAATTAAAACCAAATTCAATTGACATAATGTGTTCATTGATCATAGACAAATATATTAATTGTTCTAGTCAATATGAATTGTTGTCATTAGCGGAATTTAATTCTTTTTATAACATTAAAAAAAAAATTCAAAACATCACAAACCCAAATTTATTAAGTTTGTAAATTATAATAAATATAAAGATATTAAAAATTGGTCGAAAAAACAAGTTTTATTATATTCACCATTTTGAAATTCAAAAAACTTGTAACTTGGAATTAATGTAACTTGACATGATGCATATTGTCAACAACATGATGACATTTCTAAGATTAAATTTATTTTCAACTACCAAATGCCATATCCAAACATAAAAAAAATGGATGATTCAATAGATTCAAAATCAAAACCATTATGTTCAATTAACATTTGAATTAATGATACAGATAATGAAGCAAATGATCCATGTCCTATAATTCCTGTAATAAACATAATCAATATTAAACACTATGATTTATGATTTGACTTTGTCATTCAACATGTAATGGATCAAACCAAAAATCAAAATTTTTAGAAAATGAAAATTTCACAAAATCATCATATTCCATGATGATGGAAGAATTTGAATATCGTAGTTTACTTAAATAATTAAATGAAGAACAAATATTAATATTTGATGATTTTATGCATAGAAAATAATTGTACCTTGATACACCGATATGCATTTTTGACAAGGGGTGCTGAACTAGTATTAAAAACTTTTACATTGAAATTTATGATTCAAAAATTATTACAATTATATAATAGAAACATATTTTCTGACTTAACAAAAACCAAGACTTTACTTATGGCATCAATAAGTAAAGTTATCTTCAATATTGATAGTTTTATAATACATTTAACATTAAACATACTTGTCCAACAATCCTTGTTTAGTTTACCAAACTTATCATTAGATTCATTAAATAGGTTTACATGTCAATATGAACAATTACAACTTGTTGTGATAGATGAAATATCACTTGTTGGTGCTAGAATGTTTAATGTTATAGATAATAAGTTAAGGTCCATAAAACACATTCAAAACAAATTATTTGGTGGTGTTTATGTTATCTTAACATTTCTATCAAACACCCCCTATGAAAAATAATTGGATCTTTCAAAATATCAAAGATAATGTTAATGCACTAGCACCAAATTTTTGGCAAACATATGTCCAATGTTATGAACTAAATAAAGTTATGTAATAATCCAATACTTTATACAAACTTTGAACAAATTTCATACTACAACAGAAAAATACAAAGGATATTAAATTTATAAATTCAATTTGTAACTAATAACCACCTAACAATTTTTCTGTTCCATATTTATTTTATACAAATAAACTTGTGCAAAAATAGAATGAAAATGTGTTCATTAACACATTAGGTCCCACATTTATTTTCAAAGCAATGGACATCAACCATCAATCATGCTCGCCATTTTATAAACTCTCAAATGATCCGAGTAAAACTATGGGTTTACATTTTACAATTATATATATATGTTGGTTGAAATATGTGTTGGTAACTATGCAACATCTACTGGTCTTGTGAATGGAATTAATGGCATTTTTAAAACATCAACAACATATTGTGAAAAAACTATTATATGGATTCAAAATTTTAAAATTGGAACACTAACAAAAAAAATAAAAATCATTATAACAATATTGAATCAAAATGGACACCAATTGAACCTATCATCAAATATATAAAAGTTAGTAAATCCCAATCATTTATCATAACAAGGATTCAATTTTCAATTTAACTTGTGATAACAAAAACCATTCATTGTTCTCAAAGATTATGACTAGATGAATTGGTTTTTGATTTCATTAACGTTAAAAATCATAAATTAACATATACAACATTATCCCACATTCGAACAAAAGAATTTTTATTTATTTTAGCTCTTCTCTAACATGAATTTTTTAATGTGGATCTAAGAATACATATAGAAATGAATAGATTAAAAAAAATTGCAACTTGGATACTGTTAATTTTTCAATTAAAAAACTTACATAATTTTCACGTAATTATACAAACCTTGAATACAACTTCTTTACGCCAACATTATGAAAACATCAATCATGATCATAACCTTCAAATGTTTCATATGGGTAAAAACATGGTTAAGTGGTTCATGTTTGGCATTTTGAAGAATCCACATCTTACACTAGTTACAATTCTTGCATTTAAAATAATTATCAAATAATAAATCCTATAATTATCTTGTATGGTTTTGGTCACAAATATTAATAAACCATCTATAAATATCCCTAAACATGTGATTGGTCAATAAATTTAAAGAAAAGTTTAAAGATTTCAATGTGAAATGGAATATCAATTGTAAAAAATGATGAAAATCATGACAAGTTAAAATTTTAAATATGAAAAACGTATATTGGAAAAAATTTAATCCATTTTACAATTAAATTATTCATTTTATGGTGGTTTATTTTTTTTTTAATTTAATTTTGATATTACTATGACATACTTTTTGAGTTCAAATTTTTCATTTCCTATGTGTGAAAAACACAATGTCATCATTTCAAAAGTCCACAATGAGTCCATTCTTTTCTTAAAACTCATCCATAATTTTTAATAAAATTTTCACTAAAGTTTATTGTAACATGGATAATGAATTTTTTAAAAAAATCTAATATGATTTTACATTTTAAATTCATCTATAATCCAAAAAAACTACAACTGTGATAATTTAAATAGTTCACCTAATTGTGCTTTCACGCATATCTTATGTCTTATAGAAATAAAAATACACCATGTATCAATATATGTGCACAAATTTATAAATTCATCAAAGTATTCATATATTTCAATCCATGATAGTCATGGGTTAATGATGATGTATGACGTACACATAGATTCTTTCAATATAATAACTAATGTGGTTCAAAATCTATAGCAAAAACTTTTAATATTAATACATGAAAAGCAATACATATTGTATGTGTGTATAAAGTTCATTCATGTTCAATTTTTACATTCTTAAACAATTTTCAAACTATAATTCAATAATCTCCCGAACATTGCCAAATCATTAGTATGGGAGATTTTAATGTTGACATTCTAAAAAACAATAACCGACTAAAAAATGAACAAGAACTATTATATTTCAAGGATAAATTCCAATTAAAATCATAATTTAGCGAAAGCACCACAAATGTTGGATTTCAATTATACCATATATGGGCAAATGACCTTGGAAATGAATACAAATCTAGTGTAACAGAAGCATATTGGTTTTTACAAATCGATTTATATTGCGTTCAAATTACCAAACACACTTCCAATGTATAACAAAAAATCATTAATGTCTCCATTTATTTAAAGTGTAGAGTTTGTGAAAATGTGCATGTAAATGTTGCACTTTCCACCTAATTAATTACTCCCAAAATGTTGGCACCTTATGGCTTGAATTTTCATTTTTACATTTTCTTTCATGGACCATGTGCAAAAAAAATCATAAATATCAATAACAAGACAAAAGAAAATTTGAACAATTCTTTTATCCACACAAACACCCATCAAACCTCATAACAAAACACCTTTCATGGAAAACTTAAACTTGAAATGTGACAAAAACAAATATAAGAATTGTCAAATTGTCAAACTTCAAATTGAAAATGAGACTAAAAATACAAATCTTTCCATGCAAATTGTATCCATTCAATATTGATGTTTGTTTCAAACATTGAAATACCTCATGCACATTGCTAAAAATTGTCTACATTATCCTAGTTTGAAAAACTTGGATTTTCTTAAACAATATAATTATTTACAACTTTATATTGATTTGTATGGTTAAAGAAAAGACAATGGAACTATGGTTTCAATTTCTAAATATGCACAATGAATTCTAAGATTGTTAGAAAAAATTATTTTTTAGTATAAATGTGGAAAAAAATAATTATGATCTTTCATAAGGCCAACAAACTTGAGTTCATAGTAGAACATTAAATGTAATACCTTATTTTCAGGACAGAGCCTCTCGTGGCAGAGCTGCTTGTTTCAACATGTCCTTGGAGTCAAATATGAAGCCATTGGTGACGTGTTTGCTTCTATTGCCCAATTTGCTTTGATCTTCTCATTACTTGCTTCACATGGAGTAATAACCTTGGAGGTGGCCTCTGCCAAAATGGAAGTACTCACCATTTAAGAGATGGTCTTTCCTTTGGTAGTGGAAATCTTTGGTGTTCTCCAGAAACAAGTCAATGATAAAAGTTATTATGTCCTTCAAAGGCTAAAAAGCTGATGATTTGCACACTGGTGCTAACAAACTATGGATCTATCAACAAATCCATAGAGAATATAGTGAAATGCTTTTGGATTTTCAAACTTAAGCCTTACCTACTATTGATGAACTACCACTAGTATCTTCTGAAGTAAAAATTATTTTCCCTTCTGCTTCTGATTCTTGCTTGTTTATATTGGCATCTTCTTCAATATTTGCCTTCGTTCTCAGAACCAGATCTTTGTTTCAAGTTAATGTCATCTCTACTTGAGTTACTCATTTTGAACAGGAGTCGTAAAACCTTTTACATTTTCTGTGTTAGCCAAATCCTTGGGACAATTTGGTTTCAGCATTGATGCTGAAAACATAATTACTTGTTATTTGATGTCAAGATTGCAGTTCATCATGCTTTGCATCTTTCACAGTCCAGTCAAGTTTTGTTCAAAGATGTCAGAGTTGCTCACTCAGGTTACAGAAAGGTGTTAGATTAGGATCTCCTCTAGGTGTGATGACATGATCAGTTTTGAAGGGTGCTCTTTTTCCAACTTCTTCTTCTACACATTCTGTTTGACATGAGTTGCTATTTGTTTTGTAAGAAGTGCTTAGTGCATGCAGCAACATTATAAAATCGTGGATGCTGAATGTCTCTAAACTTGAAAGTACACTTTTACATATCATAAAAGGGATGCTTTCTTTGGTCTTGAAAGGTACTGCAGATTATATTGTACAGCTTTTGTTTGCAGCCTTCTAAACTTATATAGATTAGGCCTGAATTGTCATTGAAGTCCAAACTCCAGTTCCTGAATTTTCTTTCAGAGAGATGCTGCTCCAGATCAGTTGACGCATTATCCAAATAAAAGAACTCCTTAATGCCATTTGGGTTTGGGAATTTCAGGATGAGAATTCAGACATTACAAGTTTGAATTCTTGTGTCTTCTTCCTTGTTGGGATTGATTTAGTAAGTCTCTCAAATGCATATGTATGATGTTCAAATTGTAAGTCTGTTGATTCATTCAAAGTAGGTAATGATCATAACATTGAAAAGACTCTCAGTCAAGAGTTATTTGACAGGTAGTCAAGCAGCATTCCTCATCTTTGCAATCCTGATGAATAGCAACCCACTGTAGGTGTTTTCAATAGCAGGGATGATAGCAGGTGTTTTCAACAGCTTTCTGGCTGTTGTAGAACACTGGGCAGTCACCACGTATGCTGACATGTGGGTCAGGCAGCTGCTGAATTTCCATAATCTGACCATGCAGCAAACTCATTCCCACAGAAATGCTATGCCATATTCCCCCTAAATTATCAAGCTAGAGGTGTCAAACTGCTGAGCCACATCCAGTGTACTCCAGACTTAATCTAGGCAAAGTGGATTCAAAGCTCAATTTTCTCTTGAAACATAATGGAGGGGTGGCAACACTGAGTTAGTGCACCATTTTTGGAGCCTGAGTTCAGTGAGATTATGACAATTTGTATGTGCAGGTATCAAGAACCAGATAAATGGAAAGCTATGGATTGATTGAACTAAAATTGCCATAGGCAGCAAGCTAATTGGAGTGTGTTTGAATTCTGTATGACTTCACGGGTACAATCAAAGGAGCCACTGGATGTGTTATGACCCATAGCTTAGGTTTTTGTGAATTGTAAAAAAAAAATCCACCACTTTGAAATGTGTTTTGTATCTATAAAACAATGTTGCTAATATATCAGTGACCTTCAGTGGTTTAGCACACTAGGGCACCATTTCGAATGATCAATTCATAGTAAAATGTAGGAACCAAGTCCTTTCAAAAGTTCTATAGAAGACAGATCATTCCTCTGCTTGCTCTAAAAGAATGTGCCTCATCCAAGGTCCTGCACATGTGCTTTGATTGGAAGAAGAAACTAAGCAACTTTCAACAACATTGTCACCTTGACACAACCAATTTGGCAATAGCCATACTCTGGGATAATGTGCTACTGGTTTTCTGAATTTATTGTAGAGTCTGGTTGCTGGCAATATGGTTGAAGATTCTCTTGATTCATTGTGTGCCTCATAAAGGGTGTTGAACTAAAGCAATTGGACTACTTTGTTAGATGGTGGCACCCTGGCTCTTTCTCCAACCAGCAAGTGTGCTAACTACCCTGCCCTGCACCAACTGACAGAGTGTGGGGAAGAAGACTGAAGATGCAAAATAGTCTTGAGAAACTGCCTCCAGCCCTCCTTTTCCTGTGTGTAACCCAACTGTCATTGCTGGTTTTGTTAAACTTAGATGCCTGGTTTCAATCTGCTGGATTTCTGTTCATGAAGTCAGGATCCATTGACACATGTGAAATAGAAACTGGAACATATGAATGCCATTGTCTGTCTCATGTGTTGTTATGGTCGAGCTGTTTGTAGTCTTGTTAGAAGGTCTTCTTATATGTTGTTATGGTCGAGACCAATCTTCAAGTTTTGTCTGTCCACAGTCTTGTTCAATTGGTCTCAACAATAACAACACATAAGAATATTACCTGTCATGGTGCTTGATAAGCTTCCTCTCAGCAGGGGAGCAAGCAATAATGGGTAACTTTCTTCGTAAAATGTGGTACAAAATTGCAGCTGATGAAGACCTGCATGAAGTTTCTGCAAAATTCAGAAACCCCACAAAATCTTTCACTAACATCAATTGTTTTATTTAGTTAAGTAGTCCTTAAAATGCCAGTGTGATCTCTAACAAGTAGAAAAGTGCATGATGTTTTTGTGCACAATGTTTCTCTGTACAACAACGATTCCTGTTGCAAATGCCATAGTCCACCAGGTGATTGATTAACTGTCTTCAAATTTGGTTCAATTGTGAGCTCATCATCAGCATCATCATCATCCTACTTCGAATGATGACTTTGCAAAAATCTCTTCAATTATCTCCTTGGAGTTTGACAAATCTGCCTACATGGTGGATTACCATTCTCAACAGCCATTCCCTTGGGAGCAATGCAGCCAAATGATTGACCTTGTCATATACATTCTCATGTGATTGTCACATGTACATGAAGCATCCCACCTTGTACCACTTCATCCTAGCCTCTTATTTTGGGAATGCCCCCACCCTGGGGCCTTGCCCTACTTCCCCAATACTTTCATCAATCTCCAACATATATATTTGTTTGGCCATAACCAAAATTTAAATGGATTGGTAAAATCTTAGAACATCTTACTCACCTATCCTGAGCTAAGAACTTAGTGAATCGGAAAATTTGTTTGGGTATATCTGGGTTGATGATTTTTTTTGGTTTCTATATTTTTCCCAAGTCTGTTGTAGTAGCAAGAGTTTGCACCATAGTCTTCAAGGCGATCAAGATCAGTTTTGCCTCTTATCTCATCTCTTCATTTTGACAAATTTACGACAACATTTTCTTTTCATTTGTGTTCCTTTTTGAGACTTCTTTTTTCATTGTTTCTAAGCTCTTAACAATTTATCACCTTACAAAAAGATTTAATGAAATATTTGTGACTAAGTTTAAACCAGTGTTGTACCAGTACACAGGCTGCAACCTGGGTATATAGTACTGGTATGAGTACTAGTATAAAAGAACATACCAGTCTGGTATGAAACCTGAGATACACCAAGTTTATACCACGTTTATATGTGCCCAATACCAGGTTCATACCTGCCATATACCAGGCAAAAATCAGCCTTGGACCTAATACCAGTACCCAACTGGTATGACAGTTTTTAAAATGTGCCTGATACCAGTACCTGCCAGGTATTGGGAAAAAAAAAACAAAAAAACCCTGATACCAGTACTGGTGTGGTATGTTCAAAAGTTGATACCAGTACAACACTGGTTTTAACCTAACCAAGATCACTGTATCAAGCACTGAAAATTACTCTGAATTGAAATACACTAAATTCTAATAAACCTAATTGATTCCAACAGATACCTCAAGATATTGAAGGGTCAAATAGATAACCTACCCTTAATTGAACTTCAGGCTATATAGGAACACATTATCCTGACTTTAGTCAGACACAAATTGGATACATATGTATATCTACCTTTACTAGCCCTGAAAAACAAAAATCTGGTTCTACTCACCTCAAAACAAAGGTAATTGAAGTGCTTATTCCAGCTCAGACCAGAGTGAAAAGAAGCTAATCAAGTGAATCTATGGTTTAGTGTAGGGGAATGCCCTGGCAGCAGGGCATTACACGTTGTGAATTGAGGGCATAGACAAAGGTCAGCGTCCTACTGCCCATGCATTTTTCCTGGCATAATAATCAAGGCATGCTAGTATAGTAGTATCGTACCCAGATACGCATTGGCGTTCTCATGCCCTTGCCTCTAATGATGCTCCTCACTAAACACCTAAACTACCTGCACATGGCAAACCATGCGCTAGTGAGCTTCGGCATTCAGACTCGTCTTGTAATCTAGGGCTAACCCTGACCTCTAGATGGGTGGGACTCAACCCGCTACAGACTTCCCAAGTGGTAGAAAGCCTTGTCGCCTAGGATTACCATTTCATGTCTCTCGGCCTAATTGCAAACTTGTGTCTAGTTTAAGGACTTAATGCATCAAGAGCATCTCCTTAGGCCCCCTTCTTCAAACCCTCACTCATCAACACCTATGCGGCTCATGAGAGTTGAACCTAGCCCAACATTTAGACTTGCAACCCAAGTTGCCATAGGGGCCGCCCCACAGTGGTCCAAACTTAGGCCCTAACTAGGTGAATCTTCTCATTTGAAGGTTTGCCTAGAAGGGCATGTCATTCTCCCCCACTTTAGAGGTGTCAATGTCCTTGTTGACATTATTTCAGGGTGATCGCCTTTGGGCACTTCTACCATTTTTTTCACTTCAATGCAATGGTGGAATTAGCTACTTCCCAATCAAAGGAAACCATTTGCGTTATGTATTTGTGTTCGTAGTGTAGGACGTATTACCGATTGTGTCTTTTGTTTCCACCCAATGCGTTTACTTTTGATGTCTTCCCCAAATTCCCTTTTGCAACCATCTCTTCTTTCCTTGGAGTCCACTTCGAGTTTAACTTAAAGGTTTTGGTCATGACACCAAATGAGGGTTACAAACGCATCAACAAATAGTGTCAAATTTTGGTTTTATGGTTTCAACGCCTTTATTCAAGCAGGACACAATTTGCAAATTCATGCATAGGAAGTTTGATTTCTCCACTTGGGGATGTGCCATTTTATTTCTATGCACCACCACCCCAATTTCGCTTAACCAAAACTTATAGTTTTTCAATTTGAATCCAACTCCAAGTCTATTTCCATTGGTTACCACCTCCTTGCCATTTTCAATTGCTTTCTCCACCATGAACTTTAATCTTTTCATTGTCGACCACACTCACAAAACCTTTAACCCTCCTTAAATTAATGAGGATAAATATTTTTGTTATTTTGTGGGTGGTCTTCTCTACTTTAGAAGGGGTTGATGCCCTCATCAACACTTAAGCCATTTGTAGGTGGATTTTTATTTTTCTTTTGAGTTTTCTTCACCCTAAGTTTGTGACCCCTTTCCTATTCAAATTTGTTCACCATCTTTAAAAGGTGGTTCAAGTGAGTAGGCTTCATCCACATTACCTCCTTATGATGGTAGCCCTTGTACTTCATGAAATATTTTTTGCTTTTAAGGTGTGTTTGCCTCACACGGAATGTGCCTTCGATTTTGGCCATTAGCTTATGTTCAATGGCATTCACTTTCAATCGCACCTTTTGTTTCTAGTTTGGTCTTTGTTCATCATGCATAAACAACTTCAATTTCGAAACGTAGAAGGTTAGATGTGCCACAAAATTAATCAGCAACTTTAGGGTATATATATGTCGAGGTGCGACTTATGCAAAATTTCATAAGGCCCTACATACTTGGCAGTGAAATGTGGGGATAGTCCATCATGCATCTTAAAGTCCTAGATGTTCAACCACATGTGTTGTTCAACCTCAAATTCCACATGCCTTCGTGTTTTATTGGAATATTTTTCACATCGCTTTTGAGCTTGCTCCAAGAGCTTCTTGGTTTGGGCATATAACTCTTCACACCCTTTGACCATCTCCACAACTTCCTTGGAGTGATTTGTTCATCCCATGGGAATGGCTAAGTCCATCAAAGCTTTTTGGTTTTTTTGCCCAACATTAATTCAAATAGGGACATTTTTATCACCGAGTGTGTTATAGAGTTTTAACAAAATTCCACCAAGCCTAGATGTTCACCCCGATCTTTTTTATTAGCCCTCACATAGTTTTTGAGGTATTGGTTCAACACCCCAGTGACCTTTTTTGTTTGGCAATTGGTTTGTGAATGAAATGTCGTATTAAAAAACAACTTTGTTCCCACCTTTTGGAACAAAGGCTTCGAGAAACTTATCATAAACTTGATGTCTATATTGCTTACAATGAATTAAGGCATCCCATGGTGCTTAAACCACATGTCAAAGAATAACTTTATTGAATCAAAAGTAGTTGCGGTCGTCTTTGTTGGAGCCATTTTTGTCAACTTAAAAAATTGATTGACTAGTACTAAAATGGCATGCATTCCATTCCATTTGGGGAGTTGCATCATGAAATTCGTGGAGACATTCTCCCATGATTCATTTGAGATCAGTAGAGGCTTGTATAGTCCATATTTCTTTTTATAAATTGACTTTGAGTTTTGGCACTTTACACATGTGCGCACAAAATGCTTTACATCCTTTTTCATATCAAGCCAATAGAACATTTTCTCTATGGCCATTCTTGTGGTTCATTTCCCACGGTGTGTTGCCATGGGCACATCATGTTTTTGTTGCATGATCTTTTTGTGCAACTTTCCTACTAGCACATAGATTTGGGATTGCTTCCATTTTAGTAATCCTTACTTTAAAGTGATGTCTTTCATCATTTTCCATTTTTGCAACGCTTTGAAATATCTTTGTGCGACTAGATCTTACACATAAGCCGCCCTTATCCTTTGTTCGAAACTACTTTCCCTTTGGAAGATGGCCTTTAATGCCTTAGTCTTGGTTGGGGGTTTTTCCACTTGAAATTTTTCCTTCCTACTTAGCCATCAAGAAAGAGATTCGAAAGCGGTTTCACCATATGCGAAAATCTTTTTGTAAACTTTTGGTAGAAGTTAGTTAAGCCTAGGAAGGATATAATTCCTTTGACCATGATTAGTCTTTTCCAATTTCTTATGCCTTGCAACTTTCTAAGGTTGGGCTTCGTCTCTTCCCTTGATAAAATGTGTACTAGAAAGTTCATTTCTTCTTGGGAAAACTCACTTTTAGCCTTATTGGCAAAGAACTTATTTTTTCGAAGTTTATTCAAAACATATTATAGGTGTTTTGCATGTTCTTTTGCAATCTTGGAATACACCAAGATATCATCAATATAGATGATCACAAACCCATCCAGCTTCTCGTGGAAGATTGAGTTCATGAAGGTTGTGAATGTCGACAGGATGTTACATAACCCAAATGGCATCACCAAAAACTCATATGAGCCATACCTAGTTTTTAGAGTTGTTTTTTCAACATCTTCATCTGTGATGTGGATTTGGTAGTACTTCGATTTGAGGTCAATTCGGCTAAAATATTTGGCCCCATTAAGCTGATTTAATAGATTAATGTCAATGTAAGGCAAAAGATAGTTCTTTTTTATGGTTATTTTGTTCACATCATGGTAGTCAATACACATTTTCAACTTGCCATTTTTTTTATTAACAAACAAAACCAGTGACCCATGAGGCGACTTGTTTTGCCGAATATACTTCAACTAAGGAAGTCTTTTAATTTTTTTTGGAGCTTTTCTAGTACTTTTTGGTTTAAACTATAAGGTGCCTTGGATGATAGATTCAATCCATGCACCACTTTTATCTTATGGTCACCCTCTCCACAAGTTGGAAGGGCATCGGGGAGTTCATATGTTAGAACCTTCAAAAAATTATTAAATGAATCCAAAATACAAGCAAGAGGTCGCTTGCCCCTTGTGGCTTAGGTTCCCCATGGGAGATTTTCAAAAACATCAAAACTAAAAACTAGGCAATTTTAATTCATTAACCAAAGCAACCAAGTTAATTCCTACTCCCATCAACATAGAATTGTATTTCGCATCTAAGGTCATTAACTTAAAGCCAACTTTGGCATGGATTCTCACCCTGCTTTTGGTGTGGAGGATGTTTACTTTGTCAAGATCCAAAAATGTGTTCTTTATAATTACATTAAAATTATCTAAATCACACAAGGTGAAGTTTTCAAAAATTGAAAACATGACACCTAACGCTATGCTAAATGAGGGTTTAACTTTGCCTTGTGCCAAATGCACCATTACGAGATTTGCCACAAATTCGGTTTTGATTTTTAATCACTGCTTGCAGAATCATGAACGAATTTGTTGCTCCTAAATCCAATAAACAACATACCAACTCATTATTTATCTTACATTTCAACTTTAACAAATTGGAGGCTTCACTTTCGTGGGCTTGTATTTCGGCCATGAAACCCCCTTGGAGAATTAACTTACATTGAAAAATGCAATCACTTACTTGAAATGGTTTAGGATAGTTTTTTGCCAAATGCAAATGATTATCACAATCGAAACACTTAACCTTTGTTAAGTCCTATTTTGCTTTCTTCACTATTAGCTCCTTATCCAGTGACTTCTCCTTATCATCATGAGGCTTCAACTTACCTTGACCCCACTTATGCTTGTTCTAGCCTTTGCCTCCACCACTTGGGTCGGCATGTTGTTTCTAAGTGACTCTATTTCCGATTTCACCCTTGGGGCATGGAGGGCCTTTGTCCACCATCTTCATTTGTCCAAGATGTCTATCCTTTAATGGACAATTTTTCGAACCCAAGGCTTCAACCCATGTAAGAAGACCAATTTCCTAGCAAACTTTTTTTTCAAAAGGACCATAATCAACATTCGATTGAAGTCTTGCACATGGTGGGTTAGGGAGCTTGCTCCATCCCTCTTAGTGAATTCTAGGAGCTCTATCCCATCCTTGAACACCAAGTGGTGTGGAATGAACCTTTCGTTTAATTGCAGCTTGAATTATTCCCATGTGAAGGATTCAAGGAGGTCGAGTGTTTCTTGCTTTTGAAACATCCACCAGTCCCATGCATGCTCCTTGAGGAAAGTCTAAGTGAAGTGGATTTACTCCTTGTCCAATTCAAGGAATTGGGTTTTTAGACATGCTTCAACTTGGTGCAACCACAATTGCATTCTCTTCATTTTCATCTCTTTCCTTGCAAAGGAGTTTGGCAACCTTGGCGGAACCCCCATTTGGGGTAGTGCCAATAACACCCAAACCCTTTGTAATTCGGTGCATGATTTCATAGTTTCATTGTGTTATGACATGGCTCTGCCTTGTTGCACCACAAGGGCTTGGAAGGTGTAAAGGAAGGCCAAAAATTCTTTGGACGTTTTTTTTGCCCCTTTTTGGTTTACTTCCTCCTCTCATGCCTTGGAAGACTTGTTCAAGAGCTCATTTGCCCCCTTTACCCTTTTCAAGTTGATCCAACGAAACTAGTAGGGCGCAATCACATTAACACATACATAAGTAATTGTAACCAATGTTTAATTTTGTGTATCTAACATTTTACAAAAAAATAAAGAACTCCAAATGGAATTATTTTCACATAATTTATTTTCAATGTATTGGTATATATATTTTAAAAGTTTGAAATTGATTTAATGAATGAAAAATACCCAAAAACATTTTGAAAACATTGTAACCAATGTTTTTAAGTAGTAAAAATGACGTGCTCCTAAGTCACGGGGCGAAACCCACTTGAGGGTTTCACAAAGTCAAGTTGCGGAAATTATGACTTAGCGACACGCTCCCGGCTTCCAACTCTAAAAAGGGGTAGAGGGTCGAGTTGGGAGCCCATGGATTAGATTAGGAAGAGGGACTAGTTTAGCTTGTGTGAATCTGTATCAAAAAACCAACCACAAGAGGTTAGTTTAGCATTCGGGACACCCTTGGGTGTTGGGACTTGCCACGGGCACTTGGACACACAAGACTCACCACGGCCCGGACTCAGGAGTAAACCACCACCTTACTCCCTATAGTATTCTCTGCAGCTCGCCACCGAGGCTACATCCAAATGGCACATTTTGTTGGGACTCCCAAAATGGAGTCTCGAAACTGTCTCGGCTAGACTACCAGAACTTTGAACGGCCATAACTCCCGACTGTGAAGTCCGATCGCAACGAGGTCTGAACCAAAGTTGTAGCCCTCGTCGAGATCTTTCCAACTCCATGTCGCACTCTCAATTCGAACGTCGGGAAGAGGTCGATTCCCGACTTTTAATGGTCGGGAGTCAAATTGCCAGTTTGACTCCCGGCCCTTCTTTTGCCCATAACTTGGGCTGTAGATGTCCGAATGGCCAATGCGAGGCCATTTTCGATATCTACGTTTCAAGACCTTTCCAATGGCACCAAGAACACCTCAATACGAGGTGTTTTGGGCCTTGCTGTCGAGCTCTAAACATTCGGGAGTCTCGAAGGACTCCAAATCCTCAACTTTGGGAGTGTTGGGCTTCACCCCCACACTTTGCCAAAGTAGGGTCGCGACAAAAAAAGACTTGTAAATGGACTTGAACTCATCTTCCATCGTGGTTTCCTACGGTGACCAATTCCTCAAAGGCTACGTCCTTTTCCTTCTCCTTCTCAATCTTGTATTTCCTTTTTGTTTTAGGTTGCACCACCACCATGATGTCTGATATTGGTTGTTTTAAAGCTATTTGCCTTAAAAAACTGCCTTTAAATGTTTTACTAGAGATTTTTCCAATGACTCAAGGAACCTATTATGATACCAATTGTCATACCTGGATTTACTTGGCACTCTTGCGCCCTTGCCTCCATTCACACTCTTCACAAAAAACTTAAACTACCTACACATGGCAAATTGTGTGTTGGTGAGCTTCAGCATTAAGATTCATTTCGTAATGTAAGGTTAACCCTGACCTCTAAATGGGTGGGACTCAACATGCTACAAACTTCCCAAGTGGTACAAGGCCTTGTCACTTGGGATTATTATCTCCTATTTTTTGGCCTAACTGCAAACTTGTGTCTAGTTCAAGGACTTAGCACACTGAAAACATCTCCTTCGGCCCCCTTCTTCAAACTGTCATTTGCTAACACCTATGTGGTTCATGACTGCTACAAAATGAGAGTTGAACCCAACCCAACACTTAAACTCACAACCCAAGCCACCACAAGGGCTACCATGTGGTGGTTTGAACTTGGACTTCAACTAGGCAAATCTTGACTTGGGGGTTTACCTAGAAGGGCATGTCAAGTAGGGTGGTAATTTATAAATTATGTTTTGTGCTTTCTTGAATTTGTAATTTCACACCATCTTGCTTGCATACGTTTCACATAATGGAACCCCCTTTTACGGTTAGTAAGGTTATTGCATTCATTTGAAGCAGTTTAAGAAATTTCCTAGAGTATTTGGAAGGCATATTATATCCATGGATATCCTCCTAGAAATTATTAGGGATTTTAGGGTATCTTTCCATTGAATAGATGTACCTTCAACTTTGGATAGTCTAATTAGTTTCCATTAGCATGAAATTCAAAAGTTAAAGGTGTAGTTAAGGTCAAACATAAACTAAAAAAAATTATTTTTTAGACTTGTCGTTTTGCTACAAATGTCATTTGTGACTATTTTAGTTACAAATGTAATTGCAAATGCAATTACAATAGTTGGAAACAACATTTGTAATAACAAACAAATTTGATTTGATTTTTTTCCTTTAGTGCATATTTTTTATTGGTAAGATTTTGTCAAAAAATAAAATTTAGAGATTCAATAAATTCAAGAAAAAAATAATTCTAGAGGTTTTCAATCATTAGAAAGGAGAGAAAAAAAGAGTAAAAATTGCTAGATTTGTATAATTAGTTTTCATTATGTAGCAAAAGATATAAAAACTTCCTTGGGATGATCACCATTTTAATTACATCTTCCAATGGATGATCCCCACTCTAGGGACAAATGAGAATTCCTAACAAAAACATTGCTAGAGTTGGTCTTTAAGTTGTCGAGGGCTTTCCATCAACAGTAAATGTCCTTATTGTAGGTGCATCTAAGTAGTGGTACAACTGACAAGTCATTTATTTTGCAAAACTAAAATGCAAATTTGGAACATCCAAAGTTAATTGTTAGAGGTCAAACTTCCTAAGCTAAAGGATTAGCCTTTCAATGGAAAGAATCCCTTACACCTATTCATTTACACCTACCTCACAAGTGTAAGATCCATCCAACTATAAAAAGCAACATTTTTTTTGTGGCTAAAAATCGCCAAATGGTTACTTAGTTTTTGGATAGGCTACTTGTAGGCATGAAAAAAAAAAACCAATAGCTAAGGTGTTTCTTTGCAAAGTAATGATGCCGCCTCCCTCATCACTCTCACTATAGTTGTTCCTACTCCCATCACTAATCAACTTTTTGCCATCCCCCTCCTTTTTTTCATGAGTGATCACCACCTTTGCTTACTTCTCTAATGAATAATAGCCAAACCTACACCTCCATTTCTATAAGTAGCCAACATTTATACACAATTACATTTATGTAGTCACAAATGTTTATGGATGTAGAGTATGTACATAATTGGCAATTTTCCTTTTCAAGATGCCATCACCAAGTGGAAGGACACAAAGGCCCGATATTGCGTCGATGCTTAGCGGCAAATGGTTTGTTTATTGAGGTAGCTAAAATTTCTTTTCTTGGTCCCTTTTTTGTTGGGGCATTTTCATTTTTGTACCAAGTTTTACACATAAAAGAATTGTAAGTATACTATTTGTTCTTTGATTTTGTTGAAACATACATGTCAAAAGATTGCATAGGTTGGTTTTCAGCTTTGAAACATATTTTGAAAGGTCATGTAGGTTTATGGAGTGGGCTTGGAGATTTTTATTCGATGTTTTTGGAATTATCTTGTGTAATGTGAATGCTGGAGAGTTTGGAGTTTGGAGTTTGGACTCTAGAGTTGCACTGTACAACATGCATTTGTGCTTCTGGACTTATTATTTGTAATTTTTGTCTTTTGATTAATATGGTTGGGGTTGCAAGTTGGAACTTAAGGTGGGGTTGTGGGTGGGTGTAGGCATGTTGGTATTGCAAATGGACAAAGTCTTTTGATACTCCTTTAATAGTGAATGCAATTGTAGTGTGTTTGTTGCAAAATGCTTTCTCCCTTTGATTAATTTAGATAATCAAATTATGTTATGTACATTTTGCTTGGTCGCCAAAAGTTCACTTTTGATTTAACACGATAGTTAATTTAACATTACCCAAAAAAATGAAATAGCCAATTTATTGCACTCTAGAAATTTACAAATAGCCACATTGTACATTCTACTTGGCTAGGTGTAGCTAGTTAAACAACCTTGAATTTTTTTTTTAAAAATGTTATTAAGGAATAGATGGAAGCCAAATTAAACTATGGTCTTGTTGTTGGCCCTATAATTTAAAAATTCCCCAAGCCTTGGAATTTATTGGGAATGGGAAACGTTTGCCCATATAAAGGATTTGAATTGCCTACTTGCCAATAGGAATTGGTTTTGGGGACCCAAAAATAAATAATTTTTTTGGAGTCCCCCCCTTTTGAAGTTCTCTAGGTGTAAGTAGCAAAGTTGACCAATCTTTAATGTCATCATCCAGTGCTGCTACTACTTTTTTTTTTAAAGAGTTAGTTGTGTGTGTCAATTTTATTATTACCCTAAAGAAAAGGAAATTCCCAAGACAACAAGAAAGTTGATAGTTGAAAAGAGACAAAGGAGGAGTCAAAAAACAATAGTTTGGTAGATGGGAGGATTGTAAGGATCGGAGCCACATGTAGTAGCAGATGGAGAAGATGAAATTGGTAGAGAAAATTTCAATTAAGGTTAATTTTACTTTTTTCAGCCTCCACCCAATGTTTTGGTTTTGGTTAAGGCTTTTGTTTCATTTTGATCTTATGTTCTAGTGGAACCTTTGGGATTTCAAATTGACCACTGGACTAGAATCTATGGGCATACTTATTAGAAAGAGCTTTGGACTTTTTGTAGGTTTTTCTTGGAGGGTTTAGGTTCTCATGGAAGATGATAAAGTAGAGCGGCTTCTTAAATGTGTGGGCCTAGAACTTGAGGATAATCTTTCCAATTGAAAAGTTTGTCCCCCCCCCCCCCAAAAAAAAAAAAACTTTTTTT
>Ga0209611_10001155_pt1 | contig 43815 bp, 23 predicted proteins | sample S1TSphgellanicum_3_FD_187693 | JGI IMG/M metagenome (GOLD analysis project Ga0209611, IMG submission 187693) | Host-associated microbial communities from peat moss isolated from Minnesota, USA - S1T2_Fc - Sphagnum magellanicum MG (SPAdes) (version 2) | ecosystem: Host-associated > Plants > Peat...
ACAACCTACATAACCCTTTACGAAACACACAACAAGTTAGGAATATGCATATATTTGGAGAGATGAAGAAAATGAAAGTTGAAAGCAATTTGGGTTGAAAAGACTATGTCTTTGAATTGTGGTTTTAAAAAAAAAACTATCTGGTGTTGGATATGATCCAAAAGTTGTCAAGTAGTGATTTTTAATTCAAATTTTTCAACGCAAAACAAAACACATACATCTTCATTGTTTCACAATTTGAAACAATGATGTTATGCCTCATGTATGTGAGAAAATTTGTTTTTCTATACAACATGGAGTGTGTAGGTAAAAAAGAGGCATTTTTTTTTTTTGGGTGTGTTTTTTATATTCTAAGGTTTTCCCACTCATTGTCATCCTTCAAGAGACATTGTTTCACCATAATTTTATCATATCACACCTATCATATCATAAAGCCAGCACTTGAACATGTGATGGTTGTTCTGTGTTGGTTTCCACTTTGTTGAAAACTCGCTTTTGCCATTTGATACTTGTCTTTGGTATTGTACATCTCCTCTAGGCCATCACAAACAATAACTTTTATGAGTGTAAATCTCCATACTCCCCTAAGGTCAAAGAAAAGCTCCTAATAAATTTTGGCCCTCTCATTGAAAACTTCAAAAATTGTTGTGAGGAATCACATCAATAGTTAAAATAATACAAAAATTACAATTACATTAGCATAATTATAATTTATCATCTCTCATTCTTTAGTAAATGTCCCAATATTAGTCCTTGCACAATAAAAATATAATTAACATATTACCAAGTTAATATAATTAATATTAACTAGATAATATTAACAAATTACCTAGTTTGGAATTGTCTTTGTACCTATTAGCTTGTGAAAATTGCAAGCATCTCAACTAGTAGGCTAAAAGAAATTCAAACTCAATTATATGAAATTCAAAATTAATTTTATGATTTTTTTTTTTGTGAATTTTGACCTTTTGTGGTCTTATCATTTGGATTGCCTCTCATATTTTCAATTTGTTGTTTTGATCAAACTTTGGATCTCTGAAATTGGATTTGGTTCCATTTGTTGCATATTGTGATTGGGTTTTCATTATTGATTTTAATGACCCAAAATATGAGTGGATGCAAAAGGTTATGGACTAGGTAATTGGCAAGAGCCACAAAGTTGTTGGACATAACCATCCCTTGTGCGAATCAAGATGTCTTCTTTTCATCCATGTAGAAAGTGATTATGAAATTTTCATCCAAGGAGTGAAAGGTTACAGAATTATTGGGTCATTGAGAGAGCCCAGAGTGATACCTTGTACTAAATAGTAGGTAAGGTTATACAAAGACTATACAAAATACATACAGATTGTACTATGTGAAAAACATACATACTATACCATGTACATGAATACTATACCATACGATGACATGCATACGCTATGATGGAAACATGTAGTGCCAGTAGACTGTGCGTACAATAATGAGAGTAAAGTACGTAAGTTAAGGCCATTTTTCTACGCTGAGCGCCAAACCCTAATTAGGCCGCTCTGAAGAAGAGGAAGGGTTTTGACGAAGGGCACGTACAAAACGGAGTTCGATTGCGGAAGAAGAAGAGGAGGAAGAAGAAGCGATTTGCGCAATCAGGAAACAAGCGTGTCACCATGAATGCTCCAGATCGATATGAGCGCTTCGTGGTGCCCGAGGGCATGAAAAAGCAAGTCTCTAGAGCACGCTGCCTTTTGCCTCTCTCAAGAAATTGGTTTTGTGGTCGGATTGACGTGCAGGAGACTCGATCCATTTTTCTAGTTCTAGAAAAAAGTTTATCTTATTCTCAGCTATTTAGAAGTATCCCTGAATGCTGAAGAGGAAGAAGGCGACATCATCGCGATGACGATGACGATGACGATTTTGGTGCTCTGCGTCTGATTTTGATGGCATTATTGGCAGGGTCGCTTACGAGAGAGACATGAAGATTATGAACGCGGCGACCTTCACTGTGCAGCGTGAGGACCATACAGTTGGGAATGTCATTCGCATGTATGAATCTTTCCACCTTCCAATTTTCCCCTGCAATTTTCTCATTCTAGGGCAAAGCCATGCTTCGCAACTTCTTGGGATGCGATTTAGGGTTTAGATTCCGGGGCTCATGTTCAGCTCCGTTGATCAGGGTCTCTTGCTTGTCTTGATAAGGCATATGGTCATGCGTTCATCTAGGTGGCAACATTTTTGGTGGTTGCTGCTTTCACAAAGGGTCTTTTTCTTAATTCAGCAGTTTTCAACTTTTTCATAAAGAGATTGAAAACTACTTTTCTCATGACAGCTTATTGGAGACAGCTTACGTTTGTTGGATGCAATTGCAGGCAGCTTCATCGGGATCCAAGTGTACTCTTTGCTGGTTACAAACTGCCACACCCCCTGCAATACAAAATGGTGGTGAAGGTTAGGTCTTCCTTATCTTTCTTGATGGCAAAAAAACCTGCCCAGCTTCATCATGCCATTGTGTTCTACCATTTGCTAATATTGTCTCTGAACGAGGAATATGACTGATTCTATTCTGGGGCAACATCCACAGATTCAAACAACAAGTCAGTCCTCGCCAATGCAGGCATACAATTTGGCCATCACTGATCTGACCAAAGAGCTTGACCATTTAAAGGCAGCATTTGAGGTATGCCCACTTCATCTTGTGATTTCAAACTACAGAAAAGTCAGTATTGCAGCTCCATCTTTTCCATAAAAGTGGTCAACAAATATCCCTTTTGTCATCAAGGATCAAATTCATGGGGTTGTGGGTGCTAATTTGAAGTCTATAAGCGCTCATCTGTCATGGTGGTGTGACTGCAGCAAGAGATGGCACAAAAGCAGGCAGATTACTACTAGCTGTGAAAGTATGGTGCCACAGAATAAACTGAAAACCCAAAGATTGTAAGGAAATAAATGCGGGCCATTGATGTCTTTCACAGGTTTAGCTCAATTCCTGGCAGGGTCCTGTCCCTGTTTCTTGCAAAAAAACTCCTTCTTGGTTACCAATCACTGGAAACATGAAATTGTGCAAGAGAAGGACTGTACATATTGAAGCTTAAACAGTAGTTTTGAGTTCCATTTTTTGATCATATTGAACTACAGAACATGGCAAGAATATTTAACATGCATGTAAGCCAAATTCTAAGCTTTACTGAAAGGTTGGTGGGGTCCTTGGAAGAACAGTGAAAAACCTTGTGTCATCTAGCAAGCGGAGTTACAAACTCTGAATGATAAGCATACTAAGATGTAAGGACATGGGACAGATCATGTCAGGATAATTTCAATTGCTAGCAGAATGTCTGAGGGTTCAGATCTGCTATTTTGTGAAATGGGTATCAAATTTTTGCTGTTGCAAACAGTAGGCAACAACTACACATTGAGAGTAGTTTTAACAAACAGTATGACCGGCTTGTCTTTTGCAAAGGAGATTCTCAGGATGCATGCATATTGCAATTTGTTTTTGTTTTGCAGATGGAATTGATGTATGTAGGTCATAAAAAGTCTGTAGGGGTTGTTACATCAATTTGTGTTGATAGCCAGTGTGGTTGACAAAATTTGCCTCATTGCTTAAAGAAATGTTTTTGCTAGAAAAGAATTCATGTCTCCTTTGCAACATTTTAAAGATGAATCTCTTGCTTCTTCATATGCATGTTTTTAGGTGGGTGACCCATTGCTGTTCAAGAATTGCAAGCCTGATTATGATCAGACATGATCCAGCAAATTGCATTGCTCAGCATCTAATTCCTCATAGAAGATTTCACAGCCTAATCCTCGGTGGGGAACTCCTAGTTGAACTGGATCTAGTTTGTTTTCAATTTTCTGATGTAGCTTCATTGGATTATCCACAAGAGAAATTAGCTAAATTTGGCTACAGCTAAGAGAGGAAAGTAGAAAATTTTAAGAGTCCTGATATACTTTGGTCACCTGCTGGAACCTATTGTCTAAAATATGGCGATTTCATAATGGTTCTCTCACAACTTCAGAGCATTTTTTTCACAAAAATCATTTGAATACTGGATTCTTTTTGGTAACCAAGTGGCGAAAATTTGGCCAAATAAATAGAAACACTGTAAATTAATTTGGTTAACCTTTCTACAATATTTTGGCCACCTGCTTGAACCTATTGTTTAAATTTGGTGATTTCAGAAATATTTTCTTGCAAATTTGGAGCTCTTTGTCACAAAAATAAATTGAATGAGTAGAACTGGATTTTTTTGGGGTCACCAAGTGGCCCTGAGAAAAAAAAAACGCTGTAAATTAATTTGGTTCACCTTTATACAATATTTTGGCCACCTGCTGGAAACTTATTATCTAAATATGGCGATTTCAGAATTTTTTTCTGTCAACTTGGGAGCATTTTTTGTCACATAAATCACTAGAATGAGTAGCACTGGAATTTTTTTGGGGTCACCGAGTGGCGAAAATTTAGCCAAAAAAAGAGAAAAGAAAAGAAACGCTGTTAAAATTAATTTGAATCACCTTTCTACACCAAAGGAGGAGCTAGGGGAAGGTCGACGTAGTAACAAAAAGGCTCTGGTTCCTCAGCAGCTTGTGACTCTTTACAGTGTGCAATTGCGCCTTGGATTGCACACTCGAGCTCAGACACGGAGTTGCTACAAAGTTGGACTACTGGCGTGCCGCGGGTACTGGCGCGCATAACTGTCGATCGTCGTCTAGAAGTGACGACTCCCGGCGCCGTTGCCGTTGCTTGAGCTAATCTGCAGTTACATGAGAAAGACGGGAAGCTTCGGTTGCTGCTAGAGACCGCCCGCGGCGGTGGCGGTAGTCGTCGTTTATGATGGGAAGCTTCCGGCCTAATATTGCAGCTCTTGGTGTCTGCAACAGCTTTGCAAACCGCGCCGGGTTGATATTCTCTGCTTGATTCTTGATCAGCAGCTGAATTGAGCTTCTTCGAGCTGGGTTTCAGAATCTTCACGTATTTGTGAATGTACTCCCGTGCCTTTGCTAAGCCAGCAGCACTTTGGTCCTTGTGTCTCATGTGATCGATACCACTGGTCATGATACTTGCGGCCACCACGTCTATATCTGATCCGGCAGAGTATGCTATCTCGCCGCTGCAATCGCTGAAGTAAGTCTTCTCCGAGAGAACTGGACAGTGAACGACGTCGGTATTGTTTTTGGGATTGCATACTATGTAGCTGCGGCTATCATCTAGAACAGCTTGACTGAGATCTGCAGCAGGCTTCTGCCGTTGTTGCTGCTGACCATTTTTTCGGGCTTCCGTCACTACTAGTGGGGTCGACTTGAACACCGACTTCTTCTGCGCTCCGAACAAGCTGAGCTTCCACTTGAACGGAGGTTTCAGCCATGTGGAGATGTTGCAGGAACGAGCTGCCTCTGAGTACTGTGAGCTGCTATGTGTACTGAAAACCTCTCCTCGTAGGTTGTGTGCTTTCGTGTCTGATCTGCTGGCCGATTTAGTTCGAAACTCCAGCTTGCCGCTCATGCCGAAGTAGGAATCCTGTGAGCTGCCGGCGCTGGAATCCCGTGAACTGCTGCTGTCTCTACTCGACTCGTCTCTGTCCGTCGACGACGAATCCCTCCGATCTCTCGGGTCCCACCAGCTGTTGTTGCAGCTTCGGGAGACGTTTGAACTTCGAGAATCGTTTGAATTCGAGAAGTTGGCGACCGCGACGTTTGTGCCGTTCGCGCAGAACGCAAATGCCTTTGGCCGGGGCGGACGTAGTACGTCTGCAGGCTGATCGGGTAGCTCGACTCGTGGAGGCCGTATAAATACTTGCGACGGATCACATGATACCAGCTGTGTCCGGTTAGTCTCCTGCTCCATTGCAGCAGAGGAGGACGAGAGGTCCCGCACCATTTGCAGACGAGGGGGAAGATGGAGGGGAAGAAGCTGCCCTTTGAAGAACAGCTCGTCTGCAGGAGAGGTGGCAGCTGACGCGGGACCTGTGCGCGTGATTAAGGAAGAAGACATGGAGTTGAACGCAAACTCTTGTGCATATGAGGTGGAAAAAGATCGATCCACCTGCCGCAGCTCCGTTGTCAACGCCCCCCCACCAACTGACAAGGCGCCGTTGTCTTTACCGAACAGCTTTCGCCCCTGCAATGGTCCAGCCTCAGCATGATCTCCCGACGACCAAAAGAAGGACTCGGCGGCAATCTCCCACTCATCGACACATGACTCGATCACGTCCACATGACCTTCAGGTCTACGCGATTTGATCCCTGTCAGATCTCGACAACTCCAATTGTCGTCTTCCATCGATTTCGCGGATACAGGACTCTACGTCGGTAAGCTAATTTCTGTCTGGAATCAAAATTTCTTGAGGCCTACAGACTATACCCCAAAAGCGCACCTCCCGCTTGGTCAACCTCGAGACACCAGCTGCTGAGGAGCTGGGACACCGGTGCTAGACCTTATACAGAAAAGACAAGCTAGCTAGAGACAAATCTCAAGACATGAGCGACGACAACAGTCTAGAAAGCAGATTTTTCGGGGAGATGGTCATAACAGATTGACGTCTCCAGAGAGAATTTCCGGGAGCCTATCGAGATGCTGCACTTCAGCTACTAATTCGTCCTCCAGTTCAGCTTCAAGGGGAAATGGACACGATCCTCTTTCCCCTAAATCACATGGAATCTACAAAACTGGTAAAACATTCAGCTTCTGCTCAATCTCATGGAACTTTTGTTGTACAACGCAGACACATGCAGGAAAACTGTGAAACTTGCTGGATTCTAAACAAAAACCTTGATGGAGTGATCCAATCTTCCCTGGAGCTCGCGATTCGTGCACACCAAAAGAAAAAAAATTTATACCGAAAAAATAAAGAAGTCACTCGGAGAAAAACAAGTGCTTGAGAAAGAGAACTCAAAAGAAAATCTCCAGGGAAACAAAGAAGAAGAGTCGAGGGCGGGTGCGCGGCAGGCAGCTGCCCAGCACAAAGTACTTCGGATCACTGCAACCGGGTGGGGGGCATTTAATCTTCTTTCCCCCAAAGAAGACAAAAAGAAAAATCTCGTCAGACAGAAAAACAACATGATGGAAACAAGAGTTTGTCAGACGGCAAATTAAACATCAGACTTGTGTCCATCTCATGTAATTAATGTATATTTTCAGCTCATAATTTCTTCTTGTAGATTATATATATTATTGTCTTTTTTTTTTTCTTTTTTTTGTTGGTTTTGGGAAGCTTTGTTGTCAAATTTGTGATGTGGCAAAAGTGATGATCATCCATAGGAAGATTTGATCAAAATTTAACTTTAAATGAGGTATGATTTTAAAGAAAAAATTAAAGTAACCGTAGGAAGATTTAGCCAAATTTTAACTCTAAGTGACCTATGATTGTTTTTCAAAAAACAATTAAGCAGCCTTAGGAAGATTTAGGCAAATTTAAACTACCTGTAAAGGAGATATGATTTTTTTATAAAAGGCATCCAAAAAAGATTTACCCAAATTTTAACCATAAATGAGATTTGATTAAAAAATAATAATAATAATTTTGTATACCCAAGGTTCTCGAGAGCTTCAAATCATGACAAAAAAAACCCCAACACCCTTTAGAGGTTGAAAAATAGGATATTCTTTTTTAGGCTCCCCCTATTAATGGATTGAGAGGCAAACATGGCCTTGTGGACACTCTTGTACAAAGTGTTTAATTGTGCATGTAGGAGAAGGGCATTTCAAGCACTTTATGTTGGTGTGGTTGGTGCCGATGCCTCTCGATATATATGTATGGTGACATTGCAAACATTTAATGCTGATCGAATCCCCTCCTTAATACGAGTCTTGATAACAGATTCTTCCAATTAAGGAACTTCAGGTTGCATATATGGGAGATCAGTTAGCAGCCTGCCTGAGGAGTGCATTCTGTACCTTCGATTAACCACCGAATAAATTAAGTCATTGGCTTGATGCACTTTTATGCTAGTGAAAATTCAGAACAGTGGATTTTTTTAATAAAAATTAATCTTACGTTTAAGTATTTTTATGAAATCGAATTTGAATACCTTGAATTTATAACTTCATGCATGTATAATAAGAGTGGATATTTTGTGAGTATTGTTTAAGTAACAACACTTGGCTCAATTTCTGTATTGTCTAATAACAATGTACAATTGCTCCATGCAAAACAAAATTGCATATCTGTGATTTTGTGTGTGTATGGCGAACCTGTTTGACACAAGTTGCAATGAATCATAAATTGTTTCATGCAATTTATTTATGAGAGAATTAATCACAAAAATTTCCCTCCTAGCACTAATTAAGATTTTTTTCTAAAAATTAAATTAGTTTTTAAGATTTCGAAATTATTACATTTTTCACGATCTATAATAGTCTACTATAAAGTTGTCATGAGTAAATGAAATTATTCATACTGTTATATCCTGCCATAATTATGACTATTTCCAGCAACACAACTTCATATTTTTGTTTAAAACATTTTCATAATTTTAAAGGATTGTGCAACAAGAAGGAATTTGGGTCCTTTTATGGTTTTCTAGAGCAAAAGTGAGCTCGGAGACAGAGTGATAAATATATTTTTTCAAATTTCTTATGTTGCATCATTGGCTAGCATCTTTAGCATTAAATGGTGACGTGTTTTTAGAACCTGTCTAGATGATGAAAAAACACTAATGCTACCAAACTAGTATCAAAGTCCAATTGTGATGAATTTCATTTTTTTTTTAAAATCAGAAAAATGGGAATATTGTGACATAATATGCCTTTTTTAAATTTAAATTTTCTTATTTTGGCGAAATTTCGCACCCAAAAAAAAAAAGGCTGCTCAGAGGTCCTGTTGTTTCCACCAAAACTCCAGCAATCTTTAGGCACATGAAGGAAAAAATGTTTTTGTGGTTTCCCAGAGAGCATGAAGCTTGCAGGCTCTGCCGCATCCCACTCTTTACAAGAGATTTACTCACTTAGTACTTAGTAGTAGTGTGTTTTTTTTGGGCAAATTTGTACAGAATGATTTTTTTTTTTTTTTTCAAAATGGTGAAGATTTATTACTCACAAATGAACAATGATATGATTGGGAAATTATGGAGGTTTTTTCTTTTTCTGCTAGTGTAGTGACTTCCACTGCCACTAGCTTTTTGCTGGTCATCATTTCATATCATTCTACAGTTTTGGAATGGAACATATGCAAAAGTTGCATTTCAAGGGTGTAGTCTACAGTTGCCAGGTAAAAAGCAAGTTTTGGGACAGACCAGCATAAGTGGCTGGAAATTCTGACTTCATGTTTCCTTTTTTTTAAAACTCTGGTTAATATCGAGTTCCACAAATGTATGTGACCGGTGAATTTTTTTCAATTTTTTGGGTCTTTTTTTCACCAAAAACAAGAGGAAATTTCAGGATTTTTTTCTGGTTTAAATTTGAATAATTTTGCTGCATTTTATCAATTTCATCAATTTTCACAAAATTGAAAGAAAAAAAGTATTTGACCTGGCACCCACCCCATCCATTGAAAGCCCATTATGACTCAATTGTCGATTAACCACAAGCTGAGTCAGCAAGGTTCCACATTAGTTGTATCCTATTGCGTGAACCTCCTCCTTCCACCTCATTCAAACTAGGCAACTTATCCATGTACAGGGATAAAGGCCCTTTCACACATAGGGTTGAGCTATCAAGTTTTTTAATAAAAAAAAGGATATCCTTAGAGGTTAGGGCTCTTTTGGTTAGTGGCTACATTTTTGTGTTAGCTATAATCAAAACTTTGTCGTTGTTCACATGTATGTTCATTTTTCTATTTTAGTGTACCTATTAACCTTTGCCCCTTATCATGGTTCATGTTACCTATCCTACTTCAGCATACTTACCTACTCTATCATTGTTCATGGCTATTGAGAGTGTGGTAGTGACAAGTGACAAAAGCCAAAGTGCCTCTCTTCTTCCAATCACGTGTCTTTTCTTCATTTCACAACTCAATGGCTCATTTGCTCTTGTCTTCTTCATTTGAGAGAGAGCTCTCTTTGCACATTCTTTGTTGATCATTTAGGTGTATTTTGTTTTCTTTTGTGCACATTTTGATTTCAAGTCCATCATCTCAACTACATTTGTTTGAATTCTCATTTTATAGCTTGTTTGTAAGTCTTCTTTTCTTTATTTTGGGAAGTTGTGTTTCATGTGCATAGTTTTGCAAGTGTTTGAAGTTTTCTTTTCTTCTTTTAGCATCTCAACATCATCACAATACTCCAACTTCATTGTGTCTTCATTTCATTATTATTATTATTATTATTTTAATTTGTATTTTTAAATTTCTTTCTTGTTGCAATATTTAAGTAGACTATTGTTTTGTGTGTTGTAGGTCTTCTAAGTTTTCAATTGATTTTTTAAAAAAAAGGTTAAAGAACAATTGTTATGCTAGAATTCAATGCCAATAATTACAATTTTGTGTGATTCAATTTCAATTTTTTTTCCTATTCAACAATTTTTTTTTTGTTGCAGTTTCACTTCTTCCTTTTTAACAATCTTTATTCTACTTCCTTTTCATTTTTTCTTCTTAGATTAGGTCAATCCTTTTTTTTGGGGCATTATGCTTAAGTTTTAACCTTGTAATGTGTTGAAAATGAGGCCATAAAAACTTGATTTTTTTTCTACCTAATGTGATGATTTTGTTGTAGCATTTTTTACAACATGGTCCTTAATGGAATTTTTTTGGACATTGACATGATGTTGATTTAGGCCCACTTTAGATGAAGGTTTAGGGTCCAATTTCCTAAGAACCAATTTGGAATGATTTGAAGCTAATTGAATCCTTGAGTTAGATTGTGCCTTGGCCCTTATTTTGATTCTTGGTTCTCCAAATCAGGAGCTCTCCTTTTAGCACCGTTTTTTGGTTCAAACCAATTATTTTCCCTCCAAAACATGTGTCATGTAAGTTTAGCTTCAATTTACCACTTTTTTGTCTTGGACCCTCGTCTAAAGGCCTTGGGATCAATTTAAAGCTTTCAACCAATAAGATTGTTTTAATTCATTTGTCCCTGGACCTTGGACCCTCATTTAAAGTCACCTTTAGTTAAAGTTGGAAGATGTAGTTAATCATGCACATGTTTTTGGTTAAAGAAAAGGAGGCCATGAACAAATTTCAGTCTAGTTGATAACAAGGTTGATGTTAAATTAGAAGGTGTTGAAATGTTAGGGATAGAATAGAGTTCCATTCTTGAACAATACTTGGGAAACATGCCAAAGAAAATACATTGATAATTTGATTTTTCATTTGTAGAAAAAACATTGACTATCTAATTTTGATTTTGCATTTATACAAAGAGTATTGACATTTTGAATTTGATTTTACATTTGCAAAAAGGACATTGACATTGTGAATTTCATTTGTGTTTGTAGAAAAAAGGTCAATTACATTGAAGGTTTTTGAACATTGTTAGATTATGTCACAAACTTAGCATCTCACGACTTAATAATGAATTAATGGATTATCATGATTTAATAATGACTTATTAGATAATCATAGGGTGAAAACATGGTAAAGTATACAAAAAACATTGTTGAAAAATTATCAAGTTAAAAAAGAGGTAGTTTTTCATGAAAACACAAGAAAGTAGATTCAAATTTTATTCAAATTTCATTTTGAAACTATTGAACTTTCAATTGGGTTTTTTGTAAGTCAACTACAAAATTTCAAAAACTTTGGAATATTAAAAGTAAAAAATAAGTAGGTTTGAAATTGACTGGTCAATATGGTGTTCAAACCTACTTTTTCATTAGAAAATTAAATGAAATATACATGTATGAAGTTATAGCATAAAGATCATTGTATATTCAAGGGCCCCATTAGAAAAAAAAATGTATTTTCTCTTTGGTAAAATATAATTGACACATAATTGAATCAAATGGTACATTGCAAAAAGTAGGTTTTAAAAGTTACTTGCATTTAGAATAGTCTCCTTGAAACCTACTTTTGCAATGCAAAACTTAAAAATCAATGCATAATAATGAAGAAGTATATTGTTATTTATCATTCAATTAAAAAGATTGAATGTATAACAATTTTGTGATGGGTTTTGGTCCTATTTTTTGTTCATTTCACAAGTAGACTAATAAGTACTTTTAGTTGTACACTTTACCGTGCTTTCACCCTACAACTTAATACTTTATTTGTTAACACATTTATCCATGTGTCAAATTTGTTTTCAATGCATGATACTTGCGTGTGTATAATGTACAAACTTATGAATGAACAAACTTCACACGATTTTCATTAATAATTTGTTGTATGCTAAATTTATGATGTAGTTTATTTATTTATTGGATCTAATCATACATCAAAATTCAGCTAATTAAGATGTTTAGTTATGATCATACTGTTTTTAGGTTTTGTATGTTCCTTTTATGATGATCAACAATCTTTTTAATGAAAACTTTCAATTTGTTTTAAAGTTGTGATTTTTATATTAAATAATAAATAAATATTTGATAATACATTATGTTTTGAAAATGTTAATGATTATGATCATTTTAAGTTGTAAAATGTTCTTTGATTAAGATGTAATTGGATTAAGTGTTGTCTTTACTTTTTTACAAAAATGATGTGAAATTTTTTAATTCATGAAAAATGGTAAACTATTATTAAACAAGGCATTTTAAATAATTTTTTTGAAATTATTGATGTACAATTACATAAAGATAGAATCATGAATCAATTGCATATTCATGATTTATACGACTTGTTTCATTCTAAAGGCCTAAATCAATTATATGTGATTTAAAAAAAAATTCAAAGTGAGTGCATTTTTACATGTTATGACTTTTGATATTCTATGTATTTCTTGTTTTAATACAAAGTGTGTACATAGTACCATGGAAACACCCTTGGAATATTGGATGTTGTGTCAGCAAAAACATTGTAAATGCAATCTAATTATTTAACATATTCACAAAAGAAGGGCAAGGTTGAAGATTGTCAAAAAAATCATCAAGGTTCACAACATTTACACATTGAATTGTTGATCTTACGTATGTTTTTGAAAATCCAATATGAAATCATCTCCTAGGAGTTCCTACATGAAAGAACATGGCTCTGCAAAATTTTGGTTATCTTGTGTGTCACATTTTGGTACATGACGATAATTCACATCACTGTGAACTTGCAAGTCTTGCACATGAACTAGTGTGTTGATTATTTGCTTTCTTTGGAATGCTTTGATTATTTCATAGGACCCTATGTTGAACTACTAAGGTAAGTGATGCCTATCATGTTGTTTTGTAATCAATTCCTAGAAAGAAGTATGGTGTCTAATTCTTTTGTGATAATTTAATAATTTCTTATAATAGAAGTTCAATCCATTCCATTTATCCTTGCACATTTTCTCTTCTTGTGACACTTTGGAATGAACAATCTTCTAGAGCTCCTTAGTGATCTTGTTCAAATGTTGTGCAACAAGAACCATATGCATACAAGGATCTAGCACTCCTTGTAAGTTGCATGATCGGCATGTTGACATTTGATGATAGCCATGACTTCATTTATGTTCCCAATTTCCATGTTTTTATCGATTTGCAAAAGTGGCATGACTTTTTGTTCTAAACAAACCTTTTCCTCTACTATTGTCTACTAATATTGAATTGTTCATTGTATTAATGTTCTTGCCATGCTTTGTGGTTTTGTAAAAAAATAATAATGATACAAACTAAAGATACATAGATTGAAAACTGAAGATATTAAAATTGGATATGTTTTATGTTGTAAACTAAAGATGCAATTGAAAATGTTTAGATTATGAAAATGAAGATGCGATTGAGGATGTTCAATGTTGTAAACTAAAGGCATTCACAATTTATGATGTTACAAATAGTCAATTAAAAGTGATGAAGTAAAAATGGTAAATGGAGTGATAACTTTATTTGTCTAGTTATGAAGTTGATCACTTATCACTATGATTAGTGGTGGGAATCTTCAAATTTTGAAGATTTGTAACTGACCTATCATTAACTTTATCACTAATGATAACTTTATTTACACATTGCCATGTAGGCATGCCATGTGTGTTATTTATTCACAACATGTGTGCAAGTATGAATAAGCTTTACTAATACCTATGCTATCACCACCACCACCACCACGTGTGAATGACTTTTATGTATTAGAGGTTGCAATAGGTACACTACAACAAAACATGGGCACATTCCATGGTGCAATTTGACTAAATTGTCATTCTAATGAAAATAATAGGATGACATTTCACATGATCACAACAACACATGTTTATTGTCCCATCATGCACAATGCATGTCCAATTACAAGTGTTGCATGTCCTGCTACATGTTACCCAAATCCATTACATACAATCAATGAAAAAAATTTAATTTCAAATATGATGCAAGTGTCACTTGATTGCTAAATATGCAAATAACACTTTTTATTCATTATTCTTCATTAACAATTCCAAGAAATGGTTTTAAAATGAAAAATTATAATACTTTAAAACCATAAATCTTATGTATTGAATATATTCAAATAATATTCAAGTAACCTTATTAACTTTGTTAAAATTTCATAATTGAAGGCCTTCATAATAGTCTTGAAAATAATTAAAATAATTAATAACCTTTTCATCACATATATATAAAACCAAGTGTCAAAGCTTTATGAAGGCCTTGAATTTCATATAGAATTGAAACACCTTCATAACATTTTCTTGAAGAAATAATAAATTTGATTGTGAAAAAGTTGACTTTCAAAAGAATTTTTAAAAAAAAGTGGTTTCACATTAAAAACAAAGAAATTCTGAAAAGATTTTGGTAAAATTATTTAAATACTATTTAAATTTGCTTGATTTCCAAACAAATTCTATAAGACCCAAAGTTTTTTTTTGCAATGAAATTTCACAACTTGGTGACTTTTTTTCAGAAAATGAAAAAAAAATTGAAAATTTCTTATTTTAAGGGATGTTTCAACATTTTTCGAAATAAAAATTACTAAATTAACAATATCTCAACATCTAGACTAGGCATTCGTAGGTTGTCGCTCGTAGCTACATCCCACCTAGGATAGTAACTGTTTTATGCTAATTAATGCTAGGGATCCTCACTAGTGGACCTACTTGAGGAATTTGAAAAAACAAAATCCTAGCAAGGACATGTTAAAAAAGACTATTGACAATATTATGACAATATATACTCTCTATGGTTGAGTGGTTAAGATCTTGCCTTCATGCACACAAGGTTGCGGGTTTTAATCTCTCCAAGAAAAGCCTTACACAATATATGAAAACCCTATACTATAGATCCAACCCTATAGTTTGCTGCAATGTCCATGGTGGTCACTATATGGTGCCGCAAGTAGAACTAAAAATTGAAAATATGAATTTTCTTTATCTTTTTTAATTTTCTTTTTAAAAATCATCTTTTTAAAAATTATTCTCAATAAATGGAAATCAAAATTAGTATTATATTTTTTTCAAATCAATAAATATATTGTTAATAAATGAAAAATCAAAATCCACACATGGACAATGTACATGTGTACATGTCATGTACTTCACTTGGACCATAGCACTGATCCTAGTTCTCTCAATGTTCACTTGTAATTCACATTTTCAATTTTTGAATTCATGGTAGTGACTTTTCATGAAATTCATTTACAAAATGAGTGAAATGTTGAGTGAATTGGGCCCATATTTCCTTGTCACTGGTAACAAAGGAATGTAGTGATTGGTATGTGGATATGTAAGTAAGTACGTAAAGGCCCTTGAGCTGAGCAACAAGAATACAATGAAAAAGTGTTTCCTGTTCACATGTCATCCCATCCTGCATAGTGGAGTGGGCTGGTGGGTACAGGTTAACTCTGGCACTCCTGTGTACCTAAATTGACAACCGAGTAAAAGTTGCACTTGCTTCAGACCATTTCGGTAGTCTCCAGTTGACAGGAAATTTAAGTTTCCAGTCAGACCAAAGAGATTATAATGCTAATAAGTGCATGATGCAATTTGTGAAGAAAAAAACTGCCAAAAGTTGGAACTTAAAAGTTCTTCGTGAACCCAATTGCCATGCAAAGTGAGTTAGGAAGGAAGAGAGAGTCTGGACGTACTGCACCATGAATAAATAATAAGGTATGTTCCAGTGTTGTTCGGTTATATATGGTTAGGGTGGATATGAACCATGGTATGCACCCTAGTATGCACTCAGGGAAAATAAGGAAACCTAGATTTTGTATGTAACTCTAAGTTGGCAGGCAATTTGGAAATAACATGTAAAAACCTCAAAGAAATATCTTTCTACTATCTTTCATCTTTTAGGTGTGGATGGTTTAGATTGAGCTAAAATGAAAGGCAAGATGCGATCTTATGTATGTTCGTTTCCCACTAAGTGAGACCTTTACATATAATTCTCTGTTGAGTGGGATCCTAAACCTTGAAGCACTATAGTTCCTCCATTTTTCATCTTCTAGGTTTGGATGGCTATGATTGAATTTTTTAAAAAAAAAACCTTCTATTTTTTTTAAAATCATTAAAATATGCATACCCTTCAAAAAAGCTCCAATCGAGGTAAGGGTACATAAGCTTTGCAAAACTATCAATCCAGATACATGTAAAGATGGATCAACGGTTAAAATAAGGTTAGGGTATATAGGTTTAGCATTTACCCTACATTTACAATAAGGTATATGAAAGTAAATGCATGGTGAAGAGTAAGTAAGGTGTATTGAAATATGTGTATGTACAATGCTTGTGCAAGAATGTAACATTGGCAACCATTGAAAAACCTTTATTAATGTATTCAATGAATTCTTAGAATGGCAAATGGCAATAGAAGCTAAAGGGATTTCCAAGAGAATAATAGGGTAATAATCCTTGTTCAAGATTTTTAAAAAACATTATTTTTTTGGCAGAGTGTGGAAATGTATATATTGCAATAAAAATGATTTTGGCATATACCTTCCCTTTTACCTATCTCGAAACAAATACCTTCACTCGGGTACATGGAATCCTCAAATATCTACTAGCCAAGTAAAACTAAAATAGGGTAAAATCTGAAATGTTAAATACCAATGAGGTAGGATAATCATTAAAAGCAGTTTTTTACCAGGATGACTACATAATATATTTTTACAGTAGTAATTTACTATTTACCCATGAGTAAGTACATACATCAGGGTAAAAAAAGACTTACTCTGGGTTTTTTTACTAATTGTGGGTATGGAGTAAATTTGGAACAGAATGAGGTTATTTTAGATGCCATAATGTCATCAAGGATGGCATCTACAAACCCACTTGATCCTTCTTCTATCCATGTAGTAAGCTAGCTGGGTGGGTCACTAAATATTCTAGTACTTGACACATGCACTAGGTATTGCAGGCACCAGGATTTGAACTCAAGAAGCCCTTCTGTGGAGACAATGATTCCCCCACTTCTTAATAAATAGGATTTAATCATAAACTGACACAAGATGATTGAGTTTAGACTTATTGTCATTATTATAATAATCTCCCTACCACCACCTATTTTCAAGGTACTGGGTAGTGGAGGGTGGCAAGTAACAATGACCCTGTTACAAAAATCCTGAAGTGTAAAAGCCTTAATGGAGTCATAAATTCTATAAATGTGGATAATCAGGCTTTTTCAGGCATTGATTTATGAGTCTGAAGATGTTCTGGTCACTAAGGGCATGTACTCCCTCCCCCCCCCCTCTCCTATGTGCCCTCACACATTTATATCACATGAGGTATTAAATTATTATTTTTCCTATGCACAAAATAGATGCCAAAATCTGAATATATGTATAAAGATTTTGGAAATTTTCAGTACTTCAATGGTTGGAAGTATATGGTACATAATGGAAAAACACAATGAATTTCCTAGGTTTTTTCTTTCTTTCTCATGGCACCAAGGAAGATAAGCTTCATTGCAAAAAGGGGAAGGAACACAACCTGAGGAACCGACTCAAGGGATGGAACCCAACAATGGAGGGACTTTACCACCTATTACATTGTGAGCCTTGTTAATCAAATTGAGTGTTCAACTTTCCTTAATCCTAGTATAATCAATCATACCTTGCCATATCAAATCTCTAACCTTATGGTTTCCAAGCCAATGATGCTTTGTTATGATCCATTTAGATAGTCCAAAGCTCAAGACCCCTCGTGCATCACCAAAAAATTTCTAACTTGCGATATAAAGACTTGAGCAAGCAGGTGTTGACTTGGTGATTTATTTTTCAAATATCCTTTATTTTATGTGAAACTAAATCATTCATTTTCAAAATGCATGGAAGCCCATATATTGTGATTATGAGGGCCTAGAATTAAAATAAATTTGAAATAATGTTTTAATGTGGTGATACAATGATGTACTTTCAATGTGTTTTTGACCCTTGAAAATACAAAATTTGAAGAACTTCCTTGAAGAAGAAATGTTCTTTGTTATATGAAAAAACCAAGTTGAATTTTCATGACAATTGAATGTGTTATTATGTTTTTTGTACAATTTATTACTATCATGTTTTGAAAACTACATGGATAATTATCAATTTGTGATATTTAATACAAAATTTGGTACCATAAAGAAGAAATAATCTAGTAATTTTATTTTTTTGGTTTCAACATCAATTTCCTTAAACATTGAAACACATTATGCAAAATTTATGTTGTAAGAAATATTAACATTGAACAACAATTTGGGATTAAGGGATTTTTCATCAAATGGATGATAAATACATTATGTAATTTGTTTCCACCTAACTTTGGGAAAATTTGTTTGATACATGGAAGTTACATGAGTGATTTGTGAAAAAAAATCCTTTGGCCTTGGAATAGGTGGTTCCTATTATTGTACTTGGACCCCATTGTATAAGTCATGCATTAACAATCTTATGTTGTAGCAAAATTTTCAAATTACAATCCCCAAGTTGGAAGGTAAGAAGGATCCTTGAATTTGTCAAAGGAGTGTCCATAGTGTCCTATTCTAGATCAATATAACTAAGTCTTCTTTTATAATGTTCAAAAAAAAATCCTATCCATTTGGTTCAAGTTCATGTCAAAAAATGACTCCTTGACCATAGATATATATTTCAACTTTTTTTATTGCCATCTTAAACCTTGCCCAAACTAATATCACAAGGTCATTTAAAGAACACAATTGACAATGAATACCTTTCCTAATAGTGAAAGCCTAATGGTCAACCAATACTTTAATTTCCCTTCTATCTTGTTTAAAAATAATTTATCAACATCTAGAATATCAAACATAGACCAAAAAAAGTCCCCAAGAGTTTAAACAAATATTGGTTTCATGCCCAAACCCAAACAAAATGTTGAATTCAGTCTAGTCAAATACCTTTAGGGTTTTGCCAACATATATATTAGACTTTTTTTATCATTGATATCAAGCCCCAATGCTACCTTGAGCCTTTGAACTAAGTTGGGTGTATCATCGATTATCCTCTTTCCTCTTCTAATGGTGAATGATGTGTCTTTTGCATATTGGGAAGTCACCTATTGGTTAACCTTGTTGACTAGCAAGACCATTTCAATTTTTTTATTCTCCACAACTTTCTTAACTAATACATTAACAAATTCTCCATCCAAAATGAAGAGACATAGAATAGTAGGGCATCTTCATTAAACTCCTCTTTGAATCAGAAAAGTTGATGATGGAATGCCATTAACAATCATGATTTTTCGAATTCCAACAAGATGCAAACCATGTGTGAATTCCCTCACCATCCCAAAAGCTTTTATCACTCAAAACAAAAACCCTAAGAAACCTTGTCATACACTTTTGCAACATCAAGTACAAGTAACACAACACTTTGTTTTGTTCATTTAACCCAATCCAATTATTCATGTAAGAGGAAAACATTCTCCAAGATGTAACAAAGAGATAAGAAAATAGTTTCATCAAGTTGAATTATTTCCATCAAAATTGATTGAAATTTTTGGTGAAGGCTTTGTATATATCTTATATGTCAAATTAAACAAGGTTATAAATATGTCCAATTAGATAAATCATTCACTTTTCTTGCTTTATGTATGAGGGTGATACAACCTTTTGTCTTGCCCTTAAGAACTGACCTTTTTTATTGACATTCTAATAATGTTGAAATAATCATCCCCTACTACTTTCCAAAACATTATGAAAAATCCCATTAGGAATCAAGGTTTGGCACTTTGTTTTGTGCCATCTTTTTAAGATGCAACATCAATTCATCATTTGTAATTGGGGCTACCAGTTTGTCATTCATCAAAGCACATAAATGTCAAGGTAATGAATCCAAAATCTTCTTCTTCACTACCTTATCTCCTTCAAATTCCTCCTTGAAGTCATTTAATTCTTCATAACCTTAGCTTCGAGCTTACAATGAAAGCTAGGGCATAAGAAAGGATACATGCCATGAAAAAGTCCCAAAATTCAAACATGTTTTTATAAATTTGGGAAATACAAAGAAGTGAGTTCCAAGCATTCCCAAATCATGAGGAAGACTTGGGGAGCTATAGTTTCACAAGAGTCTTGAAACTTTGGGATAAAATGTAGGTAGTAAACATCATCCAAATTGGGTCCCAAATACACCATTGGAAAGTTTTTGAATTTTAGATATTGAAAGAAAATTTGCATTATTTATTTGGAGTTATGGATTAAAAGTGGCACTAAAAGAAAAAATGTTGTTTGCAACCAATTTTTGTAATTAAAAATTTTCATTTGCAACTAAAAAATGTTTTTTACAATTAATTTTTCAATTACAAATGAAATTTTTTGGTTGCAAAAATTGGTTACAAACAATATTTTTTCTTCTAATTAGTTTAGCCATGGTTAATTTACCCAAAGCTAATTTAGTTATGGTTAATTTATCCTCATAGTTAGTTTAAACATTACTAGTTTAACTCAGGGTAATTTAACCACGGTTAGTTTTGCCAAGGTTTAACTTAAATTTAGCCTTTGTTAATATGAGTTTAGCTTAGGTTTATGCAATGTTTTGCCTTGGGTAACATTAATTAGCATGATTAATCAACATTACTTAACATGGGTTTGACTTAATATTAAAAATATAAAACTATTATACATAGCTTATATTGGGTGTACTAATGTAGGTATGTATTAACTTAAACCATGATTTTTATGACACATTTCCATTTTGTACGCTACTAATTGCATGTTAATTGCACACACAATCATATGGTCAAAAATTATACAATACCCATTTTGTAGTTGCATGCACATCCAATTTAGTTATAAATGACACCTAGTTGCATAATGATTAGTTGTAAACAACAAGATTTGTATTAGTGAATAAAAGTAATAATTTAAAAGCTTGTATTTCAACTTTAAGCTCTCCTTAAGGTAAATTGGGTTGTATGTTTTTTTTATAATGAATTTTTAATGATAACTTGGAAAATGACTTATGTGATTCAAGGTATTCTGCTTTGACATTACCTCTATAGTGTTTATTTATGCAATTATAGACTTCCATATGTGCTTAAAATTGTTACACCTTAATGTGATTTCACCTTACTATAGGGAAAAACATTGTGCTTCCTCCCACAAGTTCCAACCATGTGAATGAAATGAATTTGTTTTGCCCATGACGAAGTTCTAACACCACTTGGCTACAATTTGTGTTAACCAACTTATTGTTTGGTTTGTGTAAATTTAACTTGTTCATGAACTTGCAATAGTATCCTAATCCTAATCCTTTCACAAAACTTTCACATGGCCTTTTTAACCTCAAGTACTTAGAGCTAGGAAATGTGCCTTGGTTTGCATCCTACTACAATTTTAAAAATCAATAAGGTATTTACTTTAATACCATTTAACAAACCTAAAGGCATTAGTAAAAATTAGAGCAAACTTTCATTTTTTGATGTTTGTAAATAAATAATCACCCCATTTCTTGAGTTGAATAATTATTGAAAACTTTGGTCTTTCATGAATGTAGGCAAAAAAATTCTTTAAACATTGTATCATTTGTTTTGTGAAATTAAATCCATGATCAAATTTATTGCTTATCTAGACTCTTACACTCATGCACTAGAAATCTATTGTCTACGAGGGCCACTTATTCTTGGAAAATTGAATTATTAAGGTTAGAATGAAAATTAAAAATTTGGTTATCCTTAAGACCCCATTTGAATTTCCTGTCTTCTTTTTTCATCATTGTAACTTCCTTTTTGCAATAGTTTTTATAGAACTTAACCACTTTTATAAGTTTAGAAAAAAAGGTTGGACCTTCCTTACATCAACCCAAATCTTAGCAATGTCATTGAACACCTCTTCTAAGTAACTACAATTAATTTTTGAATTTTTCCTTATTTTATGTGCAACCCCAATCTTGATAGTACACATAATTGAATAACATTGATTTTGTGTCATCACCTTTTTATATTTTAATTGAAAGTATAAACTTCATCCACCAACCTTCCTTTGAAATTATTATCTTTTTAAAGCCTAGCTAGGACCCCATATCCATTAGATTTTTCATTGTTTTGAGCAAAGATCAAGCCTCCATTTTTCAAGAAATTATCTTTGAGGGAAAAAAAAATTTGGCCTCTTCCCATAGCACCCATTTATACTTTGGAAAAAACCTATTACATGTAGATGATTTATCAATATTCACCTCCATCAAGTCTCTAAAGAAACACCACTTGCAATCTCCTAGAAGATTACAACAAACTTTATTCCATGAAAAGACATTACATTGCCTACCATATTTATTTACATTAAGAACTAAACATGAGGATAATTGAATCTTTTTACATTGTATATCATTAAGTTAAACTTCATTGTAGAGGAGATGAATTAAATATCCCACTTGCACTTTTTCAACAATTGCCTTTGGTAATTGACATGTTGCCTCTCTTCACATGTTGTAAGAATTAGAACTATGATTTGGGGCATTTACTTTCAATTTTCCAACACCCAGCACTCTCACAATCCTTGTGAACTCATGCATTAAAAAGTTATTAGTTAACACACAAAATTTTAGATTTTTTATTCTTATGTATAAATCTTGTTGATTGTAATAGCTATAACTTGCAATTTTCATAGAGAATATAATTTCTTATTTCATTGGAAATGTTTTTTAAATGTTAATTGTTCCACCCCAATATCATGTAGGATTTGCTCATGCACTTTTGATTGCAAGAAAACATGTGAATATTTAACAATTTGTGATGATAAGGTTGGAATTGAACTTAATTAAATAGATAATTAAAATCATGTTATTTAGTATAACAAGTGATTTTCTCCCATCGCCCAATTGATTAAGTGTGATGATCAAGTCAAAAAATTGGGTTGGGTAATTGATGATTATGGCACTAATTGAGTTTGCTTTTGTTCCATAATTGGATGAAAAGGTTGAGTTTCAAAGATCTTGTTTCCATCTTTATTCACATGTGTGGATTGAAAGGTTATATCCATTAACACAAAACCAAAAAGGACTTGTCACTTATGTGTTAACCCAATCCAACTCCTCCTCTTTTTCTTGCACCTCAAAATTTTCATAGTTGTCTTCCTTTCTTTTGATTCATGAAAGCTAAGGAGGTGACCATGTCATACCTTTGGACTATGTATTTTAAAAGCAAGCCACATCTTCATTAACAACTTTATAATTACACATATGATTAGTTTTGTCCATTACATGACCATCCGAAGTATCATTGTTGTCATCATTATACACTTGCACTTGATGGGTGGTTGGTATTTTGGAACTTTGTCCCCTTGTCCCAAAGACCATCATCAACTCTTCTTTTATCATTAAGCATACCCTTGTGACTATCCTTTCCCCTAAAAAAAATGAAGACTTTCTCTTCATTAGGGGGAACCCATCCTCATTTATTGCCTTTGATGGAATCCTTTGAATCTTAGGCTTGCCTTTTTTCTTCTCAACTACTTCAAGTGTGATCACACTAAAGTTACATCCATACATGATGTCAAGGACTCAAGGACTCTAGTGCCAAAGTCCCTTAACACTAAAAGAGTTGTTTAAAAGTTTCTAATGGCTAGGTCAATGCTAGCACAAATTTCCTAATGCTTCTATTTTTGTTTGTGAGGATTCTAAATCAAGAAGCCTATCAATGTTTGATTCTATTGTAGCAAAGAATGTTACAAAGAAGAGGTAATGTTTGCATTTCACACATGTTTTCTCAACAATTTCTTTTTTTCTTTTTTCTAATGCACCTTTTTCTACTGAAATGTTTGCAAGTTTTCAAAATCAAGAAACATTTATTTGTCTTTATGGTTTTGTTAACAAAGAATTATGCATCAAAAAACAAATAATCACTCATGCTTTCTTTCACAAAGATCATGGTTTTTTTGTTCTTTAGTTTTAAGGTGTTCAAAAAATCAAGAACTAATAATAAATTACGTGTCATGTGTTGACAACGGCAGATTGCTTACATTCTTGTGAATTCTTGGATTTATCATAGTTTGAAAAAATGGTGCCAAAAATGTCCATGGATGCTCACTTTTGTGCCTTGAGAGAACCAAAACCTTCCAAAAGTGAGCATCCATGGACATTTTTGGCACCATTTTATGCCCAAAGAGCCCTCCCTTTCTGCTTTGCACACTTTTGGTTGGCTCAAAGATGTGCAAAGCAAAAAGGGAGGGCTCTTTGGGCAGAGGTGATTGTGTAAAGTAGCAGGGATGTGCTTTTAAGGAACATTTTAAGGGAACAAGCTTTGAGAACATGGGAACACATTACAAATCAGGGAACATGTGTTCCCAATGCAAACATTGAATTATGGAACCTTTTTTTTTGTGTTGCTACCTAACATCATTTTTTTTCTTGAAATATAGGTTTTTTGAAGATCTGGTGTTAAGTTATCACTCACTTAACATTGAGTTAAAACACCACTTGCCACACTTTGCAACCACATCAACTTTTTTGTTAGTTAACATTTTATATCTAAGTCCAACAATGTTCTCAAAATTCTAAACATTGAATTATGAATGACTTTCCACCAAGCGTGAATGTAACATAATAAGAACCACAACAAATGTACCCAATGTTTGATTTTCATGTATTTAGTGTCAAAAAAAATGTAATAATGTTCACATGTCCCCAAAGCTATGAGTACGCAAAGAAAAGTGACCCATTCAAAGCTATTTAATATGATAAAGATGAAGAAAAATGATCCTGCGCCACAACTTCGTAATCTTCCAACAATGTAATGTATCCTTGGGAAATGATGGAAGCCTGCCAAACTTTATCACCAGAAACCCCTTCTACAAAGGACTGAAAAGTTTGAAACACAAGTCCTATTTTAATTGCTAAGGGCCAACTCTCAGAATTCCAAAGACCCATCCATAGTAAGGATCATATTTCAACTAGGCTACCAACAATAAGCAACAAATCAGAAAAAAGTGGGAATCAGATGTGGTAGGTCTGTAACTACAAAATATTGGAGAGGGTTAATAGCTTCAGTGTAGGGTAAAAACCCTCCGCCATTGGCTTTACTGGAATAAGGGCTTGTACAACAAGGTGGCACTGAGCTTGGCCCTAATTCTGGTAATGCCCATGGTGGAGGGTTTTACTCACTAGGTTTTGAGTGGGTAGCCAAATGTATAGAAGGATGCCTATGATTCTTGACTTTTATATCTTAATTATAACCAAATTTGATAAAATCTTCTTAGGGATGATAGCCACTTCCACTACATTACATTACAAGACTGATGAAGAAAAAAACACTATTAGGTCATAAGAAATTTCATTGAAGCATGCAGCACAGCATTTTTTTTTGGGCAATTGTTTTGTCTTGGACAAAAAAATAGCGAAGTTTTTGGATTTTTTTTTTTGGACTAAGTCTAAAATCATCTAATTTTCGAAATAAAAAAGATGCCCAATAAAATAAATTAAATTAAATTTTTTAAAAAAAAACTCTTGATGCAGCAGGGGGAGATAGAGACAAAATGTTACCATGAACTCATAACCACATCACAATGATGTAAACCTGTCACACTTCATTGCAATAGAAAACAACCCCAAGTGGAAGGAGTGAGTAATGAAAAAGAGGGGACAAAAGTCCTAGCTAATACCCTGGAGTAAGGACCAAACCTGACATATATATATATATATATCCTGGGACCTGCACTGGCTGTAAGCTTTGTGACTGAGCCTGAGACCTGGGCTTCATGTAACATGACCATGGGAGAGGGAGCATGCCAAATGTATTCAATAGAGTAAAAGGTTGGCCTCATGATGACCTTTTTTTTCCCCCCCAAAATGGGGATGACGTGGGCTGTATTAGATTTGGTTGATAATGAAAAAAGAAGTACATGATGGGTCTGTTTTCCTTCTTTGCAATAAATTTTCTTTCATTTGTTGCCATTCCAAAAGGAAAAGAAAAACATGCATAATAGTCTGAGAAAAAAATTGAACCCTAAGATTGATGTGTAAACAACCTTGTGTTATATCATTAGAGAAGTGAGTAGTGGCCAATGCTCCAAAAGCAAAGGCACACTTGCATTGCTGGCTGAGCATGTCTCAATATGAGATGTTTGACAACAAAAGAGACCAATATCAGAAACATAGCCAGCTCCAATGTGAAGTTACACACAAACTTCGCTTGCTTTAATCCTTTAAACTCTAAGGAGCCCTATTCCTTGTGAAAGGAGAAAAAAAATTCTATAGCATGATATTAGTGGGATTAAGAATCTCCAAAATTGTTGAGCTTCGTGCCTTATTCATATAGTTCTCTAGAACTAAACTCCAAATTATCATAAGGTCTCAGCTGTGCAGCACCAAATGGCAACTTGTAATGAGTATCGGACAGACTACCCGCATCTTTCCATTAGTCGGTTTAGGGTTTCCAATAGATCCATTGAACTCTCATGGATGCGTACTCCAAGTCATGTGGTATGGTTCTCTCTTTTGAAAAGAAAGAACCAGGGGGGAGAGCGCTCAGTCTGGTTCCCAAGAAATGAAAGAATCAGTTGTGACTTGAAACCGTGGTTCTCAAAAAAATCAAAAAACTGGTCCAAGAACCTACCCTGAATTGTCACTTCTTTGCCAGTTCTTTGAGGAATCTCAAGGGTTCTTCAAATCCTTTTTACAAAAATCCCAAAATCCGCATGCTGAAGTGTTTCCAAGAACCCAGAACTGGTGTTTCTTTGATTTTGAAATTTTTGAAAAAACCCAAAACCAAGGTTATAGCAAAATCAAAGAATTGCCCCACACTGGTACTAACTACTGACCCCCATAACCCCATCATTCAACATAAAGGGCACTTTGAAAAGTTCCTTCAAAAGATGTACATGGATATATACATTTACTCATAGTGGATGATGCATCACACATGTCAATTTTTAATTGTGAAACTTTGTGTTAGAAATTCTTTTGTGTAATTTTTGTTAGAGGGCATGTGTGAGGTCCTTTTGTGCTTGCTAACTTGTGTTCCATGCGTCACATCAAGTTTTTCATGTCACTTTGAACTCCTTAGTTCCTAGTTACTTGTGCACCCCAGGACACACTTGGTTAGTCTCATTGCCTCAACCTCTTGGGATGGACTTAAGCTAATTATCTAGACTCACTAACCAGACTAAATCCTAGTCTAACTTAGAACAACCCAGAGAACCTTTCACTCCGAGGCCCCTAGGAACCAACTCCAAGAGTTGATGCAAAAGGATTTCAACTGGGACAACACCAGGTTGTCCCGGGGCCAACCTTTTTCTAGCGGCGTCAAAACTTTAAAGGGATAACCCCTAATTGTCCCAAATGCGCTTTAGTGAACTACCATTTCATGTAAGCCTGGAACAACAATCAATCGACTGTTGAAAACTTTAAAGGGATAGTGCCTCGCACTATAATCTCAAGGACATTCCCCAGTTGCCCTCGGAGCCAATGCAAGCCTGAACTCATCACTTTAGCCAAACCCACCTGCTCCACTTAAGACATCTCTTAAGTCGAAAGGCATGTCAGCATGTCTTGACCAAGTCTTTCACTTTGGGAGGCAAGGTTCACATCAGCCCTTAGTGTGATAAGGCCTGGAACTTGAAGGGTTAAACAACAACTACACACCTCAAGTGCCCAAAGACATTTCATCATGTTTATGGAAGGCACCTTTCATCCATGAAAAGAGGAGGTATCATATGCCTAATCCTTTAGTCAACTTAGATATTTGGAGGTGATCTTAGGTATATTCTTTCAAATTTCTTAAATCATGAACATAAACATTTGTAGCTCATGAGGCTTAGGAGGGAATACTTTTTAGGCCTACTCCTTGAGAGTGGGAGGCATCTTACTCATATAGGTATACATATGTGTACATAATACACTTCCTCGTTTCTAGGACAGATATTCATGAGTGTAATGTGCCCACCAAATCCACAAGAAAATTTCTACACAGCCATTTCTAGGCTTTGGGAACTATGGCATGTAAAATATGTGGGTAATTGTGCCTTATATGGATGATACATTCAACTTCCACCTGGCTTCTGTTCCATCTAGGATCAATGGGAGAAGGCATCCATCAACCCTTGCATGGCTGACTAGTACCCAAATTCTTTTCAATTTTTTTGGGAGGGCGGGGGCAGGGAATTTGCCACTTGGTGACAAAAAAAAAGGAACTTGCAAATCCAACAAAGTTGTTTGGGGGGGGGGGTAAAGATGATGCAAACTAACCATATTTTGACAAGCTATTGTCTACATTGCTCTATAGTAGAAATACACAGATGTAGACCATAGATTGTAGCATGTCACCAGAATATAACAGGGTTCCAAAGCCATTATACTTTCCTCTATGGCCTGAACCCAAATCTGGCCAAGTCCTCTTGTGATGATCACCAGTCCACCTAACATACAAAATTGAAAAAAGGAAGAAAAACCCTGGTCATATCCCCACCATGATCAGCAAATCCCTCAACAAGAGATTCTGGCACACTCATTAGGGTTCAGAGTTCAGACTCAATGCCAACCAAATTCAATCAAATCAGATAAACTGGCACCATGCAAAATATCTTTGGAACCAGTTGAGAGTGCTCTCTGCAAAATTTGTCTACATTGCCTGTAGGTAAGTTTGTGGGCAATAATAATGATAGTTATTATGGAGTTTTACATACCTGGATTTCTGGGGCGAATGCAGTCCTTAAAATGTGTGGCCACTCACCTTTCCTATTCATTAGATGAGGTGCCTCACAAGTTCAAATTTTTTTCTTTTTGCAATGAACCAATTTGATTGTCCCATCAATCAAAAAGAAAGAAACTCTGTAGCCTCCTCAAAATGTAAGATCCTATTGTGAGGTCTAATGTTCCTTCCCTTTGGCCCAGGTATATAGGTGAAAGCAGGACAACATTTGCCAAAACATAAGGGATAAAAGTGAGGTATGATTGGAACTCTTTTCTTTGGCCCCGCCCCCAAAAACCAAAAGAAAAATTGCCCCCCAACACCCTACCTATTTGCCTTTAGTAGCTTGTACTTAGCTTAAACTGGAAGTAACTAAGCAAAAATCATTATGATCATGGCGATTAAGTTTTGGAGAAAGAATGTAAATAAACATTTGGAGGAGATGCTTTTCTAGAGTAGGTTTCAAATAATTCTAGGGAGTTAGTTGATGGACAAGCAACCAGTCCAGTCCAGTTTGACACTCTAAACCAGTGTTGGAAGGGTACCAACTTGGAACCCTTGTATATATAGACTGGAACTGGTCTTGGTACCAAAAGAACTAACCAGCCTGGTATGACCTGAGATACCAGCGTTCGACTAATACCCTGCCTCGTAAGGACTTGAGATAATACCACCAGTTTAAGACCCGGGCTATATCGGGCTTGATACTAGGTGTACACTGTATACTTACCAGACATCAGCCAAAAATCAGCTTTGAACCCTAATACCAAGACCAACTGGTATGAAATTTTTTTGTTAAAAAATCCAATACCAGAACCAGGCTCGTATGAATTTTTTAAAAGAAGTTTCAACATTAGTACCCAGCTGGTATGAATTTTTTTTTAAATATTTACACCAGTACCAACTGGTATGTTAAAAAATTTGATAGTCAATACCTGTGTTGGTCCGGTATCAACTGGTACTGCTATTGGCACTTTTTTAAAAAATTGATACCAGTCTTGTACCGGTATTGGCTACTTTTAATTTTTTTGATACCAGCCTGGTACTGGTATTAGGTTCAATACTAATTTTGGGCTGGTATATGGTAGGTATGTGGCATAAAATTAGGGCTGAGATGGCTACTATTTTTTTCGTTTTCAGTGTGAACAGACACAATCACAATCGCCAGAGAAGTCTGTCAACTTTTGTTTTTCATCCTTCAACACCATGGTTGGGTGGATGTGTCTGTCAATATTTAGTTATGGTTGCTGAAATTATGGGATAAGCTTAGGATTTTCTTTGTTTTATTGCTGAAATTGTTAAGTTCCACGATCTTAGCGATGGAGATTGTGTGGTTCATTGGCTTTTGGAGTTGCGACATGTTTGTTGCTATTAATTTATCATCAACTATGAAGGAGCACAAGGGATTCACTAGAGAATGGCATGAAAAGATAAGTATTGGTTTTTAGACTGAAAGGGGGGCTTTTTGTTTTGGTTTATGGTTTCTCTTTGTGAAACCTTGTTTTAAAGATGAATGCTCTTGGCAAGAGGTTTCTAGTTTTCTCATTTTTCTTCCATTGTGTGAGTGACTTAAAACTATTGTCAAAGGCAAAATAGAAATACTAGGTTAAAAGCACAAGGGAAATGATTAAGATCACAAAAGGAGTTTGGGAGCTTGCCTATGGATTTTTGGGTTCAACATATATAAGTTGTTTGTGCTTGTTTCATGGTGAAGAAATGTTTGAACCTGCTTTTGATTGCCATGACTTCAACATCCTTTTGCCCTACCTTTGGGTTTGCTACTTCCAAACCTTCATGGCCAAGTAAACTAAAACAACTAAACACAATTTGCCAAGAAAAGCTTCAACTCCTTCAAAACTTCATAGCATGACTTATCACCACAAATTATTAGTAGAAATAATAGACATGAAGCAAGGTCTAACATGCATGCACATGGTGACAATTAGATGCAAGGTGGTAGTGGCAAAAGCAAATTTCAATCACTATATGTGTAGGAAGATATAGAATTATTGAAAAGATCAAAAATGAAATGTTCTTTATTCTAGATCTTCCTATGCAACATATGAAGCATATTAAATCAACACACCATTGTCAAATTGTAATCCAAATTTCAATGACATTCAAATTATTAACATCATACTAAACCAATGAAATAGAGAGCATGTTTATGTCTCTAAGGTTCGTATTCATTAGCTAACTAGTAGTGCAACACAAGAAAAAAATCCCTCTCTCTTATAATAAGAAAAAAACCTCAACAAATTCAATTCACTTAGGGTTTTCAAAGGAGGTACTTGCACAACAACAAATGAAATTTAATTATTTAGTTGCTTCCATGCATAAATAACTTCCATGACAAACCAAAGGCTAGAGAAACCTCCAATTACATACAAATTCAAAACTTGTAGAATACACCTTAAACCTAGCAAGAAAAAACAATGAGCTTCCAAAGATTATGAAAATAAATCACATTGAATACATTGAGCCAAATAAAATATTCAATGCTAGAGTCCCATACCTATTAGCTTAATTATGCACAATACTCATTATGTGTGAAAAGTTGGATGTGATTGTAGACAATGAATCCTTCCTCCTTTCATCTCAATCTATATACCAATCTATATACCAAGCATATACCTATAACCAAAAAGAACAACTAAAAAAATTATGCACAACATCAACCAATTACAACAAATTAACCTAGCTTATGATAATCATTTGCTCAAATTGAGTGACATATACTACTACTACTATCTACTATGATTTCTATTTTCAAGGCACATTTGGGGGATCAAATCTTTTCGAGTTTACTCTCATGAGCATATCATTGTTTTTTTGTGGTTTTAGTACTACACATAATCAAAACACATTTAAACAACCCAACAATACTTTCACCTCATCCCAAACAAAAAAGGCTTGGCAAACATTTTGAAGAACTCTCCTCTCTCAATTTCCATAGAATGCAAAAAGCTCGAACAAGAAATAAACCCACCTTGACTTGCAACAACAACAATTTGACATACAAGATCTTGACAACAACAAGATCAAGTCTCTCTTGAAGTTCCCATTATGATGGGTATCACGGTGAGCTTCAAATGTCTATCATGATCATAGCCAAGAATTTTTTATTCAACTCCAAGATCACCTTCTAAAACATCAACTCCCTTTCTGCATTCAATTTTGACAACTTACTAGATTCTAACATCAAGAAAAGTGATATTCATTTCTATTTGGTGTTTTGGAACATAAGAGAGAAAGTTATTGGAAAATGAATTGTAAATACATTGGTTTTGATGTTAATTCAATGGTGATTCAAATTGTTATAATTTTTGAATCTATGACCATATTCCAAAGAATGGTTAAGTTTTGTTGCCTTGGCACGAAATTGCTTTTGTGGTGAATGAATAGCATTTTAAAATATTATTTATTCAATGATGAATTTTGTTTTGTTGGTTTTAATTATGTCTAAAACCTTATTTTTAGGTTATCTCTCAATTTTATCTTAGTTGATTTCAATTACAAATATAGAGAACATTCACTCCTTATGAAAATTCGACAATGAATCCTCTTTTTTTGTCAATCTTAACTCATATGTTGGGATTTTTATTTGCAATGGATGGAATTATACTCTTACCTTTTCGACATGGCTAATGAGTGTGAGGATCTTTATGTGAAAGTGGTCTATGCAAGTGTGTTTTCCATTAGTTGATGATCATGATATTGTGGATTTGTAAACATGATTTGTGTCAATCTTGTTAAATATCTATCATGTGTTCTAATCCTTGGGTGGCATGTTTACATTGGGAATTAGGGAATGTTTTGAACCCGCTTGAGATATTGCACATGGTCTCAAAGGCAGTACACTATGAGTTTATCATGCCTTTTGAACATCGTATTGTTCCTCACCAAGCTACATACTAGGTTTTGGAGGCCACAAAATGGAAGATTTTGGGCAAAGACATTGAAATTTGTTCATTGAAACTCTTATGTTATAGTGGAAAAAAAAATTGTTATATGATTTTTAAGGGTGTTGCAACAATGTCATGGGCACTATTTGTGTATTATGGATATAAAAGGACACAAAAGCCTTTCAACTTTTCAACTCAATTGTTGGAGAAACCTATGAAATGGTGAACCACAATGATCTCACCTTTCTTTCTAAAAAGGTTAACTACCAAACATTCCTCATGACTTTATAAGATCTTGTGGTTGCTCAAAAGCTTTACTAGATTACAAGGTTGATTTATGAATTTATGAATACTTACACTAGACCTAAGGAATAGGACCGGTAGGTTAGCCACCATCCACCAATGAGTTCAAGGCATGCAAGAAATGCTCACATTGGCTTTGATGTGACCCCAAAGCTCAAGACTAAGTTTCTTGATAATTCCATGGATATCTATCTTGTTGAAAGGTGTGATTGCTTCATTATATATTGCAAAATATTTTGACATGGATTGTCCAAGAGTGCAGCTCTTATTATTATTCTATAGAATTTTTTATTGCTTGCAGGTACCAATCCTCCTCTTGTGTATGCCATCATTTTGTTAGACAGCAAAGTCTTGAGACTGATCCTCTATATTCTTTTAATCATGTTGGATCTATTATTTAAGCATGTCAACCAAGCTTAGTATCATGGAAAGGAGCAAAATTGTTGTCCTAGTGGCATTTTGTTGGCTTCCTAACAATTTGACGACTTGTGTTATGAACAAATATGAAATATCAAGTTCTTCATTGCTTTTTGACAAACACTTCTCACATTATATAGATATAAGATACATTTTGTACTCGTACCAACGCTTTGCAAATTGTTTAGTGATTCAAAGAATCTGTTCATAACTGTCATATGGCACGGTTCTTTAGACTAAAGAATCATTGCATATAATGGTCATATTTTGGGTTAAGACATAATTGGTCCTATAAGGAACCTTCAATTTCAAACTTGAAAAAATCAAAACTGTACCAGTTGTTTACTTCTCAAAATTTTCAAAAATCTGGAATTGAAGGATGTAGATGTTAAACAAATCAAATAACTGTCCACCAATGGTTGATGCCCACCCAACACTGCTCTGAACCCTATTTCATCCCTAATTTGAGTGTATCCATCAAGTGAGCAAAATTGGGTCTGGTTTAATAAACTGGGTATCAGTTCATAAGATTTGCAGGATTTTATTCTGACAAAGACTAGATTCCATGAAGAATATGAGCCAGCAGCGCAGGTGCAGTAGAGGCAAATCCAAAACTGGGGGTAAGACTCTTGTGGGGACCAATATAGGTTAGAAAACTAGTTTGGTCCCCTCTTTTTTCCCCATGTACTGCTTGGTCCTGACCTTTGATTTTGTACCCAGTTTTGGAGAACTAGGGTCAAAATTGATGCCCCAAGATTTCAATTGCTACACACAAGGTTCACATATTTCGGATGCTACAAAGAAAAATTCTGGTGAGTACAGATCTTGTTTATGCAATACATGTTATTTTCATATGGTTCATGTTCAAACCCACCATAGCTAATCTGGAATGTGCACTAATATTGATTTGGTAGGGTTTTGAACAATGCTGAGATTAGTATTATACCAACTCTGCAATTTTCACATATTTTCTCACATTGTGGCGACACTGGGAAGCACAAGTTTTTTTTCATTTCAGCTTGCAGCATAATATTTTATTTTCTATCCTCTGATCTTCTGTCTATTGGTTATGAATTTTTTTGATATATTCTTCATGGATAATGCCACGTGGATGAATGCAGTGAGTGCTTGTGTAATGAATATGCAGACCACATTTGAGAAACGTCCAATTTTTTCTGAGATTCTATATTTTGTGACTGAGTAAAGGGCTCATGGCACACAAATGTGGTGGTTTAGTTGTTGTCAGCTTGTGCTGCAGTTGCTGGTCCTTGAACTTTCTCTCTGCAAATGTGACTGCACGTCTCCATCATGCTGTGACTGTGATGCATTGTGTTGCAACAAGCACTTGTGGTGTTGCCAAGGTCAACAATCACTTTGCTGCAACCCCTTTTGTTGGTTACAGAGGACTGCAGAAAAGAGTTCAGCAGAACAAGGACTGAGATAGAACATTGCTAATATAAACATTGCTTTGCCATTAATAAAGCTTGGCAAACATTGAATTTGACACTAGCTTTGACCCACCTGAAGAAATGTGGTGCAGGTTTACATTAGAGTATTCAGACAATGATACTACAGATCATTCTAATCAGAGTTTGCACATGTGATGTCCTAAAGGCTGGTTTCAACATGGACATACACACCTTGGAGGATGCTAAACCTACAAAAATCTCTGCAAGGATATTGCACCTGCAATATACTATTAAAAAAGGTTTCAGCATGGCAAGTTTATAGTGAAGTGAACACAGTATCTCAATGACCAGTACTTCACCTCAGACCTAAGAACTTTTATAGCCATTTTGTTGCTTTCACAAGATTCTTTCACAACAGCCATTGTTGCTTCCAAACATGAACCCTCATACTCAACTATCATATTTAAAAGTTCACAATTTACAGTGTCTTCCAGATTTCTGTCCCTACTTCCATTTTATTGCTCCTGAAATGAGCTGAGTGAAAGGAGCGGTGAAATCCTCATACTCGCTCAAATCTGAAGCTACTATCCTCTGGAGCAGTAAAAGCTTTCAAAGCAGGAAAACTGAACTAAAACCCACCTTGTGAATCTCATAGCCACTGCATTAGCCTACAAGAGAGTTCACCAACTTTCAAACTTCAAATTCCACACAATCAACATCATAATTTATAAGCAGTCTCCAACCTCAAATGAGAGTATCTGTTTGTGAAGATTGACTATGAAGCTATGCAGTCACCATTCCACACAACAATGTAGCCAAAACCAATCTCAAGAGCATACCCTTGTTGATTGTCAGATTCAAGTAACACAGTAATTTCCCCATGCCAGTCAAGTTCTCTTCATCTCTTCATGTTGATAATCAAGAAACAAGCAGAAACAGCATCCAACTTCTGAAGCAAGATTGATAATGACTGCAAGGAACTGTGGGTCATGAGCTGTCAGCTGCTTCAACTGTGAAGCCAAGGACCAACATATCGAGCTTTGTGAATAGCAATATTTATTCTCTCATTTCTCTCCCCCTTCTCCCTAAACTGTAGGCTTCTAGACCTTCATAACCCTCAAGTTTCCCTGCTACATCACCACCACAAATACTTGTTCCATGAAGAAAAGACACATCTGACTCCAAAACCAAAGAGTCCAGATCTACGACATCATGAGCATAAAATCACAAAAATCAGAAACAAGAAAATTATGAACCACTGCAGTAGACAATGAAATGCTTTTACTATAAACACCCAGCAACTCCGATCAGTTTCAGAACCTCAATAATGCAAGAAAATTAAACTTTGCTAAGGCTCCAGGTATTTTCAACCATCACTAATCCTTCATGCTATTTGATTCCTTTCTTCCTTTGATGATGCTACTTGTTACATATTGCCATGTAAGGTCAGATTGTGAACTTAATGCAAATAATATTCCTGTTAATGCTGTGGCAATAGTGGTTCCATTTCTCATTCAACAAGTCACCAAAAACAAAACCAAAGCAATACACATTTCAGCATGATGACACCATTCAGAGTGGAAGGTAGCAACATACTATCTGCTGCTGCTCATGGGTGCTTGCAAGCCAGTCATTGGTGAACCACTCAATTTAAGCTTCAAAAAATATATTCTCACTATATTGTAGGATATAGGGCAGGTTTGGAGGATAACTACTTCAAAAAGACATACAGCTTCACATGCAAGCGCACAAACACCAGGTTGACATTACTAGGTCAGAATAATTCATAGGTATTAGTGATGCACTCTGAAATTATACAAGATCAATCTCTGAGATCTTTCAAGGCCTGATTTGCTTCTAGCACTTCTGGAGGTAAACCAGAGGTACCACCACAGATCCCAGCCTAAAGCAAGGTCATCATAGCTATGAGACACTGGCTGCAGCAACCCTCCAACCCTGCAATCCTTGTGCAAAAAACACCCATCTCAACGAGAAGTATAGACAAAGTTCTGGAACCTGATGGCCATTGCTGGCTACTAGTACATGAGTCTATCCTTGCATGTGAATCTTGATCCATATATTGGCTTCGCAACTCAACATGCTATCGCATTTCTCGAAACAGAGACAAAGCACATACCGACATTGGCTAAGGAACTCAACAAACCTTACACAAACAGTTTTACTGACATGCACAACACCCTGACACAAATTAATTATGTGATCAATGAATGTAGTAGACTGTGTTCTCAATTATGCACAAAGTTTTGGATTTAGGAAGCTGCCATTCACTATTATAGCTGCCTTCATTATTGCAATGCAAGAAAACAGAACTTCTGAAACTAAAATCCATAGTCAAAGCAATCTTTACCGAGCCAGACTAACCTTTCGGTAATCTGAAGGGAAATACCTGGACACATCTAACTATTCACAAGATTGACAGCAGCACTCGTCCCCGGCAACAGGGCGTCGGTGACGGTTAAAGAGAAAAATTAGGTCTCAGGAATTTTTGCTTCCACAAGGCAGACGAGTCTGCAGTTTCGGAAAGATAACGCAAATTTTCGACATCCTCGACCGAAACTTAAAACCATTGCACGTCAAATCTCCACATACGCAACTCTAATAACCACGCAAAAGAACTGAAACAATCCTAGAGACAACTGAAAGAAGAAGAAGAAGAGATGAAGAAAAAAAGAGACATCTCAGTACCAGGATTAGCGTTCTGGAAATTCTCTTGTCTTCATCGGAGGACGAAAAGCCCTCCAGTCAAAGCGCAAGGATAACTTGAATCCTCCTTGATGCCCTTTTCCTTTCTCTCAAAACTCCGCTAAGGTTTACCACACGCAGCCAAGTACAGAAACATAGGCATCCGATCGAATAACAGCTCAATGAACGCGAACTAAAACAAATAGACAGAAAACAAAATTTCCAGAAAATGCATATAAATACACGCACACACAAAAAACAGTCAGGTAGCCGCCGACCCACTGCTGCGGCGGCGGCGGATACTCGAAGGTCTCCCTCGCGAGAGCACTGAACGTGATGCGAAAGACCACGAGTTTCGGAGCAACAAAAATGAAGCAGCAGCGGAAGAAGAAGGCGCGATTCCCAGACCTAAAGATGTTCCTCGAACCTCCAGACCTAACCTAACTAACTTCCGGACCACAATTAACCTAACCTTTTTAGTTGGGAGTGAAACTTGGCGTTGGCTGATGCCTCACGAATTTCAGTTTTGATAAGTGTTATGTGCAGTGTTCTAATTTATTTTTTTAATTATCAATTTTGTTGTTTCGAAATATTGCCAAAAAAATTCCAAATTCTTAGCAAAATTAGTTGAATTTTCTCTAAATTTCTTTTTTCCAAAGATTTCCAAAAACTTTTGTGGCCAGGGGGCGAAAATTCACACAAGTAAAAATGTTTGTTGTGTGGTTAACAACCTTTTTTTTTTTTCAATTTTTTGATGTAGTCAAGATGGATATCCAATTTCGTCAAATTTGTCTAACTGTGAAATGAAAATTTTTAACATCCTTATATTTTTTAAGGATTAGAAGTTTGGATCGTTCTAAGGATTTTATTGAAATAATTTTATTTATTGAGTGCATTGTTTTACAAATCTTTTATCAAACATATTAATAATGAAACATCCATATTTCCTATGTATTTAAGTTATTATAGGTCGTGTAAAACAAATTACATTTTAAATTGTTAAATACATTTTGTTATGCATGTATGAATGAAAGTACTTTCAATCTTTTCTTTCAATTAAAAAACACTTGCAAACATACATGCAAACTTGAAATTAGAACAAATATAAGTACAATGCACATTATGTAAATGAATGACTTTTTAAATAATATATTTTTCCATGACAATATTTGGTCATGGGTTAAAATAAACACTACAAAGGTTTTTTTAAGTTAACTACAAGATTTGGAAACTACAAGAAAATTGGATTCTCCTTAAAAAAATAAATTCATAACTTCATTATTCAACATGCATTTGAAAATATTTTTCCAAACATTGTGAATTTTTAAAAAAATTGTAAATGAATATTTTTCAAATACTCCTAAGTTATATAATACATATTTTTTGGAAAATCACATGTGAATTCACAATTTTTTTGTTAATGTTTAACATACATATGCAATTAAACAAATGCACAATAGAATGATAGAATGATAAAAGTAAATAACTTTTGCAAATTAATTCTGATTTAAATATGGGTATGTTTTATGAATGTATAATGTATAAATCAAAGGTTGATAATTAAAAATAAATATTTTTAAATTAAAAAAATGATAAACAACAAATTGTACATCAAAATGTGAATATTTATGATATGCATTCAAATATAAAATGATGATGTATTGTGTATTTAAATATAATATTTCCTAGAAAATCCATGAAAAAGACTATAGGTTCTAAAAATTAAAGGAAAAATACAACTTTGAAGGAGCTACCCTATGACTCAAAATTACTAACTTTACTTTCAACATTATGCAAAATGTTTGTTTGTTGTTGTTCATGTAACAAATTGCATGGTTCAAGGGAATTAAACTGTAAAGGCAAAAACATTATATTCCTTTTGCGTTCAACTAATGAAATTCCCAATGTTTTTATTGTGTCCCCAAAATCCTAACAACATTTTGCATATACATATAATTTTCAAAAGGGTTTTTTTCTCATCTAATAGCACACAAGAACATTAGATAAAAAAATCTTCAATGAAATATTGAACGGGGTGTGTGAACTATGCCCATAGATGTGTCCACCTAGTAATTTTTTAGAACATGTATCAAAAAATTACACATTGGACCTTTATGAAGAATGATCCAAGCAATCAACAAACTCCAAATGCTTGTCCAACAACTAGTGAAATGTACACAATTTGCTTGTACTAAAGCCTTGGTAACTTAATTGCCAATAACAATCTAAAAAATCTTTAGAAGTGCAAAATTTTAAGTAAATGTAAGCTTCAGACAACCACAATGGGATTCAAAATGCATACATATGGTGAGATCAATAGAAAACTTGGGATAGGTACTGAACATGAACATAATCTTAGACAATAATCCCTTCAACTAAAATGTGGTTCCAGGCAATGTATTTCCAAAATCAAATGATTAATGTTTCCTTGCATAATTTAACAAAACAAAATAACTCCATAACCACAACATTGGGGAACATTAGAAAATTCTTTCAATGTCAAGGTATAGGTCAAAGTTACTTACTCCAATGCCGTTGCCACTTCCACTACCTCTTCCTTTCCCTTTCCACATGTGATTGTTGTTCCCAGTAGCACCATTGCCTTGCATAACTATGAACATTAAAAGTTTGTACAATATCACTTGTTGAGGACAAACAAGTTCCTTACAATTTCTTGGATAGGCATTGAACAATACAACATCTTGACAATAATGAACTAAAGAAATTTTGGCCAATCTATGAAAACACATTAAAGAATGTACTTGCTTGTACATTCTACCATTGTACCAACACATCACATACAACACATTAAGAATCCTATAGCTTCAATGAAGCCCACTACAATATAACTATGTGCAAGTTACCTACCACCAATTCTTTTGGCCCGCAAGTACACCATGACCTCCATGTCTCTGGTACCATATAACAAGATCTAAGCAATTTTTTTACATGGAGCCAAAACTTCATATAAAATTCAGAGTGTTGTGTAGCAACCATTGGAGCCTAATGAAATAACAAAACATATGGCATTGCAACCTTGATAATAGAAGTCGACTCCAAAAAGCTTTTGTTTATGTAGGTTCTTTACAACCTAAAGGAAAATTGACACCTATGTTCTAAATGTTTATGAAAAGGAATAAGGGCATTCAAGACCTAAAATGGCGGTTGCTTTTGTTGAAATGGGGGTAGTGGAAGCCAAAGTTAAATACCTAATGTTTCTGAGGTGGTTGTGCTATTGAAGTGAAGGATGGTTCGCTAAATTCACTAGTTCATCATTTTTGGCAAATGTGTTATAATTCTTTGAGGTTTTACAATAGTTGTTGTAGATGGTAGACTCATGATCCTAGGGGCTTGTGTAGAAAAGTTCCCCTTTGTGTGTTGTGGTGAAGGGCGAATTGATTGGCAAGTAATTCCCATTATTTGGTAATGGTTTTTGGCAACATGTGTAATCATAACACTAACACTTCCTTGCAATGATGATAGGTGATTATTTGTAATTGACAAAGGAATTAATAACACATGTGTTGAAGTTGAAAGGGCTGCTATGGTGGTAACTAATGACATAATTGGTGCTTGTGATGTAGGCACTATCACCAATGTTGTTATTGTTGCAACAGTTATTGTCAATGCTGCTAGTGTTACCAATGTAGCTAGTGCTACAAGTATTGTAGGTGCTACCAATGTTGTTGATCTTATTGACGTGGCTAATGTTATTGGAGCTCTTAAAGTTGTAAGAGATGTTGGAATTGTTGGAAGGATATCAATTATTGCTAAAACTAATACACTAATACCAAAGACAATACGAGGAGTAAAAAGACTAAATAGTTATGGTACAAAAATTTGTGCCATACTAGGAATAACATGTAAGTATGGATATCACTAATGTAATTACTTTCTAGAAAATGGAAGTTATTTATATGTGACCGTTGCTATCATTATGGTTAGACAAAGGGTTATTAATCTAGATAGTTGGCTCTTGACAAAAATGGGTTTTCCCACATCAATAATAGGAATTTAAGTGTAGAAATTTAGATAAAGTAATAATATTCTTACTACATCACACTATGTCATTGCAAAAATAAACATTATGCACATTATCAAATTTATATACATGCCATTTATTTAAAATTCTATTGAATAAGGATTGGTAGAACTTGGTAGCATGAAAAAAGGTACATGGCACATCCCACATTTGTTTTGTACCCCATTACTTTGCACTTGAAAGGCACATGTTACTGTTCTGCCTTTATTGATAAGTATAATGTTTTGGAAATGACCTTGGATCATGTCTCCTTGCTTCCAATAACTCAAGAGTTTATGTGCAAGATGTTTGATGTGAATTGTCGACCTACACCTTGTTTGATCCTTCCACACAAAAAATAAAATAAAATAAAATAGTCGGATTGATGTTTTTCAACATGCAAAAAAACTACGAAACTATTAATCAAATATGTGTATTTGCCAATAAAACTTCTACCCACATCAATACTTTCACATTAAAACAATATATCATCATGTTAAATATGACATGCCACATCCACCCAATGTCGAAAAAAAGAATAATTGCCACCCAAGATGGTGTGACATGAAACCAAAAATGCTACCAAATAATTTCAAGACATAGTTTATTAGGCCATTTGAATTCACCCATCATTGTTCCAACCTTCATGTGTTGCTAATGACATAGGCCAGCTTATTACAAGTTTAAGAAGGTATTGATATAGTAAAAATTAACAAACCTATAGTATTATCTATATTGAGAAAGACCACCTTTGTTTCATTAAGGACCTAAAGTTCTCTGCAAAGAATCCAATAGTAGCAATAACAATGTTCCTATGTTTTTCCTTGGATTTTTTTTTCAATTACAAACACCTCTCCCCAAAAACAGGAAGAAAAATTGAAGTGCATGTTTGCAAGCTTGTTTTTTGATTTTTTTTTCTATTTCCTAACGATGATCATTGTTGTCATCATCCTTGTCATTCGATGACCTCTTTTTCTATAACCCTAAATGTGAAAATTCTTACATTTTCCACTCCCTAGAAAGGCTACCACTCTTGCTTTTGCACTCCAAAGAACCTTTTTCCACAAACACAAGGCAATTTTACAACATGATTGTGAAGAAAAAAATTACACGTTTGTTTTCATTTGCACTGTTCCTTGCAAGCCACATAAAGACAAAAGAAACTAGCCACAAACCTTAGTCAATTTCATTTGAATCAACAATCTCTCTCTTCACCCCCCCAACCATCCCCACCACACAAGCACTTACAATTTGACATTGTAAAAGAAAACAAAAACAAAAACAAAAGTTGAAGCTTCAAAGAAAAACACACCATTTTGCAATGCGATGTTCATAAGAAGAAATCTTGTCTTTTTCCACTACCCAAATTCATTAGGTTTTTAATGAAATAGAACAAAATTGACTAATATGCAATTTGTACGATTTTGGTAAAAACGATTAGTTGATTCAGATATTTTTAATGAAATGTTTTTTAAAGCCATTTTGGATAGTCACATGTTGCACTAAATAACTTTTAATTTAAAAATTATGACATGGATATATGAGGTCCCAAGTTAATATGATGTGAAATAATGTGCCATGTCATCATACCCCCTCAAAAAAAAATATTTAAATTATTTGTTATGTAATTTATTTTTATTTAAATTATTTTCAGATCATGGAATCACAAATTGCATTTTTTTCACAACATGTTGTGAAAAAAAAAATGAAGTTTTTTTTTTGGTCAACAAAAAGTTTTTGATGCCATTCACCATGATGTACATGTTTGTAAACTACATTTATACGAGATACATTAATGCACACATCCATTAAGGATTGAACCCAAGACCTCATAGGAATACACCATGGTCTTAACCACCAAACCATTTCAAAGCTTTATTAACAAATATGAAAATTTTAATTGTATTGTGTTTGACATGAAATTGTTTAGGAAATTCAAATTTTAACATATATATATATATATTCCAAATTTTATCAAATGTTACAAATGAAAACATGATTTTGAAGCTTATTCAATAATGCATTCAGAAAAATAATTATGATTTACAAAATT
>Ga0209611_10001156_pt1 | contig 43805 bp, 32 predicted proteins | sample S1TSphgellanicum_3_FD_187693 | JGI IMG/M metagenome (GOLD analysis project Ga0209611, IMG submission 187693) | Host-associated microbial communities from peat moss isolated from Minnesota, USA - S1T2_Fc - Sphagnum magellanicum MG (SPAdes) (version 2) | ecosystem: Host-associated > Plants > Peat...
TGTATTTCTTGTGACAAGAACCTTGGAGAGTTCTTGATGTTGTGTTTTGTGTTGTGAGCATTATGTTGTACTTTCCTTTCAATAAAGATTTATGTTTGCACTTGAGTAGATCTCCTATTTGTTAACAATAACCTCTTGCAGATGATTAAGGGAGCCCACCACAACTTGTGGCAAAACAACTTGAACATTTTGCTTTTCAAAGGTCCTGCGCAATGGCATAGGATTTTGCACCTTTGTTGCGGATGAACCTGCAACATCTTCGGTTGTAAGTACTTTAACTACCATGGACAAATTCCAAGTCCTCATTTGTCCCTGATTACACCCCAACACCCATATAAACACCAACCTGCAAAAGAAAGGGCAAGATCCATTACATTAATACATTGCCCATAAAATTTGTAATGTGAATTCATTGGAGGATGAATTCAAACACTTGCATAACTAAAGGATTCTGAGTACAAATGATAGATGGTAGTAGTTCTAGACTTGGTGAAAACCAAGTGACCAAGTCTTGCCCTTGACCCAATAATTCTGTAGATTAGTGCCAAACTTTCATAGACTTGTTATACAACCTTTGGCAAATACAAGTCCACAAATGCATTACAATAGAATAAAATACTCACCCATGTACCCATGCAAATCACATGTTGTTTAAAACAATATCTAGTGCTCCAAATTGATGTTCATTTAAAAACCCATCAACATTGCAGAACTTCAAAACCCTTCAAAATGCATATAATGTTCACAGACATTGACCATGATGAAAAGATTTAGGTACTAACTTGATGGAAAAATTCATATGGAAATACATTCAAAAGTGAACATCATGATGAATAGACCCACAACTTATGGTCTACGAACAAATATGTTATGGCAATTTCCATCTTATGGTGGATTCTATCCACAAATTAAATGCAATTATTATAAACTAGCTCCAACATTGAACAAAAAATTTCATAACATTGAACAAATCAAAACATTTCAGACATTCAACATTTAAAACCTATAACATTTCAAATATTGGGCCCAAGGCTATGAGAGCACTTAATAATTTGAGAACACATGGCATAACTTCAAACATAAAATACAGATGTTAAACAATTGTGAAGAACTCCATTTATCAACATGGTGAAGAAATAAAATCATCAATGAACATATCCAAATGTAAATGCCCTAACTTCAATATGTGTATGATTGATCTATCACTTAATTCTAGCTAGAATACCAAGTGGTAATACTAAAACTAAACTATGGATTTCAAAAATTCAAAATTGTGAATAGGTGGCATTTTGGGTACAAAATTTCTTGAAATTTTTAAAAGAACACAACCTGAATTTTTTAAACTTTTCATTGTGAAATGTCAAAGGTGTTGAGGCTATTACCTCCTATTCATATGAAATAACACATGTAATGTCAAAACTAGACTTCTTAAATAAGATTTCCATTTGTGAGTCCTTGGACTAAATAGTTCAACCACAAATGTTGTGACATAAGTTTCAATGAATTCATGTGTCATGTGCATGATTTGCAATAAGGAAACAAACCCATGCATCCAATTCAACAAGTTGTCATTGTCCTTTAAAGATGATTTCTATTAAGGTCATATTATGAAGAGGGTAATGGTTTAGTTAAATGAGCAGAACACTAATCACTTGAAATTATAACTTGTAAGAAAAAATAAATTGCAACAGAGTATTTGTTCCATGTGGTACAATCTTCATGTGTGTTTAACAAGTTTATTGGCCTACTATTCATTGCAATCATCTTTGAAAACCTGATTGAATGAAATATGTTAACATGGTCCAAGAAAACAAAAGATGAAAATGCCAAAATTTAGGGTTTAATTACTAACTTGAAATGTATTCATCGTCATTTGTTTTTGTCTATGCATATGCCTCTTCATTCATGTTGTCCAAGTTATTGTCCATTAGCTCCAAACTAGTTGGGGTCAATGTGCTATGGAATTGAATAGCAAGCCTCGCGTTTAGTTGTAGTGGCACACCAGGTTTAGGTAAGAAGCTTCGTAATATTTTATTCCTCTTCATAGAGAATGATGCACATCTATGAAGAAAAAATCAACATAATGTGGAAAGAAACAAACTTGCCAAAAAATGTAAGAATAAAACTAGACTAAGTTTGGTTGAAGAACAAGATTGTGTGCAAATGCAAGTTCTCACATATATGCAATACACATTGACTCTAGTCCAATGATTGATAATGAAAAGGTGATAAATTCAAAACAACCCACCAAAACTTAATTTTACATCCTTGCATGTTCATTGGAGAAGGCACTAACAAAAATCAGGCACCCATAGTTTTGCACTTGCGTCCTTGAGAGGCTTCAACAAGTATGCAAGCTTTGCAACATGTGTGTCTTTGGCAAGTTCATATTCACATTTCTCTTCTGTAAGAGGCACAACATCTTGACCTTCTATGGCACTTGATAGGCTATCCTTCAATTCATATCCCTCCATAAAACATTTGGTGTGCAAAGTATTTCTTGCAAAATGTACCAACACACATGAACAAACACTAACAAACCTAATAAAAAACCTAAGGAAACATCATTGATGAAATTTGAATGGATGTAGAACCATAATGACCACATTCATCCCTATCAAAACGCCTATTTTGACCTAAAACAAGAATTCACAAAGTGACAACCATTTCTACACCACATTCAGAGTGCGGCACAAGTATTCATTCATACAAGAAATTTGAGTATTGGTTTGGAAGGCAAGTACATTGATTTGAGCCGATTTAGGCAAGAGTAATCCTCATAATATCACAACAAAGGCACAACAAGAAATTGACCACAACAAATCACAAATTTTGAAATTGATATGTTGTATTTGCATACACACTTCAATGTCTAAACTATCAGTTGTTTCTAAGGAAGATCATGAACTTTCAATACATATAATGTGCCTCTTGCTTCCAGTGTATGACCTGGTTGATTTGAAGCCTTGCATACTTGAGAAGATGACATGCCCAAATCTAAATGCATGAATCCTCATGAGTGGCATTGACCCTAGACCATAAAGGCAAATATTGTGTATTTCACTATTTCTTATTTAATTTGGGGATTCTGCTCTTTGTAGGTGTGATTGAAAACCATGGTTTGGAAAGGGCTTAAGGTAGACCTTGGATTATAAACAAACTACATCACAACAATCTGATCATTGGCCAGTGAATTCCACTTTCATGGCTGAAGCAAAGGTTCCAAGCTATGGAAAACTTGGAAAGGTTTGAAAGAATGTGAAAAGTGGGATTAGAAGAGCCCTGCAACCTAGGTCTATACCCATTGCTATCTCCCACAACATATTAGTGTACTGAGATTGATCAAAAGACTTTGCTAGTTAAGGATATTACATTCTTCACATGTTCCTATTTTTAAAACCAATTTGAACTTAATGGCAAGTGATTGAGCTACTTGTTCTTTCAAGTGTACATACAAGTTGTTTTGTCTATAAAATAGTTTGACAATTAAAATCGTTTGAGTAGTAGATCACAACCATGTTACAAATGAGTTTAATCATTTGGCATTTCCCATATTAGTAAGTAAATACCTTCCTTCATTTGTGCTTGATGAATGATTCCATATCATTAGGTCATGGAAAAATTCTTTGCTTGTTTGAAGTTATGTGTGAACTGCCAAAGTCCCATAAATTGAATTTTTTGTATTATAGAGAGAGATGGGGCTATTTTTTATCATCAACAATCTTTTGACTCTTCTTTCATTTTCTACTGCAAATTTTCTTTGACCAGAAAATTCATCAGAACTTTGACCAGAATTGTCCACAAAATGAACAAAATGGTCCACAAAATGCATTTTTCAAAGGCACCAAGAAATGGGTGATGAAGAAAGGAAACTTTTTTAACCTTAGGAAAGGATGGGTTGGTGCAGTTATAGTGGTGGTGGAGGAGGAGTCCTTTCTGGTGTGTTTTGCTATGTCCATCTTCACTTAGCTTCTTCTTGTACTTAGCTTTGGCAAGTGAAGTTTTTGCAACCCACTAAATTATTTATATTTATATTTATATTTATTTCCTGATCATCAAGAGTCGGAATTGGCAACAATTGTGGAATTCACAAGATGTTCAAAAATGGATTTAAATTTTTTGTGAGTATCTGCATTTTTTTGGCACTATGGAGAAATGTGGAAATGGAGCTTGAGTGAAATCTGGATGTGGGTTTTGTAGATCAAGTATGAAGGAGGAGATTGCTCTCTTGAAGCTTGAAGAATTTGCAATAAAAAAGGTGAATGTGTTGAAGCTCTACTAGAGGATTATAAAAATGCATATTTCCTCTTAGGTGCACATTTTGGATTATAATATAATATACAAAAACAAAATATCAAAACCCTCACAAAGTTTTTGCTTCTCTAAAAACAAATTTGGACTAGATAGTACACAAAGTTTTGGCATCAAAATCTTCTGTAGTGATGTAGCGATGGTTATGCATGTTGCAAAATCAATTTTATATATCATTTGTGGTTCTTGCAACCCCCACACAACCCAAATATGTTGTAGAATCAAAATCATCTCTTTTGCCTTGTGGTTCATGCAACCACATTGCCAAACATGTTGTAGTAGCAATCATCTGTCTTGCCTTAACGCTTTTTCATACAACCCACACTACCACACATGTTTTAGGACCTAGGTGCCATCTCTTTTTACCTTTGTGTTTCATGCAACTCACAAGATGTGCATTCTTATTGAAAGGATCCACACATGTTAATATCCAAAGATGAAGATTTTTCTCATAGCTATGAATTGCTACTTTGCCATAGTACTTACCTATGTGCACCTGATGATATCCTTGAAAAGATTTTCAATTGATGTCTTTGCAATGGGAGAATTCAAGTATGAAATTATGAAATTTATATACAATAATTTATCATGTAGTTTGTACCTAGTGGTTGATGCATTTTCAGAGTGGGGGTGGCAAGGAGGGATAAGTACCAACATAACCTAAAACTGCTTATCCCTTTTTTTAAAGAGCCTTCACTCACTTTTTTCAACATTGGAGAGGTGATTTTCTCTCTCTCTATCATATATATTTATTCAGCAAGTCTGTCTATCAGTCAGTCAGTCAGTGACAGTTGCTAACTTTTTTTCAACCCCACCCATACAACTGAAACTGCAAGTAGGTGGGAGACTGCTAATAACAACCCACTTGGACCAATCAAACCATCTAGCCAATGAGAAACAAGGAGTAGTCAATAAATATGTTTTGACTTTGTTTATTAGACTGTTCCAGAGCTCCTCCATGGCTCTCAAAGCTGTCGATTGTTTGAGGGTACTAGTAGTCTCCCCGTGGATTCATTGGATTTGACTGATGAACAACATCCAAGATTTCCAGTGCAAGGTCACCTACTGAGCGTTGATGGAGATGCTCTTATTACCACATGGCCCTCACTTGATTTTTGGCACCTCTGCCTTACCCTTAGTGATTTGTCTTGTGAGCAATTTTTGTTACTTTGCAATTTTCTTTTCAGATGAAAACTTTAAAAGGTGGTTTTTGAATGTAAAATGTGAGTTTTCAGTAAGAATTCGAAACTTTTTTGTGAAATAAAAATTGTATCCGTGCATTATGCACGGGGTTCAGACTAGTATAGAAATACATATGTTGTTCAATTTCACCCAAATAATGATTCACCAGAATTTTTTATAGATAAATTCACCTAGAAGAATTACAAAAAATTCAAGATAAGGCTCAATTCATAAAAGCATTATGGAAATTGAGGTACTTTCACACCCACAACTGCTCTAGGGAAACAAATTCCATCATATCCATTCTGATCCCCATTTCCAGAGGTTGTGAAGGATGAGGGCTATGAAGATCTTTAGTTGTGCAATTATGAAATGACATTCTCTATGACCCCAACATTCATACCCATCTTTCTCCTCTATAACTCCCAAGTAAATGAACACAAAATAAATTTAAGGACTAGAAATCATTCTTGAAATTCAAGTTGTCATGAATTATATTGCAATAATAAACATTGTGATGAACATCCTAAAAGAAGGAAATCCATGTTATAGGACCTACTTATAACTGCCATGGAAGCCTCTGATTGAAGTAGGAGGTTCTACCTTGTACAATATCAATGCCAACTCCAAAGTAAGGCTTTAAACCTCTCTTGTCTTTTTTCCATTGATTATTTCCAATTGGTTCGCTTGCATTTACAATTAAATTTTAAATGGTGTTTTTGTACCATCTGCTTGCATCTATAGAAACATAATGGTTCATAGGACACAAGGACACCATTTTTGCAAGGAAATGAAATGGACGGTAGGACATGATGATGGTGCTAAAAAGGGCATTTGGTATAAATGGAAGGATTGCACCCAATGTTGAAAAGATTAACATGTGGTTGCATGGTTGGACCTTTTCAAATATTTCAACAACATAAGAGTAGTTTTGCATTGATTTTTTATTGGCAATATTTACACTGGTATTATAATAAAAATTTCAACATATATATTTTCATTGTTTTACCTTTTTTTCTTGGCTTTGTAATTTGTGAATATAATTTCTGGTTTCAATAATTCATAGAGTTTTTTGGCTAACATGCCTCAACATGCTGAAAATGTTGTTTGGATTCACTGTTTGGTTGGTGAGAGTCCAAATGGGATATGATATGCATCTAGCAAACATGTAATTCTTTTGGGGGTCCTTGGATAGGGTTTGGTTAAATATAATTGTGGAGCACCTTTATTGGGATGTTTCATACTTGTAGTAACCTTTCTAGATGTGTATAGAGTGTGTCTTAAGGTTCATCAAGGTCTTGACTATTTGTTGCATTTTGTTCTTGTCAATTTGTCTTCCAAGGATCTCCTATATTAGTTAGTTTCCAAAATTTTGTTGCTAGAAGTCTTGTACACAAAAAATTCTACAATTAATTTGAATGCATGTGTGTCACCCCTGATGAAATTTTTAACACATTGGTTTTGGTATGTGCAAAAAGAAACCCAGGGTAACAATGTGCTACCTTCTTTTAATTCATTAGAAAAATTGTCTGAACTTTTGGATCGTAATTTGGTGCTATACCCTTAATGTTACGATTTAAGTGGTCCCATCTAACATATTGATACCCCAAAGGTCAAACTCGGGAATGTCATTAGAAGCATCTCAAGCAAATTTTGCAAGCTGAAAATTTACCGTCTATATTTTATTTATGAACCCACATGTATGTGCAATTCTTTTATCAATTTATTCATCTAAGGTTTAATGAACATGTTTATGAGCAATGGGTTGAATGTGTTATAATGGGCACCAAGTGACTATTTTGAATGGCAAATGTGAACATTGGGCTCTTGAGTCTTATGTATTTTGTAAAGAAATATTGTTTTATCACAATTTTGAGGCACATAAATATGTGTTAGTTGGAACTGTTGCCTAGGTAAAAATATTTATTCACACATGGATTTGTCAAGTCTCATGTCACGGTTTCCAATTGGATACCCATGATCAAATGTAGCACAATAAATTTTTTGAACTTTGTATGTTGGTGATGGGGGGTTTATATTTAATGATTGCATTTACTCAGGGATTTCATTGTCATTGGCATTACAGGCACCCTACATAGATCCAAGGACAAAGTTGGGCTAGGACTAATGGACAACCGATTTAAGGTAGGTGTCATATCATGGCATTTGTGCTTCAAGATGCTTTGGAGGACATAAGAAGCTTGCCACTGTGGCATGTGAGAAGGTAGCAACATCGAGATGATAGGCTATGGGTTAGGGAAGAACAAAGGGCACACTTTCATAAATTGAAGCGCATACATTGTCCTTGCACTAAGTGCAAAGGACGCTTGTCATATAAATTAGGAAATGTGAAAGACCATCTCATACATAATGGTAGGGATGTAAGATTCCAAGTTTGGAGAGGCCTAGACAATAGAGACTCTTTAAATGAAGAATGGGAGGAGGAATCTAAAGTACCAAATAAAAAGCAATCCCAAAAACTTGATTCTAGGATGAATATCCAAGGAATGGTGGTTAATGCATTCCAACAAGTAGATGAACTTGTGTCCCTAAAAGAAAGAGTTATGGACATTGTTGAAGAGGCTTTTAGGGTTGATGATGGACTACATTATAGTAGTAATGAAGGCAATAATAGTAATGGTGAAGGAGTTGCCCCATTTGATCACGAAGGCCAACAATCTTTGTGAGAAATGTCATTTGAGGATGGAGCAAAACAACATAGTTTTGATCTAGTGGCCTTGGAAGATGCAATGAAGGAGTCGTACATAGGCACCAAGTGTACCAAATTAGCTGCAACGATACTTTTTATAAATCTTTGTACAATACATGGAGTTAGCAACAAATTTGCAAACGAATTATTTGCACTCTTGCACCTTCAATTACTACTTGAAATGGGTAGCTACTATGCTGCAATAATTTTGAATCAAAATCTTGGATTAAATTACAATAACATCCATGCATGTGCAAAAGGATGTGTTTTTTTTCAAGGGAACCATAAGGATGTTGTTCCTTGTCCCAAGTGCGGAGGACCTTGTTACAAGGATGAGGTAAACATGGTGTTTCCTTTGAAAGTGCTTCAACATTTTCTAGTAATTCCTAGGCTTCAATGCATGTTAATTACACTTGTAATGTCCGAGTTGATGTTGTGGCATTCACAAAATAGTAGTTCAAATGGACTTGTGAAGCATCCTTGTGACTCCAAGGCATGGAAACATGTTCATGAAAAGTTTCCAACTTTTGCATCATATCCAAGAAATGTGCACCTAGCACTAGCTACAAATGGTGTCAATCCATTCAAACCGACCTGTTCAAAGTGGTCAACATGGCCTATTATGTTGCTGAATTATAATTTACCTCCATGGTTGACAACTAATTTTTTTTTCATTCTATTGGCCTTGCTAATTCTAGGGAAAGATTATGTGACATTTAAGAATTTTGATTTTTATTTACAACCATTAGTTGAAAAGCTCCAACAACTATGGACAAAAGTTGTTGCATATGATGTGTTGAAACCTTTGGGCTCTAGGTCATTTACTTTGAGAGCTAGTCTACTTTGGACCATTCATGATTTTCTTGGGTATGGAGTAGTTGTAGGGGTTAGTCACCAAGGATATATATTGCATGTCCCATTTGTGGGCTAGATTTTAGAGGTGAACATTTTGTGGAACTAGGGAAGATGACCTACATTAACACACATAAATGGCTATTAGATGGGCACCCATATAGGTCAACAAGGATGAAAGGTAATTTTGATGGGCAATTGGAAACACGTAATAGACCTAAAAGTGTCACTATAGAGGAACAATTGGGATAAGTTGTAGAATACCAATCTTGGTTAAGGTCAAACAATAAAGATGGTGGAGTTGGGGACCCTTTTAAACAACATGGTGTGAAACGACGTTCTATTTTGTATGACTTACCATATTGGTAGGTATGTTTTAAAATAACCATATATGCCATAAGAATTCCATTCACCTCTATATGTAGCTGCTACAAATCTTTGTTTGAAGCATGAACATGTATTTTGTATGTTTGGCAGTTTAGTGCTTATGTTTGGCATTGCATTTAAGTATGGAATTCAAAATATTGGAACACATACTAAAAATTAATCCAATGATGTGGTAGAAAGTGTTTATCATATCATTCCTCTTACAAAAATTAGTGTATGCTCAAGTTTTTACTAATAGGTTTGCATTTTTTTCCTCTAGTCTTTAGGTTCATGTTTTCAATGCGATTTGTAATTTGAACATATTGGAAATTGGTTTAGCATGAGATCTAACAATGTTCCAATTTTGGATGTTATGATTTGTGTAGGACTTGCTAATACAAAATACATCGGACGTTATGCATTACGAATAAAACGTTGCAAAAAACTTTTAAAAAGTAATAACAAGGGAAAAGGACATTGTGAAAGTATGGCACAATTTATAGCGTGTGGGTATTAAGCCACATTTGTGGTTAATTACCAACCCTCAAAGAGGTGGAAGATGTTAAAACTAGTAGCCTTGTACATTTTAACAAGTGCTAAATTTGATACTTTTGTTTCAGTAATTGAGAATTTAAAGACACCATTAGGTCATGTATTAGCTATGGCACAATACATTAAGCAAAATTTGTTTGGGGCTCTAAAGTCCCATCATTACCATGTATTAATGTAACATATTTTGCCATTAACATTGAAAGGTTTCTTGGCTCTAGGACCTCGTATGGTAGTTATGAAGATTTCAAGGGTATTTAAAAAGCTTTGTAACAAGGTTTGGAATCCTTTAGACATTGAATCACTTCAATTAGATGTTTTAGTTAATTTAGCTTTGTTGGAAATTCATTTTCCACCATCCTTTTTTGACATCATGGTTCATTTATTGTATCACCTTGTAAACGAGTTAGATTTATGTGGCCCAATTGCTACTAGATGGATGTATCTTGTAAAAAGGTACATGAAGACGTTGAAATTTTTTGTGCACAATATGGCAAGGCTTGAAGCTTCAATGGCCAAGGGATACACTTGAGATGAGTGCTTAGTTTTCATCATTGAGTACTTGTAAATATTTGATGTTGTGAAATGGCGAATATGGGATGTTGATGAGGAAGAAAAAGATGTTGGTGAGGTGCTAGAAGGTGCTAATAGCAAGTTCCTCATGAGTACCACTTTATGGGACCTTGTCCACCAATATGTATTGGACAACTTTGCCATCATGATGCCATGGACCCAATAAGTTCATATTTATTCTAGATGGCATTGCATTAATAGTCAATTCATTTTCACATGTTGTTTCAAATTGTTATATATGTTTCAAAGATGTCATAATGATATAGGGCTTTTGGTTATGTAGGAAGTGGAACTTGGAGCGAGCATCTAACCTAGATACACCTCCTTTTGTTGAATGGGTCAAAGGTGTTGTCCATGCACAACATATGGACTTGGGCAACCCAAAAGACTTGGATGTTGTGTTATTATGTAACAAACCTTCACAAGTAACAACACATTACACTAGGATGAAAGCCTATGGCAATCACTTCAGAGTGGAGGATTGAAAGAGTAAATTGTTGTAAACACATGATAATGGAATTGCTTCTATGTTTGAGCAACAAATTGTTGATGCTAGAGAAGTTAATGTCTAGTATGTTAGGATATTATAAGATATATTCAAACTAGATTATGGCCCAACGCATACCCCTATTGTGATTTTTAGATGTGAGTGGATCCAACGAGAAGATAATTGAGGAAACCCAGTGTATGTATCAGATGAAGTTGGGTTCCTCATTGTAAATTTTTGACATAGGCTACCATTGACATTTGAGCCATTTCGACATAGGCTTCATATTTCCAAGTCAAATGACACAAGTTTTTTTTTCAAAAGACTTGAAAAAATCATGTTGGAGAGTTGTCTTGCAAAAAGAGGATCTCTTCATCACAACTACAATAGACCCAAGTGGGTTGAATGCTTCAATGGGATTGCCCCCACCTCCAACTACTGTATCTTTGATAGGAGTTATTGAATTGTTAGACAAAGACAACTTGTTAGCATGTGCAAAATTTTAAAAAAAAGTACTATCTAGATTTCATTTTGTACCAATCTTCAAAACACTATTGGTTTCATATGAAAACCTGAAGGTTGATTATTAAAATTAATTTGCACATTCCTTGCCAATCTTTACAATTTTGAAATTGAATCATAATTGAATGTCTTTCATATTTGTAAAATCACCTTTGTGTAGAATGGCAAATTTGTTGTTCTATGGAACAATTCATAATTCATAGGGTCCTATTGTTTCCACTAAAGCCATGAACAATAATGTTAGAAAAAATTTAGAAACATTATTTTGCATGTGGGTTAGTTAATACTTGCTCACATATTTAGTTAGTAGTAATTATACCATCATTTTGATGTCATTTGGTAGTCATTCAGAGTCATAGTGAAATGCAATATGATCATAATCCATGTAGGTAACCCTATGTATGTCTTTATTCATATCAATGACATCTAGTCATTTTTTAATCATTGTAAAGTCATTTTATTGACATGTTTTCCATGTAATGGCACATTATGTGTCGATCATTATTCATAGTCATTTGGTAATCATAGGCATATTGACTTCTTCCCAATGACATTGGTGAATGACAAGTGGATGTCCATGTCACTTTGTCATCAGTCATCAATGCCATATAGATGAAATGCAAGTGATGAAAAAATGATTTCATCCATCCTATTGCCAACTCATCACCTACTAGTCATATGTCCCACTAATATATGACTGTGATTTTTACGCAAGATTCAAAGTAATAGCTTATGACTATAGTCATACATATAGTCATTTAGGACTTGTAGTCATTGATTTTGTAGGTGCAAAGGACACAATTCCTTCTAATAAAAAGACTTTTGAAAATAAGTCCATAACTACCATTTGATTAAGGTTCCAAAGAAAATGTTTTCACAATTAATTTTATTATTTCATTTTTCAAGCATACTTAGTCAATATAAACAATTTGGAATGAAATTGAATATGAAAATTTCAATTTATTAACAATCTAGTCCGCAAACTAATCCAATTTTTTTAATTTAAAATTCCTTTATTGATAATAAATGCATTATTTTCAAAACATAATTGTACATATGAGTTCATAATCATCATGTACAACCCCATGGGAGACACCAATAAGAAAAGTAAAAAATATGCGAGTAAAAATATAAAGTGCAATATATTGGTTGTGGGGTAAAAATTATAAGTAGTTAAAAAAAGGTACATTTTATTCAAATAATCAATTTAATTATAATATAGTGTGGCTTTAATATGTATATATTAAAATATTAGATAATAATAGGGTGATAAAAAATAGGTTGGAAAATTATTTAATTACCCCCCTAAAAATGGTTGTTTGATGCACGTAAATACCAAACTTTACATTAAGTGTCACCCCTGGGGGTGTACAACCAATTGGTAATTGACAAATTATTAATGTACTACAAATTAATATGTGACAAATCCAAGAATATGTTATTCACCACAAGCATTCACTACAACAAAATAGGATTTTGTGCACTTAACAATGTGAGTACAATGATTATATAATCAAACATTGACCACATATTTTTTTATTAAATTGAAAAATAGGTGTGTTTGGTTTGATTGATTTCAATTGGCATTCTAGTCACATTAGACAACCCCAACTACAATTGGAAATTTATTTGCTAACTTTGCTTTATTTTGTCAACTAAAAAAATCATTGCCTTTTTTATGTGGAGTACACCATATCACATATGATTGACTTAAGTCATCATTGATATTAATACAATTATGATGTGGATTATTACATGTCATATGTGACTGAAATAAATCATCAATGTTACTTTTCTTGGCCACATGGAATTAATATATAAAACAATTCCCAAAATGATTTTTAAAGCATTAAAATAAACATTTTATGAATTTATGACAATCTACACTACATTGGTCAGCCATATCTCTAGCAATTTATGAATAGACAATTGTTGTAGTGTTGCTCACGACTCTAATAAAGAACACATGTTATTAGTTTTGAAAAAATAAATTGCAAGAAAATAACAAAAATAGCAAATTTAGTTGGATCCCCTTGGGCATATTCCTACAACATGCAAACCATGTTTCTAATTTTCACAAAAACATTAATTCAACTACAACATAGTTAATTGAGAACAAACAAGGTACAAAGAATTTGATTTTTATAAACATGAAAATTAGACACGATGCAAAATTGTCCCATAATTTTACTATTGGCATGAATAGTTTTATAATTCTTACAACCTAATCACATAATGTATCTAATCCTTGCTTGTAGAACCCAACTAATTAAAAATATATAAATATCTCTTATGCTAATTTTCAGCTTTAGGTTCAAATGGTCTTAACGTTTGGACAAATGGAAATACTAACCATCACTACTAGAGGTACTTGTTGCATATTCTTCATTAGTATCCATTCCATCATTTTGATCCGCTCCATTAGGCACATCAACAACTAAATCACTTGCAACAATTGTAGAACCTCTAACAAATGCAATAGGTTGAATTGATTCATAAATGGAGATTGGAGCTTGTAGACCTATGTTTGCACCATCATTTTCTAACTTGAACATATCAAATTGAGTAAGGTCAATATGAATTTTATTAATTACTCATTTTTCATGAAGTTCCCTCCTCAAAACTATTTTTCATCCTCTTTCCTTTGGATCACTCAAAACAAAACTTGATTCACATCTAATGGGAAAGTGAAGGATTGGTCCAAAATGGGAATTAAGGAAGCAAAATTTACAAGAGGGAAGCCATGTTCATTTCACTTCACTATTGCACTACCCCCAACATAGTTTGTTTTCACCCAATTACACAACAAAACAAGACTTAGTACCCCATAGTTTAGTTGATATCTCATCAACCCATCCTCAATATTCTAATTTTGCAAAAACTTGTCTTTGGTCAATTGGTCCTAACACACATTCTTGTTCAAAGATTGATGTTACACCATTGTCACATGTTGTCAAGTGTCCTTCAACATTTGAAAGGAGATGGTTCCCAAATGCCCACGTTGTTCGATAAGATTTGGCTTCAAATGTTGGTGGCATTGACAAGTGCACCACATCTTTTTCAATCGGTTCACCTTCTTTGACAACTATAACAATTGAACTTTTGATCCACATCGAAAATGGGGGTACTTCCTTATGGTGATCCAAGAACATAACAACCTTTGTACAATATTGATTTAAGGTAGATAAAAATTGACTCCTTTCTTGGTTCTATATATGTAGTTTCCTAGCATATTTCTTGTTACAATTTACATTGCCAACTTAATTCAACATTACAATTTACAAACATCCAATTCTAGTCCATGCCTTGTCCATTGCTATGATAATCGTAGTAATCAAAATCTAGTAATTAATCTTCATAATCAAAATGTCTTGGTTTATTTATTTATATTATGTTTATGTTTTGCATAAGGGTCAATATTTGCATATCTATTAAACATTTTACTATTTTCAACATGAATAGGGAAAAGCTAGGTTACATGCACCATGTTGACATCAACTTTACATTTTGTAGTTCAAATGAGTGGGCCATGTCATGGAGGTTTGCATTCATGATTCAAGTGGTTGCAAGCTAGGGTGGCTCATTTTTGGTGGATTTTCTACTCTTTAAAATCCTTATGGTAGTGTTAAAATGGTAGTCTATTTTGATATCATTAATTTAGTGGGGAATTACATGGTGGTCGATGAACTAAAAAATTCATATGAAGAATAGCCATTCTAATTTTTTTTTTAATGTACATATTAAGAAAATAAAACTGAAATTCACCCAAAAATGATCATGATATGGACCATATTTTCACTAAGTCCATATGCACACTAAGGGTGAGCCATTTTTGTTCAAAAAGGTGATGTATAACAAGTATTATAGTACATAGTAAATTAAAATCTTGATGGCATCCTTTGGCTAACTTAAACACAAGCAAAAAATTTTAAAATTTGCACAACATTTTGGAATTCAAAGTTCACTTTGAGTCAAAATTAATTTTGATCCAATGGTTAGATGAGGAAGATTGAATAAAATCAATGTACATAGAATATATAACTTATAGTTTTTCAATGGCCATAGGGCTTCATGCTTGTGATTCATGAAACATTAACAAACAAAAGGAAATTGAAAAAATAATGCAATGCCCATCTATAAAATCTCCTCCTCTTTGATATGGTAATGTTTTTTCCTGAAAGGAAGATATTATTATGCATTCATTTCTTAAAAACTGAAAAAAAACACATTTTTTGAATGGAATTTCATCCAAAAGTTTTTAATTTCTAAATTTTTCTAAATTTGATTAATGTATATCAATATCATGCACCATAAAAAAATTCACCCAATAATTTCCATTGACAATCGTACTTTTTAAATACATATTCAAAATTTCAAACTCTATGATGGGTATTATTTGGTCACAAATATACTCCATACATTCAAATTTTTTTATGTTTGTTGGAATTTTCAAAATAATTGATTAGATTAAGTCTAAAACTAATCAAATATACTTTAAAAAAATTAAAAAAATCCAAGATGTGATGTCCATATGTTACCAAAAATTTAATTGTAAAAAGATTATACTTGTGATTACAATTTTTGGGGGCTTAATGTGCTTTCATTCTTTTCACTAAATTTTTTCCAATAATGTTCTTGTACATATATTTTTATTTTTATTTTTAACATATCATATATTGAACCTTTATAAGATACCCCAAATGAAATTCATACACAAAAATGCATATATATAGAAGCACAAACAATAAACACTACACCAAAATGCGTCTTAATTCACTACGAGTTTCACTAGATTTTGAGTGAATTTGGACATTTTTACCATGGTGAAACTGGTCAAATCCTTAATGAATGGGGACCAATTACTATAGATAGTGAATTGGTCCACTAGTACCTAGTGAAATACAAATTTACCAAGCCATTTCACTTGCTAATTAATTAATAAGGCAACATGGAAATCACTTAAATTTAAATTATTTAATATTTAATGTAATTTTTAATATTATTGATAAATTCATGATTTTCAATGTATGAATTATTGACACATATCACTACCTATGCTAAATTAAAAACCTAGCTTACGTACATAGGCCATGTAATCAACTTAAATAAACATCTATTTTAGGGATCCACATAGGATAATATTCAATCAATTTATCATTGTTAACTTCAATCATTTGTGAGGTTTCATCCTTTGACTTCTAAGATGGAAGCAAACACCCCTACCATCAAGCCACCACACTTGTTATGATAATGTGTTACATTGCATTTTATTTATCAAATTATTTCATTTTAAACATTACAAAAACATAAAATTTCAAAATTCGTATCTTATTGATATTTTGTCCAAGTGTAATGATTAAAGTTTAATTTAATTTTTTTTCAATAATATACATAATTACATTTATTTCCTTTTGAAAATGTAAAATCGTTTGAATAATTTTTTTTATCACTATTCAATAACATTTCAATGAACATTTTTAAGGAAAAAAAAAGTTTAATAAATGGATAAGATTTTTGTTAATAAATAATACTACCTATGTTAGGTTACTTTTAGCTATTTTAAGGCTACTTTTTATTGTTTGAAGTTATTTCACCCTAGGTTACTTTTAGTTATTCTAAGTTATTTTTGGCTATTTTAGGTTATAGAGTAGTTGGTATTATACAAGTTGGATGCTTCCCTTAGATAATATATCTACATTTATTCTAGGACAAATAATAACGAGGCTTCCCACTTAGTAGCGTTTGGAACACTATGTTATTGCCTGCCACAAGTAGGTAACAACCAATCCTAATGGTGGAAAGCCAAGGGGGGAATACTGACAAATAACTGCTTAGTAGTAGGTAGTATGTAGTAGGCATAGGTTATGAAAGAAGGCAAATCATTGAAGATGGTAGAAAGTAGAAGAGGGACTTCCCAAGGTGTTGTAGGTGGTAGGCAAAGCCATTAGAGGACCTACAAGTGTGGGAAAGGAAGGACAATAGTGGTAGAAGGTTTGTAGACCCTTTAAACCATATCTAAGGGTGTTGAAGGTACTATAAAACCATGGATAGTAACTACTTTTGAGTTTTAACCATTTTTCAAGTTGTTTTTTTCGATTTTTTCCCCCTACCTCTTGGATTAGATTACTTATAAGAAGGTAGGTCTGTTTTTGGACAACAAACTTTTACCTTCCTCATTCCTTTTTGTATGACTTTATACCTACTATTTGAATAGTTGTAGTAAAGTAAGTTAGTGAGGGTAGTTTTTTCTAAGGAATAATGAGGTGTTGACCTTGTCCCCTTGGTCTTACTTCTTAGAGAATGATAATGCTTAGGGGTCGCAATTTCACCCCTTAACATTTAGCGACCATCCCATGGGTCATATTTGGAATATTTTTGAATGATGAGATTAGTGTTAGATTAGTGAGAATGAATTTCAAGTTTGTGAAGGTAGACAAAGGGGAATTCATTGTTGGTAGACAGAATAACACATCCTTAAAAAGTGGATAGTTTGGAGGATAAGACTAAAAGGGTGTTTTTGAGGAAGATATCTAAGGGAAATTGGAATTGGAGTAAGGAATGGAAGTAACTACTGCCCAAGAGGGGTAGAAAAAAGGACCTAGGACTTAATACCCAACTGAAAATCATAAGATAAACACTAAATCCACATTCTTTGGTCTTACTATAGGGGTTCATTAAAGGGGAAAATAGTTATTATTAAATAGCCCATAGGAAAGTAATTCTGTCATACTTTCACGAAAAAACTAAAGTGTTTTACAATCATGAGCTATGTAGTAACAAGAGGATATAAGAAAAAAATGGAACAAATCTTGGAAGAAGAATTGGAAGCATTGAATGCATGTTATCTGGAGAGGATAACATAGAAGATGTTGCCATCCTAAACGGTAATTGTGGGCATTTCCATGCCCATTATAAAAATGGAAAGGCCTTTGGAGGACTAGGAAGTAAATGCCATTTATCGATATCACTCGCGGTGGAGGAATAAGGGTGAAAAGTTCTAACGAAGAAGAAGATGGAAATAACCATTCTCTAGTTGGAAAACAAACAAAAAAATGAAAAAGGGGAGGACAAGGTGGTTTTTACCTTTAGGAGGACCTGTTATTTGTGTTACTTTCAAGGGCAAGTGGCATAGACCATAGTAGAGCAAAAGCAAACCAAAACCTTAAGATTTCAAGATGAAAAAATGGAAAAAAAGATGGTATATGCACCAAGGGGTAGTCGTGGAGGGTTATAAGGATAATTCCATAGGGCAACCTGTAATTTGCACTTCACGAAACCCCATATTATGGTGACCACCATTGGAGTCCCATCCATAGTTGCCTTTTGAAGTGGAAGGGATAGAACCAGATTTAGAATATGAAAGGGGGTAGGCCTTGAAAAGGCTTGAAAACTAAAATGACTGTCTAGGGGCAAGAGTGCAGAAGTGGTAGAACTACCATCCCTAGGACCATCAAATGAGAGTATAGCCATTGCTTACCTTCACTGAAATAGATCCAACAATTTACACATGTCCCAACCCTCTCAATTAGCAGGTAATACCTAGAATGAAAAGGGGAAGGTTACTATCACCCAAAGGCAAAGGGGGAGTATATGGACAGAGGTTCACCATCACAGTGCATGTCACAACCCTAACCTTGGGCTTGCGACCAAAGCAAGGGCTTGCGAAGGTATGGGCCAAGAGTGAGCCCGGGAATCACATTTCATGCTCTTGGAAGTGTAAGAGAGTGTGGGAATGAACCCCACACTCCCAAATGAGCTCCCACTTTGGGAGTTGGAGTCTCTATGGATTTTCGAATTTTCAGAAGGCAATTACAGGGGTCAAAATTCATTGGATTGAAATGTTCCTTATATCATTGGAAAGCTCTTTAGAATGTAGATATCTAAAATGGGCTTGCATCACCCATTTGGACACTTAAAACACAAGTTACGGCCAAAAGAAAGGCTGGGAATTAAATTGACAGTTTGACTCCCGACCACTAAAAGTCAGGAATTGCCCCAATTTCCTTGCGTGTAGGTGGTGTGCCACATATTGTTGAAAAGCTCTCGATGAGAGCTATAACTTTGATTTAGACCTCATCGCCATCGGAGGTCTACATGAAAAGTTATGAGCCCCCCAAAGTCACGGGAGTCATAACTTTGGGAATTTCGAGATTCCCATTTGGGAGTTCTAGGACAAAGTGCCACTTGAATGCTAGCCCTGTGGCAAGGCATAGAGTATACTTTAAGGGGGAAGGTGGTGCCTTCCCCCAAGTCTAGGCCGGGGTGAGTCTTGTGAGTTCGAGTTTGCCCATGGTTCATGCGTGCACCAAAAGTGCTCTAGCTATGCACTAACCAACTTGTTGTTTGGTTTGTGCAGGTCCATGTGAATGATTGAAGTGCTTATAAATCTTCCTAGACACATCCCAGAGCTCCAGCATGCCCCTTTACCCCCGAAGTGCTGCGAGCTAGAGAGCATGCCCCAACTTTCTACTTTTTTGTTATTTCCACCTTAGATTTACATTTGAGTCTATCAAGGAGCTTGGGGGCGCGTTAGTGCAAGTTGTGTGGGGAGGTAGGGCACCAAGCAATAGGAATCACTACCATCCTTTTATTCTAGATGACAAAGGGATACTTAACCTGAGAAATTAGACCAATGATTATGGAAAAGAAATGGACATGAACTACACTAAAGTGATGAAAACGAAAAACAGAAGAATAATAGACATGCCCATTTTGGAAAACCAAATGAAGTAGCCCAAACCAAAGAAGGAACCAAAGGAGGTAATTCCACCAACTTTCCAAGTGCCCTAAGTTGGTCTACCTCCCACCATTGGGGGTCCAGGATGGTGACCCCATATGTATGGAATGGGTCCAACCATGTACATACCCTGCAATGTTAGGATTTTAGATATTCTTACTTCAAGCTACTATCCTACCTTCAATACTTAATCAAGAGGTAGCAACAAGGGATAAGGTAAATTTTAACATATTTAGACCAAACAATAGGCATAAGGAGGATTCGTGACGATCCACCTCCCATGGGACCAGCTAGGAAGCCCTTTTAAAAAGGCAATTTAGAAAGCACTCCTCTATAAAGGGTCGGGGGGGATCCATCCAAAGGTTTTTCTAACTTTTCATTATATTCCATTAGTAGAAATTGGCCAAAATGTAATCACTATATTTTCAAACATGCAACTATTAGTCATTTGCAATTACATTTGGACATTTTTGCAACTAATTTTTATGTTGGTTGTATTTACAACTACATTGTAACTAATTTGTGACTATTTTGGTTTTCATACTTCCATGTAAATAACATTTAATTTGGTTTTCATCCAAAAAGAACAAGTTATGTCCCATTAGTTGGAAATGTGACCAATTTAGTTATAGCCTTATGAACATACAAAGGTGTATTTTGTGTATTTTAATGAATATAGTTGGGTATATTAAGATTTACAAATGTATACATTGAATGTATAGGAACAACCATATTACATGTGTATTCAAATATTATTATTAACATAAAAGACTTTAATATTATAGTTATACTAGCTATATATTTTGAATATATATTAAAATTCTATTTAAGACATTTACTAAACATATTGAGCCCATATTACAAATTTATTCAAGCTATCTTATTATAAATCTTAAAATTATTACAAAAGACATTTATTATTATTTATATAAAATTACATTTTTTATTAATTGCATATATATATTTTTTAAAATAAATTTATTTTATTACATGATGATGATGATGATGATGATATTAATATGATAGGAAAATTAAAAATGTAATTACTGAAACTAAAATCATTATGCCTACTAAAATTATTATTAGCATTAGTATTATTATTATAATATTAAAATAAGATATAAAACTTGACATAATAATTTTAAAATAATAATAATAATAATAAACCTAAGTTAGTTAATACTTCCAATAATAATCTTATTATATTTTAATATTTTAGTATCTACATATTTGTTTAGAAAAAATATTGAAAAGATTACTAAATAAATTTAATAAATTATTTTCAAAGGAATAATGTACTTATTAAGAATTTAAAATTTTAATTTAAAGTAATAAATTAATTTTAATAAATCATATTAACAAGTTTAAAAATGACATAATAACATGTATAATAATAAAATAGCAAACCTAGGCTAGCTACAAACTACAATACTATTATTATTATAAGTAATCAATTATGAAGTATTATTACATTATAAGAATTATTGTAAATATTAATAAGAAAATGTAATAAATTTTTATACAAATACAAAAATGATTTTCAAAGGAAAAATATACTTGTTAGAAGTAGAATATATTTATTGTAATCATTCATAAATAGCTATAATGAATGAAGTGATAACATGAATAATAAAAATAAAATAGTTAGCCTAGGCTAGGTTTTAATTATATTATTAGATTAAAAATATTATTTAATATTTAGAATTAATAGTTATTAAATATTTTAGTTATTATATTAATCTATTTTCCTAAAAAATATTATTAATTAATTAATAATAATTAGCTAGTTATTGTAATATTAACCAATTACTAGTTAATTAAATTGGTTGATAGATCATTATAATTGACATATAACTAAAATTAAATATTATTATTGTTTATGTAGCCAATAAAATTATTTTTATTTAATAATTAATAATTAATAAAATTATTTTGTAAAATATATTCTTATGTAATTTAAAGATTATTATGATTATTTCTATAAATAATTAGTTAATTGGATGGTTTAGTAGTTAATTAGTTAGTTAGTTAACTAATTAGTTGGTCATTTACCTATTTAATTATATATTTTTCAAGATGAGAATGAAAACCAAAACATATGGGATAAACTTTTTAATTACACAAGTAGTTTGCAATTAAAAATGTATAAATTTCGTAAACTACTTGTAACAAAAAAGTTTATCCCATATGTTTTGGCTTTCATTCTCATTTTGAAAAATATATAAACAAGATCTTTTGCCTTACATTTTCATATTTAAAAACATGGGCATATGGGATGAGCTAATTGAAAAGGTTATGTAATTACACCTAACTATGTACCTCAACTTACCTACCTTCTTAAATAAGTATTTGGGTTAGGTGGGTAAATAGGTTCTATTTAGATAGTTGTTTAACTTAAATGGGTAGGTATTTAGTTTGACCTACACACCTAAATATTTATTTAAATTTATTTTAGTTAAATTCAATTAATATGCCACATGGCAAATTCCTATTGCACCGTGTGTCACAATCTAAAACCATCTAATCATGAAAATTAAACGCCTTATATTATTTCAAAATTATATTAAAAATATTTTTATGTATTAAAAGTTGGGACATGTGGCAACACATAACTTGTTCCCATTGTTCACCAAAAAAGTTGCATCTTAATTACAAGCAACAATACATATATGATTCGTCAAAGGGTGAAGGTTTATTTTGTTGACTTTTTCTTTCATCCAAAATTCCTTGTCATTTGCAACTAGTGTCAATGCAACTTGTCCAAGGCGACTATTCATATTTTCATTACAAATGTCGCTTACGACTTAAAATTAGTCGCAAGGATTAATTGCAAAATGTTCCATTTTCTATTAATGTTTAGACGACGAAAAGGAAGGTAATAAGAGCTAGACTCCCTTCCCACCAGTACTTCTAAGATGAGGAGGAATGCCACCCGTGATGATAATAATTGGAAATTTTGATGGGGGAAGCTTTTGAATTATCCAAAATGTATTAAGAATTCAAATCGAAACGCACATGTGCATGTGTTTAAACAAGTAATAAATATGAATGGTGTTACCCATGAGGGTACAAAAATTGCGTACTTTTAATGGATGTTGCAAGACACGGCTTTAGTTTGGGGGGACAATTTTGTGAACAACCACCCCAACTATACTTTCAACAAGTTTGCCCAAACATTTTGTAGACGGTACCACAAAGTTCAGATGGATGAACAAGTTTACATGACTTTGCAAATTATAAAACAAAATTTGAATGAGAGGGTAGAGGAATATTATGGGTGAATTTTCAACTTGGCAAGCTCTTTCCAACACTCAACAGATAACCGTCTATTGAATGCATTTTTAAAAGTAGGATTACTACCTTACCTTTGGGTGGTTACTACAAGCATGGAAAGGGGAACTTTGATCCAACATTTGGAGGTAGTCGTCATCTATGAAGAGAACTTTATAGATGCTAATGGTAACAAGGTCATATTAAAAATATACCCAATAATGAAAGGGGAAAAGAAGAAGGTAGAGAAACCTTTGACCAATGCTAGCAAATGAAGGGAGGAGTGCCAATATTGCAAGAAATTTAACCACTAAGAAGAGAAGTGTTTTTGGAACCCTAACAACCCAAAAAACAAACTAAAGAAAAAATAGGAAGTAATGGTGAACAAAGTGGCAGCCCAACAGCCTAAACAGAGCAATTAAAGGAGAAGAAAAACACAGGGAGGTACCACTGTCAATAACACCTTTACCTACTATACATGTGGGCAACAAGAACATGCCTCCATTAATTGCTCATGGAAGGAGGAGATCTAAGAAATGGAAAAGAATAAGACACACGACCACAAATCGGTAGGGGGGCTTAGTGAAAAGAAGAATGAGGAGGCCATTGTTAACATGGTGATGACTATCACAATCAAAAGTAAACCACATGAGGAGGTAGCCTACCAAGAGAAGGAGCCTTTCAAAGGAAGGACCCCAAGGATTGGCAAAAGGAAAAGAAGTTCAAGTAATTAATGGTGGAGATTATCCAAGAGTTGCAAAAGGATGAAAAATTACAGGAATAGTTGTAGGAGGTAGCTACTATCCCAAACCCATCTTGGTCCACTGAATGGGCAAGGTTATTGTCTCCTATGGAGCATCTAGAGATATTGCCAACCCTAACTACTTTGGAAGTTAAAGAGGAAGTAGGGCAATAGATAATGGACAATAAAATTATTGTCACCATTGGCCAATTGTTCAAGCTAACACCTTATTTCAATACATATTTGACAACCATTAGTAAACAATTTGTTCATAGTGAAGGTTAGTACTTCTAAGGCCACAATCACTATTGTTGCAACAACGGTAGGCCATCAAATGGAGGTAATAGTAGTACATGTTGGAAAAAACATGGTGGACAATGTGCTTTTGGATGGACGGTCAAAGGTGAATGTTGTAACAGATGGATTAAGGCAAAAATTAGGGTTACCACCACCGTAACCATCCCCATTCAACTTTAAAATGGCTGATTTCTCATTCATTAAACCCTTGGGGATTGTTCCCAATATTAGGATCAAAATCCATGGCATACTGTACATAGTCACCTTCATGGTCATGAACAACAAGGCAATAGACCCTACGTATTCCATGCTATTAGGACACCCATGTTTATGAGATGCCAAGGCGATACATGATTGGGGGACCAATATGGTCACCACAGAGGGTAATGGAACTATCAACACAATTTTTATTTTGAAGTATTTGAATGGGAACATTAGAAGACCATAGACAGTAGTTAATTACAACTTCATGGAAGGGGTAATAAATGAGGAAGAAGAGATTTTATTTTTGTCTAAACCAAATTTATTCTCCATTGGGATGATTATCCTCTTTGATCAAATGGTAGCTAAACCATAGATTTAGTTTAAGCATGAACTAGGGATGGTAGTGGTGGATGAGACCCTTACAATGGAAAAGTTAAAGATTTTTAGGATTGTAGAATGGATTCTGTTTCAAGATATTCAGGTTTGAAAAATCAACATGGGGATAATAAAAGACCCAAAATATATACCTCAAGTTAAACATTGATCTAAAAGGGGCAATAGTGGTGGCAACAAAGGATTTGTTGTGAGAATTTATAGATGCGTTCATGTGGAATTACAAGAAATTCAAAGGGATCCCATATTTCCACATTATGAAACACAAAATTGAGCTTGACTATCAAGGACACAAAGATCCACAAGAACAAAGGTTAAAATAGTGGTTTAAGTTTAATTTTTGAACAAGGAACAAGACAAGATTATGTGATTAAAAAATAAGAACACAAGAATTAAAAATGATAATAGGACATATGTAGGACCAATGTGAAAACGAATCTTTATTATGCTAACATATGTAAACATGAATATGGACAGAACATGGCAAAGCTATGGTGTAAGATCGTGCCTAAGACTAATGTTGAATAAATTGAAGGAAATGAGGGGTCCTACTTTTATTTATACCCCTTTGGGGACCTAACTCACAAAAGTTTCCAAATATATTTCTATGTGTGCATTGAATAAAGAAGCTTTTTGAGAACATTTCTAACTGAAAGTCAACTATGAATTAACTAAAATTTAACTGAAAGTTAATTAGGACTTAATCAAAAATCAACTAGGAGTTAATTGGATTTAATTAAGACTTAGTTAAGGGTTAACTAGAACTTAATTGAAAGTTAATTCCAACTTAACTAGAACTTAATTAGAATTTAATTAAGAGTGAACTAGAAGTGAATTAAAACTTAATTAAGTGTGAATTAAGAGTCAACTAGAAGTGAACTATAAGTTAAGTGGAAATGAATTAAAATTTACTAGAAGTTAAATAAAAGTGAATTGATACTAAATTAAAAGTTAGGTATAAGTTTATTATAAGTCATGGATAATCATTCAAATGAATGAATTCCATGGCATTAACATCCATGACATTGACATTATCATTCCCCCTTCACACCAAGTGTGTTATTATATGAATCCCAACTATGTAGTAGTCATAAAACAAGACCTTGACGAATTGTTGGTGGTTGATTTCATAGAGTCGATGGAACAAGCAATTTGGCTATCACCAATTGTGGTCATATCAAATAAGAACAACAAATTGCACATATGCATTGATTTTTGGAAGTTGAATGCTACCACAAAAAAAGACCCATACCAATTACCATTCACGAATGAAATTTTGGACAAGAGGTCATGAGGTGTACTTGTTTTTGGGTGGTTTTTTTGGATACCATCAAATTCAAATTGCCCCTAAGGACCATTATAAGATGACATTCATTATGGATTAGGGAGTGTTCATTTGGGTGGTGATGCCATTTGGACTCAAAAATGCGTCGTGTACATACCAAAAAACAATGAGTAAAGCTTTCAAGGATTACTTGGATGATTTCACAGTCTTTAATGATTTGCATACACATTTATCCAAAATATGGAGGTGTTTTGAAAAATGTCAAGAATACAGGATAAGTTTCAACCCAAAAAAATGTGCCTTTATGGTATTTTCGAGTATCATACTAAGGTTCATTGTTTCAAAGGAGGGGAAGCTACCGAATCTTAAGAAGGTAGAAGCAATCATCAAAATGCCCATTCCAAAAAACCCTCACAATATCCAAGTATTCAATGGCTTAGCCCAATTCTATCAATTTTTTGTGAAAAACTTTGCATTCATTATGGCACCAATCACAAAACTAATGTCACTACTAGAAAACGTGTGGTTAGACCATTGTGTAAACCACTCATTTTGTAGTGGTACCACTATAGTGGGTTTTTAATAGGCTTAGTGGTTTAGGGTAGTGGTTGGTCCCAAGTGGGATAAAGAAACCACTGAATTAACGATTGGGTGGTTTGGTTTTTTTTTTTTAATGGTTTTTTGTAAGGTGCTTGGGCAACAAGTGTATAATTAGTGGTTTTATGGGTGGTTTCGTGTGGCGGTCATTAGGGTCAAACCCTGATGATTGGTCAAACAAAATTATGATTGGTCCAATGCCATGTGGCATTTAGACATTGGCCACCCATGTTATGCCTTGTGGCATTTAGACATTGGCCACCCATGTTATGCCTTGTGGCATTTAGACATTGGCCACCCATGTTATGCCTTGTGGCATTTAGACATTAGCCATCCAAGTTATGCCACATGACATATAAAAATTGGCCATCTAAGTTCTACCATGTGGCATTTAGACATCAACATCCAAGTTCTACCACGTGGCATTTAAACATCAGCCATCCAAGTTTTGCCACGTGACATTTAGACATTGGCCATTCAAGTTAGGCCATGTGGCATTTAAACATTAACCACTTAAATTATGTCATGTGGCTAGAACCTAAATGATCTAGGTTAAACCTAAGCTACACCTAAAACTAGGTACCTAATTAGATGTAAGAACCTAAAACCTAACACTACTAGAAATTTTGGGTTTTGCAACTGTCGTTTGTAACTAAAATTCAATTACATGCGACACATGCAACTGCAAATTTGTGTAGTTGCATAAGACAAGTTACACATGACATTTAGTTGCATGCGACATTATGTATGTAACATGTATATACAATGTTAATATACATGTTCATACGTACATACAAATCCAAATGTAGTTACACCTTATTTGCAACTCTCCTTGCAACTATAATGCCACTGATCAAAATATGACACATGTTTAAAAATTAAACAATTAGCTTGTGGACACGTGTCACTATTTAAATTTTTTGTGTTTTCAAAATTAAAAATTCATTGGATTAATCTCAATCATTAAAGTTTCTACCATTAGGATGATGACACGTGGCACACCATGGAACTTTCATTAACCATTTGACATGTGTTCATTTTAACACCAATTATATGGTGACACATGGCAATCAAAGCCCACCTTTTTAAAATTTTAAAATATGAATCAATGAAATTTAAATCGCCTAATTTATGGCTAATAAGATGTTAACACGTGGTGCATAGGTAGATAGGTAATAATTAAACCCTATTAAGTAGGTTATTTAGGTTTGCAAGTAGGTTAAAAAGTAGTTAGGCTTAGGTTATATAAGTAGGTTTAAAATAATCCAATTTTATTTTTAGGTTTAACCATTTCATAAGGGTCAAGCTTTTTTCATTCACTCATCCCCAATGGCATTTAATATTTGGCTACTACATAGCTATTGCCCCTACTTATATATTGAGCCAAATAGAATTCGAAGCCAAAGGATATGGGTTAAAACATTCCATTGCAAACCTCATGAACCAACCTGGTTGCACATTAGATGCAACTACTGTATTAGATTATATCAGCTAGGGGAGGGTAGCTAGCCAATAAATAGTAACTTTTCCTATAATTACATAGAGTCAACAAACAGTGAGTGTAAAATACGAGTTTACAACCATAAGGGAGGTTAGGAGACAAAGGAGTCGAAGGTACAAAGAACGTTCCCCTACCCCTCCCAACAGTTGGTTCATACCATTGTGCTAGCTGAATATGAGAACCCTATCGTTAGTGGGTGTGTAATACTAGTGGTTGGATTAGGAGGAAATAGGAGGAGATCTATGACAAAGGTTATATGGACCTAAAGACCTTAGTAAAAGTTGTAGAACAAAGGGTACAAGGTTTGGAGGAAGTAGTGGAATAGATGGAAATATTGGAAATAAAAAAGGTAGCTGCTATCATTATCAAGGGGTAGTTGTAGGTGGAAACATTTGCTCGTTTACATTTGGAGAGGGTAGCAAAATTGGAGCGCAATCTTCAAGACAGGAAGGCAAGGAATGAGGACCTCAATCAATTATTGGGGCGAGCAAGTGAGACATTTACTAAACTAAAGTAGAAATGGTAGGAGGTAGCGCTGCTATAGGCCTAAATGGACAAGTTGATGGCAAAGAATACCAACCTTCGGGAGGTAGTGGATGTGCAGATTGAAAAAGGTTTCAGGACAAATTACAAAATGGCCATCTTGAAGGAACATTTGAAGATGGAAAGGGCAAACAAGGACAGACTCTTAGATAGGCTAAATGAGTTGAGTGATGAGGCCTTTACGCGTAGACATCATCAAGATATCCAAGGGGCAAAGTAGGATCACAAGGAGGACATCTTGTGACAATGAATACAATTATCATAGAAAACAATAGCTAGCCTATAAGCACATATTGATCTATTCAATGGGACAGTAATGCCTAAATTGTAAGGTTAAGTGATGAAGTGGAAGTGTGAAGCTTTAAAGGTGGTCGTGGAAGATGCTAGGTTGGGTAGGTACAATACCTTCTTCAAGGAGCATACCTTCTTGAAGTTGGAGATAAAAGCCTAGCAACAAAATACAAGGAAGAGGGGGGCTAGGTGGAATGAGCTCAAGGGGGAGTTCAAGGGGGAGTTCAATGTCATCTTGGATGTCGTTCCTCTCCCTACATTGGCAAATGAAGCAGTATGATGTTAACAGTTAATAGCGTCTAAGTGGCCTTTCCTGATTTCAAAGCTAATGGTGTTCAGAACACATCCAGTAGTTTTGATGGTAGTGGTGTAGAAGGTAGTCCCCAACAGGAACTCACCTTCCAAACCCCAAGGACCTTCATGGGCCTCAAGGAAGAATTTTGTACCCCTAAAGGCATTATTTTTCTCTCCGAGATGATAGGCAATAGCGCATCTTTAGAATTGCAACCCACATAGTAAGGATTATGGGGATGTAATCCAAGGTAGAAAGGGGATAATGTTAATGGGCATAAATTTCTAGACTAATTAGTTCCATAGGCCTTCTAATAACTAATAGTTATTGGAGGTAGATCATTTACCATCCTTTACCTAAAAGGTGAAGTTAATGGGATTAAGTAGCCCATGTTAATGAATGGTTGGGGGGTAATCCACCCAATCATCTAAAAGATTTCTACGAAGGGATTAAGATAAAGACCTTATTTTCTAGGGGTCAATGTGGGTCTTGTACATGGTATGTAGGGAAGGATGACTAGAAAAAGGGTTGGGGAAGACTTATATTATGGGGAGACTTTTGGGGGAATGGAACATGGGGAATACAAAATTCTCATGGAAAGGGATGTGAAGGGTGGAGAAAGATATATGTAGTTGGTGTGTGATTTTACTAGAAGATGGTTGAAGGATTCAAGTTTTTTGTGTTGTATTGCTATTTTATTAAAGGTGGAAAATAGAGTCGTTGGTATTATATAAGTAGGATGTTTCCTTGAAATAATATTTCTGCATTTCTTCTAGGACAAAAAATATTAAGGCTTCCCACTTGGTAGCTTTTGGAACATTGCGTTATTGCTTGCCACAGGAAGGTAACAACCAATCTTTAATGGTGGAAAACAAAGGGGGGAAGACCAACAAATAACTCCATATAGATTGAAAGGTATAGTAGTAGGAAGTAGGCATGGGCTATGTAGGAAGGCAATTGGTTGAAGACGGTAGAGAGTGAAGGAAGGACTTCACAAGGTGTTGTAGGTGGTAGGCAAAGCCATTAAAGGACCTACAAATGTGGGAAAGGAAGGACAGTGGTGGTAGAAGGTTTGTAGACCCCTTAGACCATATCTAAGGGTGTTGAAGGTATTGTAAAACCAGGGAGAGTAGCTACTTTTGGGCTTTGACCATTTTTCAAGTTGTTTTTTTCTATTTTTTCCCCATACCTTTTATATTAGATTACTTATAAGAGGGTAGGTCTGTTTTTGGACAACACACCTTTACCTTCTTCATTCCTCTTTGTATGATTTTGTACCTACTATTTAAATAGTTATAGTAAAGTAAGCTAGTGAGGATAGTCTTTTTAGGGAATAATAAGGTGTTGACCTTGTCCCCCTGGTCTTACCCCTTGAAAATGGTAATGTTCGAGGGTCGCAAATTTCACCCCTTAATAGTCCCATGTCAAATCCTTTTTAAGTTTTAGGAAAAAAAAATTCAAATATATGATTATTATGTAATCTAGTTATATGAAACATTTTTATTATTAAAAAATAAATGTTTTACATCAAATTGGGGAATTTTGAATGTGAATTTGACCTCCTATGCAATAGTAAATAAACAACTTGTAAATGGATTCAACATAATCATGGTCCATTTATAAATATTCAAAATTGATAAATGTCATAAATAATTCAAAAGATGGGTATCCAAACCATTTCAAGATGGCATAAAAGTTTGGGGAACATTTAAAAATAACAAAATTAAAATGAAATAGTGAAGTTCTTACAACATGAATTTTGTGAATAAAAAAAAAAGAATTCACCACATTGTATCTTGGGATGTGTTAAAAGGAAACCATTAGTTACTATATATATATATATATAAAATACCCTAAAACATGGGCATCCAACAATGTCATACTATTATGATCAAAATACATTATAATTTTTTTTTATTATGGACACATCTCATGTTGAAAATTGGTTCACTTTGGCTTTGCAATTACCTTTTAGGGAATGTCTATTGTCCACTTTTTTAGTGACATTTTATGGATGATAACTTTGGGATAGATATGTAATTTACTCTTTGTAAAATTACCATGTTGACCTAGGAAAACCTTATGTTGACCCTAAACATACAGATGATAATAAAACATGTTGACATCCAAGAAAAATGTTGATTAGCATCACTTGACAAACATGACAAGAATAACTTTGAAATGTACACATTTCAAATTGCAATGTAATTAGGCCTAATTATGGAGTTGACTTAGATAGATGCAATTTGAAAAAAATCTATAGGATGCATGTGGATATTGATTGATCAGCCAAAAAATTAAATTAAATTAAATGCCATTTTGGTTGCCCCACATGCAACCCCCCATTTTGTTGTGTCATGACTATTATAATTTATATGGCATGCATTCTCGAGATGTAGACTTCATTGATTTTTGGTATGGGGCATAAACATGGTAAAGTAAATAATTTGTGTTCTTTGTCATAAAAAATGACAAGTAACCAAAAATCAACTTTAATGTTTCAAAAGTAGAAATATTATTTTATTCAAGGATTAATATGAGGATAATTTTTTACTTTATTAAAATAAAATTAACAAACCACATCTTTAACATGCATTAAAGTAGATTAAAAAAAAAACTCCACCAACTTTTTTGCAATGCCCATTGCTTTGATTACCTAAGACATCCTTAACCTTGTTCTTCCATACCATTCAATGATGCTTGGGTTTTACAAAGTAGGTTGTAAGTAAATTAAATAGGGATAAAACATCAATTTTTTCTTATTTTCAAATTAATGGAAGCATAGAAAATGCTTGTGTATTGTTGAATTGTCCATGTTATAATTAAATTATATCAAATTTCTAATTGTTGGGATCAAGTTTTCTATTAAATTTGAGGCAATTGTTTTTTAACATAGGTTTGTTGGATCATCTAATGAGACGATACATTATTAACATTTGTTGTTCCATCATTTGGTGTTCCCCAAATCAAAACTTGTTTGAGTTGGATTTTTTTAGATTATTGGAAAGGTTTTGAATATTAAATACTAAAATGGGAATGTATTCCCTTATTTAAACTTGAAACATAAATTATGGCCATTTAAAAGGTCAAAAATCAAATTTCCAAAATGACCCATGATCATTAAAACATTTAACAAAATGTGATTTGGGAGATTAATATGTTTTTAGAAAGATTTCATTATTATAATTCATGGTTTTAAAAGTTGTCCAAGTTGACTACTTTGTCCATCTTTATTAATGAACATGTCCATTTTGATTAGAGGCTTGTGGTTTGAATGACATGTGTATTTTTTGACTTGTGAACTTGATTAAAATGAAATATTTGATTATTTATCAAGTTGAATATCTAATCACATTGAACGAAAAGACCACCTTGTTCAAAATGGTCAATGGGTTTTACTCAAGTGGGACATTTAGTCAAGTTGGACAAAACAAAATGGCATGTTTCATCAAAATGACCAATGGTTTTCTTGTCAAATTGAACACCATATGTTAGTTAATAAGCCAAACTAGCTAGCTATTACTTAGGTTAGGTAGATGGTCTACATACCTATTTTCCTTTTACCTACCTCTTTCACTTTCAATTTGTTTAATAATCATCTAACTTTCTTACTTACTTACATAAATAATGATGTGAAATAAAAAGTTGAACAAAAATTGTCATTTATTGGAGGTGTACTTTATCGATGGTTTATCATTGTGAAAGTGAGGGGTTAATTCCTTATACTTGTAGCCTATGTGCATGCGTAAGGGATTAGGGTAAATAGGCTCTAAACTAAGGTAATTAGGTAGACTAAGCTTAGCACCTACCTAACTATGTGGTTTTTTATGATTAATCTAAACTTATTTATTATCTACCTACTTAAAAATATTTTAAAAATAATAATCCAAAATTTAAATGATGTAAATTTATTTAGAAATTTGATCAATCAAATTGTTTACTATCTACCAACCAAAATGACTAGTCAAATAGTCTCCTACTTTGTTAATAAAAAAAACCACCCTAGTCACAATGGCGGGTCCAAATTGACAAGGTGGTCTTTTTGACTCTTGTCATTTTGGGTATTTGTTAAACTAAAAAATCCAATAAAAAAAACCTGTTTTTTTTTCAAGGGATAATTTTTCCCCCTAAAGAGCTTTCTAATTAGAGGTGTTTTCTAATTGTTAAGTTTCTTTACCATAGATATAATCATTTGAAAAACCTAGGGGTGGATTATTGTGTTGGTTTTGTTGCTTTTCGATCTTCAAATGAGGGGGCAAGGGGGGTGTTTGTGGAGTTTGCAAAGCCACAAGTTGTGTGTGCGCTTGAGAGTTTGAAGCTGGTGAATTTTTAAGCAAAGCCAATTTGTGGGAGTGTGAGGTTTGGGTTGTGGAAGATAGGATTTATGGGAAGAGAGAGAGAGAGGGGGTTGCAAGCTCCTTGAATTGAGTTTGGAATTCTTGGTCCTATGTATGAGTGACTTTGAGGTTGGGTCAACAACATTCCTCCTGAGAGAGCAAAGGTCCAAAAACAGGGTGATTTTAAGGAAAGCCATCTTGCCACAGACCGGCGTGCAAAGTTGCTGACTTCTTGTAAAACAATAATCTCAAAGCATAGAGAATGTAGTCCACTCTTGTGTGTCAGTAATATACACCTTATTCTGCTGTTGGGTTCTACTGCACTCCCTTGCTTTATCAAAGAGTGAAACACTCAAAATCATAAACTGTTGGCGTTTCCGTGTTTAATTTTGGAGCATTGGGAGTCGGTTATATGTTGATATAAGCACCTGGACGCTTTCCAACACTTTCTGTTTACAAAGAGGTATGAAATAACAAAAAGACTGACATTCTTCTCTTGTGAAGCTGGTCACTTTCTACTGCCACTTTCTGGGATAATTTACAGTGAGTTTTATTTGCCATAGGCTTCGTTCTATTTTCAAACCCAACCAGGTGCGCTTAAAGGTTTCCAAATGGATACATTTATGCTTTAGTAGTGTCAGACTGCATCCCCTTTGTATCCACTCTCTGACACCAGGGGAAGCTTTCTCTGATACCAGCCCAGCGCCTAGATCTCCAGCAGTAATCAGTCAATCAATCACGCAATAATACTCTAGCCTCTGGATTCTAACGGTTTCTCAACTGTATGATGTCTCCTCGACCTTTTCCATGCATTCAATGGGGAGTCCCACCGTCCATAATACACCAGGAAAGAAAAAGGATCACACACAACTATCTATCTAGAGACGGGCTTTATTCATCACAAAGAAATAATAAAGGGTATGACTTGTGGGTTTTGTACATTTCAAAGTTTGAGGATGGGATCATAAAATTTTCCATGCATGTGCCCATACATGCTTCCTATTTACTATGGAACAGGCCTGTTCCAAAGCATAACGGATTTTTCATCATTGATTCACATTTCAAGCACGTTTACTAATTGTTGATTTGCATTAAAGCTGACATTGAGCAGAACAAAAGGTTGAACCAATAAATGGCTACTTGTCTCACCTCAAAAAGCTTGTAAATGTGTCTGAATAGGACACAAAAAAATTGATTGCATCTTTGGGATCATTGTTCATATGGGTTTACAGAAATTTTGCTGTGTAATTCAAGCAATTGTTAGAATGCTTGCTCACTTGCTTCACTCTCTGCATTGGGACTCGTTTTATCTCCCATGCCTGTTCGTTCCTGATTATGTTTGAAAAGTTCCCAATCCTTGGGTCTTTCTGACTTTCCTATTGGTCTTCTTCAAGCTCCTGACCTTGCCTCTGTTTTTCTTTTCATCATGTTCATCCCCAACCTCAACCCCAGAAGCATTCAAATGCCTTTCAAAAAATTGATAAACATTCATCACCTCCCCCTCTACCCTCCCACTCCTCCATTAGAGAAAGAGATGAAGTAAATAGTAATTATATTTTAATGGGTGACAAGTTCATTTGATGTCTTGGGTATGGTGGAATGGGGGTATCAAAATTTACCTAGTACATCAAATGTGTGACAACACTGCCTCCTCTGGAGGCACTAGAAATTTTCTGCTCGTGCTTTATGTCTTGCCTTTTCAATGTCTGGTCTGCTATTAAAAACACTATCCTTGATTCTGGTAGTAGGTAAGGCCCTTGGAGTGGGACATTCCCGAACTTGGGCATGAGCTCAGCACCTCTCAATTTGCCCTTATTTCAAGAATGCACCACTCCAAGGGGCTCTTACCCTACACATTATAGATTTCAGCAAAGCATGTACAAACAAAGAACTAACTGTTACCTTTTTGGGAGATGTGCAAAAGGGCATTAAATTACAGATAGCTTTCATCCATCGAAATCTTCAAGATTCCTAGGTGATGAAGGCTGACCTTTGGGTGTACGTTCATGAAAAGCCTTGTACCCACTACTGCAATGGGACCTACACAAAAAAAATTGGGGATTGTTGTGTGAATAGTGACCTTTTGCACCCTTATTGACATGTGGCATCCCAGTACTCGCCTGGGCAGCATCTTCTCATGATTTGAAGAGTGGGTGGGTGGCTTTTCATTGAAATGCAACTTTGTCCATTAGAGTGCACATTCTTCCAAAGTACTCTCCCACGCAACCCATCTAATTTCACAAAAAGAAAAGTTTTTGATGCGAGTGGCATCTGAATCTTTCCCATACAATAATAGGTATGCTACCTTCATTAATAGGTGGGCTCTGTGCACCTACACAACTGGTACAACATCATGTTGGATATGGTCTTTATCCTACCCAGAAGCTCTGGTACTACATCATAGCTATAGAAAGACCTTAAACAAGCAAATGGTCTCTTCGGAAACATCCCATAAAATAAGCAAGGGTTCTTGTTTATTTTCCTTAACTGCCCTTGGTCTGATCAATCTTTTTCTCAAAAAAAAAGATGGATCATGCCCAGACACTTCTTGGTGCTGCCCATTATAGTCCTTGGGTCTTGTTATGTATCGACATTTTTCGGGCCTGTAATAGATGTCTTGTTATGCATATTATGGGCTTGTAATAGACACCTAGTCTCTCATACCGGCCCACAATGTGCATATATAACAAGACCCAAAGACTTTGACAGGTAGCACCAAAATGTGTCTGGGCATCAGCAAACTTTTTGAGAAAAAGATGGATTGAGCCAAGGACAGTTAAGGAATCAAAGAAGCAGTCAGTACTTTTGTTCTGCCCAAGGATAAGGACCGTTTGCTTATCTAATATCTTCTCACATTGATATGGTCTGTAATATGTATGTGACTGCTGACCACTGTAATCTCAAGACCATCATTACCTTAGGTTTGCTTATCTAATGTCTTCTCACATTGATATGGTCTGTAATATGTATCTGACCGCTGACCACTGACCACTGTAATCTGAAGACCATCATTACCTTAGGTGCTATTGTTTCCCAATCATGTATATGCACATATGAGAACTCAGACGGGTGCTAAGCTTTTCTACATAATCAATGGGCCTTCCCTTGGGAGGTGGGGTTGGTGACCCACGTCCTTGCCTTGCGTGAAAAACTTGTATATGGGGAGGAGAATCTTAGTTGTGGACTTATGTTGTGTCTTTCTTGGGCCATTGCCTCTTTATCAGCTGTCAACGAATCTCAATTTACTTTAGGTTGTGTGAGAAAACGCCACACAAAACATGACCACAAGGCATCTAGTCGCTTGTCCACACCAAAGATTTGGTAAGCCAAGGCATCTATTCACTTGTCCACGCCAAAGATTTGGTAAAGCCGATCTCAATCTACTTTCAAGTAATTGAATATGGAATGTAAAGTATGGTACACCACAAGTCAATGCTCAAGCGCATTTTATTTAACAACCATTTCCAAGAAGCCAATCTAGTGCATTGACTTTTTTTCTCAAAACTTTGCCACTTGGCGACCAAAAACAATTGCAATTTGACTCGTACAAAGCATTTTTGTGAGGCCAAAGTTGCCAGATTTTGAGGATTTTTTTGTCTGAAATTACTATACTTAGATAACCGGTTTCAGCATGTTGCCAAAACGTTGTAGGGTTTTAAGAATTTCTACTTTTCACTTTGATCTGTAGCCAAATTAATTTGGCTAATTCTTCTTGTGGAGGATGATGGGCAATGGCTACATCACAAAATTGGAGGAAAAAAACCCTGAAATTTTGATTTCTAGATAGTAGACTTTTTTGTGGGGAAGTTCTGTGGAAAATCTAATTGTATTTAGTACTTTGGCAATGTTTTCATCCTAGTATGTGGCATGCTTAAGAGAGATGAGGGGATTAAGTTGCATGTAGGAAAAAGTGGATAATCAATTAATGTGATTTAAAAGAAAAAAAGGTGTAGGCATTATTCATTTCTTCGACAGTGGAGCATGGGATACCTAAGAATTCATTTAAGATTATGAAAACCAACATGCATATTATCTACTTACAAGCATTGGTTGTATAATATTTTCCATATGACAATTTTCATTTTGTATGGGATTGAGAGACTACTTCCTCCAAAAGAACAATATGTCCTTTACATGTACTAAGAGCTTTATTGGCTTTGCGCATGGGGAAGAGACTATGCATTGGTAGGATTTGGGCATAAAATTTTGGTTTGAACTTGACCCAATATGTGAGTGACATTTGGAAATCTATGTATGCATATGATGGATGGGCATGTTCCATAGAAATACATGCATCCAGTAAGGGAAGTTTTAGTTTGTACTTAGTTTCAAGAGGCATGGAAAATACTTACACCTGCATTTAGCTAGGCCTTACTAGTTACCTGCAAGCTTCCTCATTGCTCAAACAGCTATGAAGAAAATCTAACACTGAAAAAGGGCTGCGTTGTTCTTTTTTTCCTCTTTGCAATGAATTTTTTCATTTGTCCCCTTTTTTATTACAAAAATGTACAAAAAAATTCTGACACTGAAGTAAGGGCACACAATATATGCAATACCAACGTTTTTAGCTTCATAGTTGGTATCCGGTTTTTTTCCCAATTCTTGATGTGGCCACATTGGCGATCATCCACAAGAGGAATTAGCCAAATTTTGCTAAAGGTCAAAGAGGAAAGTTAAAAAATCTAAGAAATCTGAAATATTTGGCAACTTGCAGAAACCTATTGTCTAAAAATATGACAATTTCAAAATAGATTTTCCTCAAAATTCTTATATTTAGACAATATTCCTGAAATCTAGTGAGTTTGGCGTTTTTTTTTCCCCACATAAATCCTGGCACTGGAATGTTTTAATTTGACAAGTGGCAAAAATTCACCCCCAAAGAAAAAATGCTGTTCATATGAAGGTTTGTTGAAACACCTGATTACATTTGAACACCTAGAAATCTGACCGACACCAAAATAACTTTTTAAGCTCAAAATGATGCTACACTTTTTACTCAGACAAGAAGACAATGAGAAAATATTAAGAGTATTAGTTGTACTTTCTTCAGCAATGGCTGTTAATTAAAGATACAGGGAGATAGATCATCATGCATCATGCGCGAGATAGGTGAGATAGGCTTTATGAAGTGTTTTGTGAGTTGGAGCTTGAAAAGTATTATGAAAAAAAGTGCTTTGTTGCTGTTGACAATTTGTTGTAAACAGAGGGCAAATGCAATTGTCATCCAAGTGAATTGACCACAGTCAACTATCATGCCCTTGTGGAATAAAATTGTCAAGAAATTGTTTGTTGCTCCTTGTGAACTTAAAGTTGTCAACCAAATGGTTCTGATGTCAACTCAATGGGCATTTTGTGTTGTGCATGACGTAGCTATCCAACTTGGAAAACTACATACTGTTTGTAGCTACACACAAAATATCGCGAGGGAAGCTTTTTCCAGTAGTGGCAATTGGCAGTGGGCACCCACTTGGCTCCAAGGAGGGCCCCCGGTAGATTAGACTTTTTCTGGTGGGGGAGGGAGGGAGTGGGGGGGGGGGGGCCCCAATTTTCTGGATATGGGTGTTCATAACATTTTCTTAATGGTTGTTTATGATGTTCTTAATGTATTTCCCATTTGTTCCTCAAGTTGTTCCCAATAGCACCACATTTTAATATCCCATATTTTTTGCCCAAAGCTTTACTCATATCTAGATAGGAAAAGAATACAAAAAAAATAAAAATGTCCAAAGTTTCATTATGTTTTTTTGTGATGGGCACCTTCAGACTAATTCTGTGGAGGTTTCCTTACCATCTGTAGCCCCTGCAAACTTGTTGTGGCTACTGCCTACTGTCGTCTGCAGTTGTTCCTTTTGTCATATAATCTTCAAACTCAAAATATATCACATTCCTACTACCCTTTTCTGGGAGCTGTGGTCCTGCAACAGAAATATTTTTACTAATACCAAGGGAAAACAGAATTTACAATAGATACCCATGAGGAGGCCCTACAATCCAGTTTTAGTTCCTTTGTGGTGTTGGACTTTAGAGTATATCCATATGTCATGATGAATGGTTTCCAAAGTTCCCGCATTGTCAGGTTACTCATGTTGTGGTGTTGCACTTTAGAGTATATCCATATGTCATGATGAATGGTTTCCAAAGATCCCGCATTGTCAGGTTACTCATGTTGCTCGTGTATTTTTCAACCCATCAACCATATTAGGTCTGCTATTGCCCAATCTTTCAACTTGCACATGCCCCAAACTATCTGAAAGAAGAATAATTCACCATCTCCATGCCATCTGAAAAGGGACAATATTCAGAAAAGACATAATTGAAAAAAGAAGTGTGGTCCAGGGTCCACACTCCATGCTTACCCAGCCCTTAGTACCAGAGTTGGCCATTGCCATGGCGTCCTTGCCAGCATTTTTTTCTTGGGTGCAAAAATTGGCACAAATGTGAAAATTTCAAAGAAAAACTCCAAATATTCCCTGTTTTTTGGGAAAAAAGTTGCCAAATTGCCCATAAAAGAGATATATAAAAAAATTCACCACATTTTAGGCTTGGGTTTTTTGAGTCTTTTAAAAAACAAGTTTAAAAAAGTTTGGTTCTGTTCTAAAAACCTGTGGTCATTTAATGCTAAATCCCTCTTGGGAATTTGCAATGGCTACAATCGATGCAACCTCACAAACTTGTAAAAACACAAGGGAATGTTTGCCCTGTAGTAAATTGGGCATTCAAGATTATATGGTTTCAAGTAGCACCATCAGCACAGTATCTTAGAGTGATTTACCAATTTGCAAATTTTGCATACATCTGAAGCCTATTAATTTTGGTTCAAGCAGCACAACATGGCGAAGGTCTATCTTGTAGCAAAGTGGACCATATATATGCAGGAATTCTTATTCACATTACCTCCATGTTTTCTCAAATCAAAAGGCTTTCTAGTGAAAACCTTTGCATCCAACTTATTACAAACTTGTCCCTTCCATGTATCTATGCTTTTACAACACTTTAACAATATGTTTAAGATTAAGTGTTAGTTAAATGTTGATAAATTTATCAACATAATATTGTTATAATATTATAACACAATGTTTGATTATCATAATATGTTACAATGTAATCATAACATCATATCAATGCTTTTATCAACATTTAATTAACACTTAATTTTGAACACATTGTTAAAATGTTATAAAAGCACTAAACATTGTAAGGGGTAAGTTTATGATGAGTCATGCCTTCCTCCTCCTTTCCAAATGCTGAAAATTTCAAATCATAAAACCAATGATGTGGCATGGGAGGTCCTCATTTCTAGGGTTTGTACAACTTCACTTTTATTTATTTATTTATTTATTTGAAACAAGATGGACAAATCCACGGATTGTATAACTTTAGAATTCGTGATTTCATGGGATTTTGAGCTGACTTTCATTCACCATATTAACTTTTTCATGATGAGAAGACAGCATTGCAGTGGGAGTTCCCTCACTCAGTCCAGATCAAAATCAAGCACAATACAACTATGGAACCCAATTCCTGGGATGCTGCCTCCAGCCCCTCTGAGTTCCAAGGGACAAAAATACAACAATCCAAGAGGACTACTAGGTGACTATAGGTTGCCAAACTATAAGATTCATGATGAGAAGACAGCATTGCAGTGGGAGTTCCCTCACTCACCCCAGATCAAAATCAAGCACTTTACAACTATGGAACCCAATTCCTGGTATGCTGCCTCCAGCCCCTCTGAGTTCCAAGGGACAAAATACGACAATCCAAGAGGACTACTAGGTGCTACATTTTAAACTTATATGCCCAGTGCAAATTGGGCAAGGGAATGTATATATGGTTTTATGCTATCATGGAACTCTCCCACACTTGCCCAATGATTTAGTGTTGTTTTTGTTGTGACAACTTTTTGCCACTTGATGTACAAAAACAAATCCAGTGCAACTAGTATTGTGTAAATGACTTTTGTGAAAAAACAAATGCGCCAAAGTCGTCAGATTTCAAGGATTTTTTTTTCCTGAAATCGTCATTTTTAGACAATTATAGGTTGCCAAATTATAAGATTCTCTCTGACCTCTAGCCAAATTTAGCTAATTTGTCTTGGGAATGATGGCAGATGTGGATATGTCACAAAATTGCCAAAACAAGCCCTGGCCTCATCTCTGCTCCTGTAACTTCCTAGCAATGCGTGTGTGTGTGTGTGTGTGTGTGTTTTTTCTTTTCCCCCTTTTCTCAAATTTGTGATGTAGCCAAACTGGCAAAAGAAACCAGAAGAAATTTTAGCCAAATTGCTGCAAACCAGAAATGAAACGAACAAAATTTAGAAAAAACTGGATCCTGCTCTGTTCTTGGCTAACTACTGGAACCTAGGATACAAATCTGGTTATTTTGAATTTTATTTCTAAAAATATTTTCAATTTGGGCCATTTTTCCTATGGAAAAAACTTTGTATAGGTGGAAATCAGATTTTGCACATGAAAACTTGGTGTGTGAAGAAATAAATCAGTACTTCAAAATAAGTCTGCTTGATTCCTCTCGAATCACATACTGCACATCCAACCCCTTATTCATGGGCTAGTTATTCATCCTTCTATTGCTTAGTGAGGGGGTGCAGCCACAGTTCCTTTTTTTTTCCCTTCCAGAAGGGGGCATTTGATTAGCCCACCACCAATTTTTGTGGAACATGGGGCAACCCCCCAACATAGAAGCATGCTTTGTCACACTTCCCTTTGGCACCCCACTTAAAAGTTATATCCATGGAAGTTGAACCATGGCCAAACAATATGGGATAAAAAATGCTCTTGGGAACTTTATGAGAACAGATTGGGAACAAAAGAATTCCCCCCTCCCTCCTCCTGCCATCCCCAAAGCCCAAAATTAAAAAATAAGCCGCTTTGAGCCTTCTCATTGGCTGCATGAAATTTTTTATTTTGAAAAATGGTTGGCCACCATTTCCGACTTGGACCAATACTCCTATCTTAAACTGAGGGTAATTATTCCTGACCTAAACATGAATTTTCCACCCTTCTTTTTCTGCTTCTAAGTAGATATAACTTCCATTTGATTTAGTGTCATGAATCCCCCACCCCGAACATGCAAAATTGACTTCAAACTAGGTATTGTGATTAGAGCTATTGGCAGACCACATTGAATACTTTAAACTCCTTTATGTGGTCAATGGTGGTGACCCAAAAATTCTAATTTTAATTAGTTCAAAGAAGGAACATGTGCATCAGACTCATGCTGACATATGAACATAACGAATTTGTGTACAAAAGGCGAAACTTGCACCACAAATGGGGACCACCGGTAGCCCTGTATCATTATTTAGCACATCCAGTGTGCAGGGGTTAGGCATGCTCTTCTTAGTCCTCTGTTGATTCTGTAAAACCTATGTTTTCACATTTTGGTGATTCATTTTACCAAGAAATCACAATTGAACAAACAAGAAAAGTGAGAGGACATTTGAATAAACCAATTTGGGAACATCATTACATATAGTAAAGGAAGAATGAAGCTTCCCCTAACTCCGCTCGATACGGACAGTGGCTACGGAATGAGAAGGAAATAAACCAGGAAGAAGAAGAAAAAAAAACCTTTGGACAAAGGATATGACTGACGTAAAGACTACAGAATGGGAAGGAAATAAACCAGGAAGAAGAAGAAAAACAAACCTTAGGACAAAGGATATGACTGACGTAAAGACAAGTATATACCTTTGGACAAAAGATGTGACTAACATAAGGTGTCACGTGTGGTGCTATTGGGAACAA